>JACCDX010327987.1_pt1 | contig 17051 bp, 17 predicted proteins | sample 7449681 | NCBI WGS metagenome assembly JACCDX01 (sample SAMN15323450, study PRJNA562643) | freshwater metagenome | isolation source: river surface water | place: USA:Blue River Watershed | collected 2017-08-18 | reverse complement strand
GTGGCGGTGGTGGTGGCGGTGGTGGTGGATGAGGTGGAGGGTGATGATGGATACTATTATCATAATATCTAGGACCAGATGAATAATAATATGGTTCGTTCCACCACCATCTAAAATATGAAGGTCTATCATCAACTATATAAAGAGGTTGAATATTATTTCTCTCATATTGTGTTGATGATTTTGTGGTTGGTTGTGATGCTAGATTTGTGTTTTTTGATTGTTCTGAGTTTCTGTATATAAAAAATAAAACAATTCCAACAATTACTATAATAGAAATTATTATCAATAATATATTTTCTATACACAAAAAGCCTGCTGGACAAATTGAACCGCCTTTCTTTGGCATATTATCTTTTCTTTAATTTTATAGAGAAAATAAAAAAATTAAACAAAAAAGAAAAACAAAGAAAACAAAGAAAAACAAAGAAAAACAAAGAAAACAAAGAAAGCAAAGAAAAACAAAGAAACTAATTTGACAAGAGATATTGTAACCAGCATTGTCCTTTTTCAACATTAAGTACATTATAATTAACTGCGTATAATTGAACTTCCATTTCAGGTAATCCTGGTGACATTGTAAAAACAATATTAACATCGCTTAAAAATGTTAGGTTGACACTTCCGGACGCTTGTAATTTGTTAGCTGGATACAGATTAAAAAAGTATGAATAAATATAATCTTCCGAAGCATTGCCAAATGACTTATACGGTTCTAATAATCTGAGTGTTCTAGATGATAACACATCGGTTCTTTCTTTTTCACCGAAGTAAATTTGCGCTGAAACCATCGGGTCAGTCGCGGTTCCAGTTAATGCGCTACTATAATTAAACCAATCATTCGTTGTCGCAACATCTTTTCTACGAAATACCCAAACAAAATAACCAACCGAGAAATTAATTGAATCAAGATCCAATTTATATTGTGTTTGTCTAGGTGGTATAGTAACCGATAACTGTTGAACTTGCTGGATTGTATAATTTAATTTAGGTGGATAAAGCGTCATTTCATCCTCACCATCTCCATTATAAATCGGCGAAAACATTTTCTTCTGTTTTTCATCTAAAACATAATAATCAACTAATAAATTACAGGATTTAATACTATAATTACCAATTGGTGGATTATTATCATCCGATATCCATAATCTAGAAAGGTTATGGAATCTTACCCGGATTATGACGTCGTGACGACATATAGCTGATAATGGTAAAAATAATCCGGATACTTCGGTAAACCAAAATCCGATAGGCACGATTACTTTACCACCATTAAAGCTAGAAGGCGTAATATTGTCATAATATTGGGTAAGCTCCCGGTGAGTTATTTTCTGGTCATATTTATTACTTATTTCGCGATTGATATGAAGCCAATCACCATACAATCTGACAATTTGATTTCCACCGATTTCTAGTTCAATCCAGTCAATCATCGCGTGACCGATGTTATTACAATAGCCAATTGTTGAGGTTCCTACGAGGGGAGGTAAATCTATTTCAAGTGAAACAGACCCAATGAGGTCCCCATATCTAGATAGTTTAATTATAGAAGAAACTCCAAAATTAGGCGCGGTATCAAAATTCAATGAGCGAGTATTTCTAGCATATGCGTAGTATCTTTTGTTTGATTGTTTAAAAAATGATATTTCCGGAGAGGCTGTTAAATATTGATCTACTCTTTCGCCTCTTGAATTTATTTCTACTTGTCTATATGTCGCTTCCATTTTAGTTTTAGTATAAATTTAGATTTTATTTTATAAATTTAATATAATATAGTTTAATCTATCCGCATCTTATGTCAGTTTTCGGGGTTCAAAAAACTAACACCAAACAAAATCAACAATTCAATGAAATTCTAGTATCAAACGCAAAGATAAATGAAATCATAGGATTTCCTAAACAAGATTTAAATATCAAATCAAACATATCATCAATTATCTTTAATAAAAATCTTAAAATCAACCAAAATGGAGATCTGGAAGTTGCTAATTTGATTAAAATAAATGAAGGGTCTCTGGTAAATGATGATAATAATTTAACCTGGAATGGTGATGTTGTTATAACCGACGCAACGCTTGAAAGTGAACTGGAAAATCTAGGTATTATTATAACACCTAAAAATAAACAAAATTATACAAATCAAACATCTTCTAAATTAAATGAAAATAATACAGATGAACTTGAACTAGGTTATACAGTTAATCCAAAACCTAAAACAAAAACAAAAATGGGTGATTTATTGGCTTTTCCTGTTGGAACAATTATTCAATATCCGTTAAGGGCAACTAAAATACCGAATGGTTGGATGGTATGTGATGGGTCTTTAATAGAAAAATCAAAATATCCACAACTAGAAAACATCGTAGAAACATATGAAGAGACCTTTTTAATTCTCCCTGATTTAAAAAGTAAAAAAATACTTAATCTAATTTTTGTTGGATTTTGAATCAAATTAAATTAAAAAAATTGATTAAGACTATAAGAAATATGAAAATCAAATAAAATAAAAACATCAAATAAAACAGAGATGACAACTGACCCGACTTTGGAATCAATGAAGGAGGAGGACCTCCGTGCGACTATTTTGAATTATTTGATATTAAATTCTGTTTATCACGACGGAACACCCAATTATGTGTCTCTTTTACACCGGAGTTACGCCTATGTTGTTCCTTTTGAGATATACACCTCAATTCTCCGAAAAAATCCGAATATCTTAATCAATGTTGAATCACGCGAATACAATTTTTGTGCGATTGATATTAGTCTTAATATGTTACCAGAGGAGTTTGTGCTTGATACATCTCGGCGTGAAAAGTACGAACAGATTTACAACCCGTATTTTGGGGATAATTCTTTCATTGTCCACTCTAAACTTTTTTAGAAAAAAAGTTTTATCAAAAAAATAAAAAAAAAAATAAAAAAGTTAAACTTTTTTTCTAAAAAAGTTTAATAATATTTATGTTTGCTTGATTAGCTAGAGTGCCAACTAATTCATAGTTCCGATAGTCATTTTTATAATAAATAGTTTGAATACCGGATGATGCTAATATTTTAAAACAATTAATACACGGGTAGTGAGTTATGTATGCGATAGCTCCTTCTGTTTTAACACCTCTCTTAGCACAATCAGAAATACAATTTTGTTCAGCGTGAACGGTTGCTTGTTCGTGTCCGTTGTCAATATAACTTTGGTGTTCTAGCTTTGGTAGGAAACCATTATAACCAACACTTATGATATGTTCATCTTTAACTAGAACACATCCAACTTTAAGTCTTTGATCGGGGGAACGACTTGAGATGAGAAATGCAGTTGCTAGGAAATATTCATCCCAAGAAAGACGTTCCGATTTATCCCAACTTGATAATAGATTAATTATTTCATTCAATTTATTTGATGACATTTTAACTTATTATATTTTGCCTTCTAGGTTTTATATTTTTGTTATATTTTTTGTTATATTTTTTCTAAAAAACAAAGAAAAATAAAAATCTGAATGAATAATAAAAATGAGATTGGAAGATAAGAAAAGTGGTGAACAAATTGGTGGTGGATTTTTTTTTGATTCTGATAAATCATCGGAAAAGCCAACTTTCCAGTATTTATTAAAAAAGGGTATTAAATCAGAATCAAAATTAATAGACAAACTAAAAAAATACAAACAGGTTGTTAATGAATATGATAAACTCTATAAGGAACACATTTCTAATTTAGATAAAATGGATGCTTCTGTCCAAGATGATATTGATTTTAATTCATTCCATAAATCATTTAATCTGATTTTTAATAAAATCAATATTCGTGAGTTTGATGATAAAAAATTCACAACAGAACCATTAGTTTTAAAAAATTATACTGATATAAATGACAATTATTTAATGGAACATATCATTGAACATCATCTTTTACAACAAATTAAATATTTATTAGAAAGTTATTCAAAAGAAGATAGATTATTAATTAGACTTGTTTCACTTAGAGATGTTATGACTAAACCTAAATTTAAGGTTTTTTCAATTGAAAATAAAATGACGGAATATTTACCACTTCAACACAATAAATACCAATTAGATTATAAACAAATGAAAGATATATTTGATCAAGTTCTTTCATATATAAAAACAGAATTACCATCACACATTCCTAAGAAAAGCGCAAAAACTAAAAAACAACTAAAATCCTATAACAAAACTCCCAAACTATTACACCAATTACAACCTAAATCAAAAAAAGAAAAAATAATCAAAAAAAAAAGTATAAAAAACAAAAAAGAAAGCAAAAAATACAAAAAAGACAGTAAAAAAGAAAGTAAAAAAGAAATTAAAAAAAATAAGAAGGAATTAATGGATATTAAGCTACCATTTAATAATCCTGTACTTACAGGAGTAGAAGTAGATGTTCCTAGAAAAGTAGAAAGTTAAAAGTAAAAAAAGTATATAAGGGTTTTTTTATTTTATTATAATAATTATAACAATTACACAATTAAATAATTAAATAATTATGAGTGCTAATAATGAAAATCAAACAAATGAGGTGGCTGAACCAACCTATAAGGTTTACAATAATTTTGATGAAATGAAACTTAAAGATGAATTAACACGTGGTATCTATAACTATGGTTATGAACGTCCAAGTGAAATCCAATGTCGTGGTATCGGACCAATTATGGAAGGTCGTGATATTATTGGACAAGCCCAATCAGGTATGGGTAAGACTGGTACGTATTCAATTGGAACACTTCAAGTTATTAATCATAAAATCAAAGATACCCAGGCTATTATTTTGGCCAATACGCGTGAATTAGCGACACAAGTTGAATCGGTTATTAATAATTTAGGAAAATATATGAATATCTCTGTTTGTCTTTCAGTCAGTGGTATTCCTGTTAAAAACAACATTGATGCTCTTAAGAATCGTCCACATATTGTGGTTGGAACTCCGGGGCGTGTGTATGATATGGTTCGTCGCAAGGCTCTTCGTACGAATATGATTAAAATTCTTGTCATTGACGAGGCTGACGAAATGATTAAAGACAATGATAAAGGTGGTCGTGATGGTGAGGAAGCCAAGTTTGGATTTTTGGATCAGATTAAATTTATTTTTCGTTCAATGCCAACGACTATGCAAGTGGCGCTTTTCAGTGCTACAATGCCACCGGATTTTTTTGAATTAACAACCCGATTTATGCGTGACCCGGTTCAAATTTTGGTTGAACCAGAAAAACTTACCCTTAATGGTATTAAACAATATTGTATTGATGTTGAAAAGAATGAATACAAGTATGATATTATTTGTGATTTGTTTGATATTTTGTCGGTTTCACAGTCAATCATTTATTGTAATTCTCGTAAAATGGTTGAGGATTTAAGTTATAAATTACGGGAGGCGAATTTCTGTGTTTCTTCTATTCACGGTAGTATGTCCCCGGTTGAACGTTCCGAAAAAATGAAAGAATTCATCACGGCACAATCGCGTGTACTTGTATCAACTGACCTTTTATCTCGTGGTATTGATGTCCAACAAATTTCGGTTGTTATCAATTATGACATCCCCAAATCAGTTGATAATTATCTTCATCGTATTGGTCGCAGTGGTCGTTATGGTCGCAAAGGTGTAGCAATTAACTTTAATACACCTTATGATGCCCCGAAATTAAAAGCAATTGAAAAACATTATGGAATTGAAATTGATCCGTTCCCAGCTGATACATCAGCCTTAGCCGAATATTTTTAATTGGTAACTTTGATTTTGATTTTGATTTTATGATTGAAAGCTTTTAACAACCATTTGTCGTTTTTGTGCCATTGTTAACATTGATGTTGATGAAAAGTTAGGTGCGGTGTGTGTTATAATAGTTGGTGGTAATACAGATTCAGATTTAATAACAAATGATTTCATTCCATCTTTTTCTTTTTTTTCTGCTTCCATAACAGTTTCATATCCTGTTTTTGAATTTCTAGAATACATCACAACCTTTTTATTTTTATTTTTATTATTATTATTATTATGATTATTATGATTATTATTATTATTATTTGGTTCTTCAATCTCTAATCTAATATTAGGACTTTCAACTTCTAGCTCTTTATTTTTAAGCTTTCTAGGTGTTAGTTTATTGACTTTGGATTTATTTTTCCGTTTGTTTGTTTTTTTAATTTGTTTTTTGATTGTTTTTTTCATTTTTACATTTTTTCAAGAAAAAAATATAAATCTAATCTAGAGTTAAATAATAATATATTAAATTAGCCCAAATTATAATGAAATTTTTAGCTTGGGATGTTGGTATTAAAAACCTTGCTTATTCAATAATAGATTTTAATAAAGAAGATAACATAAAAACAATAATAGATTGGGGTGTTATTAATTTAATGAATGAAGTTGATGAAAAACCAAAAGAAGTCCGAATTTGTTGTGAAAATAATGTCAGTGGTGGTAAATGTAAAACCAAAGCCATTTATCTCTTTAGTAATGATTCCACTCGTGGATTATGTCGTAAACATCAACAAATGATTAAATATTCGCAAAATAAGTTCCTAGATATCTCCGAGAAATCACTTTGTTGTTACGAAACAAATAAAACTAAAAAAAAATCTGAATCAGAAAACGGTGATGACAACGAAAAGAAAACTTGTGAAAAGACGGCATTATATGCTAGAAAAGATGATTTAACAATCACGTATTGTAGTATGCATCTTAAAATGGTCCAAAAAAAGCAAGATACACCATTTGAAATTTATGAACTTAAACAAGACCAAAAGGAAATGGTCAGAGCACAATCAGTATTAACTTTGTCAAAGCGATTATATCAACACCTAGAAAACATAGAAGATACTTTATTGGATGTGGAGGAGGTTGTAATTGAAAATCAACCTGTTCTTAAAAATCCGACGATGAAAACCATCCAAATTCTATTATATGGATGGTTTGTGATGAATGGTATTTTAACTGATCGTATCAAAGGAATTCACTTTTTCTCGGCTTCCAAAAAATTAGAAGCATACGATGATATTGATAATAAAATCGCCAAAACTCTTTCACATATTACTGGACAATATCAAGTTAATAAGAAATTAGCCATTCTATATACAAACGAAATGGTTAAAAGTGATAGTAAATGGTTCACATTCTTTAGTGGTCATCAAAAAAGAGATGATTTAGCGGACGCTTATTTAACCAATTGCTATTATATTGACAGAGAATTCAAAATCAATAAATTCGCACCCAAAACAAAAACTAAAAAAGAAACAAAAACAAAAGCCAATCCTGAGATTGGTGATGAAGGAGATGATGATGGTGTGATTCCAGAAAGTGTTTATATCAAAGATAGCGATGAAGATGAAAAAGATGATATGGATGGTAAAGAGGATAAATTTAGTAAATTATTTCCAGATTTATTTGGAGAACAAATTAATATTGATATTTGTATGGGTTTTGGCGAAGGAGGAAATGGAGAGGAAGGAGGAAATGAAGAGGAAGAAGAAGTTAAAGAAAAAAAACCATTTAAAAAGTTTTACAAAAATTATTATAATAAAAATCAATATCAAAATAAAACACCTAAATACGAATCAAAAACGACATTGATACCTAATAAAAAACCAACTGCTAAGAAGGCTGCTGCGGTTAGTATCAATGAAATCGCAAAAATGGTTCCTAAAAAGAAAGTTATTGGAGGGTTGGATAATTTTTTTGCGTAAGTTGAAAAACTTGTGCGTTTTAGTAATTTTTTTTCTTTCTAATAATGACTTAAAATTAATATTAATAATAAAATATTAATAGTAAAAATTAATCAAACAATTAATAATTAACAAGAATTAAATAAAATGGATGCGATTGATTTAGATTCTCTTGATGACATTAAAGATATTTCCTTTGATATGGGTTCGCGAAAAACCCAAACATCTTTCAAACCCAATTTAGTTTCGCGTGATCCTCCACCACGTAGTCCTGGTGGCGGTGGTGCTGCTGATTCTTCTTTTGGTTTAGATTTAATTATGAATAAAGATAAACAAAAAAGACGTGCTAACAGTCCTAGTCCGGCAAATAGTCCGCGTGATTCACCTAGTTTTCAAATTGAAGAACCGAAATCCAGTTTTTCCAATAATATGTATTCTAGTATTGACAATAACACGCCAAAAATAAAATCCAATCCATTTAATGTTGATTCATACCTAGATGATGAATTAGAATCAGTTCAAATGTCTTCAAAGCCAAGCATTACTAAATTAGGTAATAGTCCTTCACCAATTGAAATCAAACCACCATCAAACAGTGGTGGTATTGGATTTAACTTTGATGATGATATTCTTTCTAACAACGGTGATTCAAACGGAAATAATGGTGGTATGGGAATGAATAGTGGTAGTGGTATGAATACCGGAGAACAACATCAATATGGTGTAAGTAATAGTGGAATGTATGGTGGTGGTAATTCTAACAATGAAATACCAATGTCAGTTGAAGAAATGCAAAAAAAGAAATTTGAATTACTTTGTAAATTGGAACGTCTTAAGAAGAAGGGTGTTGTTGTACCACGCACATACACAATGAACTCGTCATACGAAGAAATCAAATTTGAATATGATAAATTACACAATGAACGTTTAATGGAAAACTCAGTTAAAATGTATCGTCAGATGATGATTAGTGTTACGACTGGTATTGAATATCTCAACAATAAGGTCAATCCATTTGATGTTTACCTTGATGGTTGGTCGGACCAAGTTTATTCTCAACAACACGATTATGATGAAATCTTTGAAGAATTATACGAAAAATACAAAGACAAGGGTAGTATGCCACCTGAACTTCGTCTTCTTTTAAGTCTCGGTGGTAGTGCCCTGATGTATCATCTTTCAAACACGATGTTCAAATCAGTTCTCCCCGGGGCACAAGATATTCTTCGTCAAAACCCTGATTTAATGAAACATATGCAACAAACACTCTTAAGCACAATGGCACAACAAGGTCCGAATGAAGCGGCGTTTGCTGGTATGATGGGTGGTGCGATGAACCAAGGTGGTGGTGGATATAATCCAGCTACACAAGGTAGTCCTAATGCGCCTCCTAGAATGACAAACCCGCCATCTAATCCTAACCAAAGACGTCAAATGAGTGGCCCGGATCTTGATACTTTTTTAGATGATATTACAGGATCCAAAAATGTTAACCTCTAAAAATAATCGTATGATTATTTTTTTGTTTCAGTTTGATTTTGATTTTCTTTCAATTGTTTGTGATATTTTTCAAGAATTGATTGAGCATAATTATATTCTTGTTTTGTTATCTTTCTAGGATCATCTTTAACGTTTGGTAGAATACAATATTTACTGTCTTCATTAAATATACCTGATACGATAACAATAAAAACAGCGGTTGATATTAATGCGACTTTAATATCTCTAGTAGCGATAAAAACAACAGTAAATACTAAAAATCGTCTGACAAATACATTACTCAAAAAATCTTCGTGGAATTGTGTTAATTCCATTGAAATGTATCTAGAACCTAAATTAAGCAATAGCATCATTACCGCCGCGAAATATTTACTATTATTTAAAATACTTATTACACCTTCCACCATACCTACAAACCCACCAGACATATGTGGATTAGTTTGCATTGGTGTACCAGTTCCTGGCATTCCGATCCCAATTGGCATTTTTTGTACAGGTTGTGTGATTGGTGTTTTAATTTTCATTTTCTTTACCATTTTATAGTTTTATATATTATATATTATATTTATTGTTCTCTAAGAAAAAATAAATAAAAGTCGTAAAAACAAAAAATAAAACAACAAAAAACTAAAAAACTAAAACATAGCTAAAGGTTTAGAGAGGATTATTAAAATGCGTTAAGTGGGTAAAACACAGTACCTGTCCCGGAAACATTAGCACTTTGGTATGCCATACAACTATCAACTGGGGCACCATAAACGGTTTCGTGTAATGGATTACCTTCTTTTAAATCGTATCTACATCCAGCAACATCAAATGGGTTAGGTGTGATAATTGTATTTGATTGTTGAGGTGGATTTTCAAAAGTTTCAAATAAACCGGATAATGAAGGGTCAACTTGGTCAGCTCTAGCATAGTTGATTAGTTTGGCTCTTCTGTCATTTGTATCACAACCGCAATTAAATCCTTCAACAGTTTCCTCTTCGGGTTCTTCAGGTGCGGATTCTGACATTGTCTTTTTATTTTCCATCTCTATTTCCATTTCATCTTCTGTTTTTTCAGGTTCTTGTTCTTCGGGTTCTTCTGATTCTTCTTCAAAAGTGACTTTTGGTGTAGGTGTTGGTTTGCCTTTTGTTGGTGCGGGTGTTGGTTTACCTTTTGTTGGCTTAGATTTTGTAGGGGTAGGACTTGGCTTTGGCGTTGTTTTTGTTTTTTTACTGGCAAAGCTTTCACTTTTTTCAATAATTTCTTCGGATTTAGTATCATCATCATCTTCGTCCTCTTCTTCGTTTTCGTTTTCAAACCCTTCAACTGAGTTTGATTTAGAAACTTTTATCATAATTGATAAAAATAATACTACTAATAATACACCACATACAAAATTATAAGAACCAATCATTACAGCTAATAATAAAAGCAACAGTTGTCCTATTCTATCATTAAATAATAATTCAACATTCATAGGTAATTTAACATATCTAGGAATTACAACAGCTAATGCGATAATTACTAGAATACATACAATTTCATTTGGTTTATTTTTTTTTAATGACACTGATATCAATGATTTATGAGACATTTTATTTTTTACTGTATTTATGATATTTATTATTTTTATTAATAAATTTTATATTATAATAAGATATAATTTTTTCTTTTGAAAAAATAAAACATAATAAAACATAATAATGGAAAATAATATAACCCAAAATATATCAGAAAAAGAAAAAAAAACAATCGGGGAAACAGAAATAAAAGACCCAACTCAACAAATTATATCTGGATTTAAAAAAAATTATAAACTAATAATTTTAATTGTAATTGTAGTTACTTTGATATCATATATGAATACAAATACATCTGGTAATTTCATTAAATCTAAAAAAAGATTTAATTCTCACGGGGGTTTTTATACTGCTGCTGAACAACAAAATATGATGTTTAAACAACAGACATTATATCAAGGTATCGCACAATTTAAAGAAGCCACATCTAAATGTACAGCTGGAATGTTTTCAGCTGGAATCGGTAGATTTAGTACAATATCAGAAAATATATTATCAGTATTAGTTATTATTGCCGCAATTATAATAATACCAGCATTTCCAGTTGTTATTTATATCGCTATTGTATACGCTATCATTTATAAAATGTCAACCCGATTTACTAAAATATAATAACAAAAATAAAAACAAAAACAAAAACAAAAACAAAAACAAAAAAACGTATATATTATTATAATTTCTATTTATAAAAATTATATCTCTAAAAAATAAATAAATAAATAAATGGAATTCAATTATGATTATAAAATAAAAACTGAGAAAAAAGAAAAAAAAGAGGATGATATTAGTTTTTATGATAAATTAAAAATATTTATAGCAAAAAATAAAATAGAATTAGGCTTGTTATTTGTTATAATTTTTACTATTTTTTTGTCAAATGATTTGAAAAATAGTCATATTTGTAATATCAAAAATCAAACTAAATCAATCGGTGGGGCATCATCATCCTCATCATCATCAAAAAAACCACAAGCAACAACTAAAACTACCACCACAACAACAACTCAAAATTATGGATATGGACAACCTGGATATGGACAACCTGGATATGGACAACCGGGGTATGGACAACCGGGGTATGGATATGGTTCACAGATGGGTTATCAAATCAAATCAAGTTTAGCTAACATTGGGATGAATAAGCTTGGTAATACGATTATGAGCAGTGAAATTCTTACTAAAATGCTTTGTTATGTTAGTTCATTTATTAAATCAATCTTAGCATTAGGTTCTATAGTTCTTGCCGTAATGTTAATTCCAGGTGTTCCAGTATTTGGATTTATGTTATTATTATTTGTTATCTTGCGTGATAAAATGGCCAATATTAAAGCATTATAATAATTCTCTTTTCCTTGATACGATTACAGTTCAATAATTTTTCCAGCTTTTATTAAATCATTATAATCAATACCACTCGCATTGATATCAATAGCCTTCGGTAATAATCCGGCATTTATCGGGTCTCCTTCATCGGTGTATTTGGATATTTTTTCAAAATCATCTGTTGTTATAATATCAATGTCATCATCGTAATTTCTCTGAATCTCGGAGATGATTTTCTGTTCCAATGGCGTGATTATTTTTTCTTCCTTTAATAAATCCATTCTCGGTTTTTCATCAGCGACCCTTTTTTCTATACCTTGTCTCTTTTCAATTGTTAAATCAAAATTAGATTCCTTATTTTCTAATTTATTTGGTGGAAGCGTAAAAGACGGCACAGACGACGTCTGTGTTAATGTGGGGGCGGGTGTTGCTGAAATAAATGCCTCAATTTTTTCTCTAAAAATTGGTAAATGTGTAACCATTACTATAATTAATAATATTACACCGGCTTGTTTATTATATGGATAAATAACTAAAACACCAACCAATAATACTAATTTATAAAAGTTGCTATAAAATATACTATCGCGATGTCCAATATATTTTGAAGCACATAAGACATATAAGGCAAAAATAGCACCTAGGAATAGATTAAATTTAGTTATGTTCTCTATCTTTGGTTTAGCAAACAATCTACTCTTCAAACTATCCAATATTTTTAATTTGCTCATTTATTAGATTTTGTTTATTTTCTTTAATTTTATCTTAGATGTGAGAAAATCAATATTTATTTCTTTAGTATATAATAAATTAAATAATAAAGAATAAACAATGCCCGCAAGTTTAGACGAAGCTTTTGGAGATAATTATGAAACATATCCACCACAATCACCACAAAATGAAAATAACCAAATGAAAAAGAGAAGAAAACCAGGGAAAAAAATGAGTGAATATGGACACGAAACACAACGCACTAAATACTTATCATCCGAGCCGAAACAAAGTGTTAATCTTTATTTTGACGATAATATGGATGGACAATATTTAAATATAAATCAAAATCCGGATCAAGCTGAATGTGAATATGGACCAACACATTATAACATTAAACCTAAAGATGTAGTTGAATATGTTAATCAGCTTGATAACATCCCCCAAAATTTTACACCCAATAATGTTAATTCATCCACTAATTATATTATTGACCAAAATTCAGTTTTTAGACCTTCGTCATCACCTTCCACCAACAATGATAGCGATGATGAAGATAGCTTTCAAGCATCAGCATCACCTTCTCCTTCACAACAACCACAACTTAAAAATAAAATGAATAGTGATGATCCTAGAATACTTGAATTCAACGCCAAGCTTGACTTAATTTTACAAAAGCTAGGACACTTCGATGAACCCGCTCAAGAAAACATTCACGATATTATCCTTTTTGTTATATTCGGGGTTTTCGTAATCTTTATCCTAGATTCCGTTTATCGTGTTGGCAAAATGACACTCTAAAGCACACCCGCCCCAAAAAAAATAAAATTATAAACCGAACAATCATTTTATTTACTTTTCTAGCAACACAACTAAAGAGAACAAATCATTTTGATAATTACGAAGTTAGTCTCAAAAGGAGTTGTTAAGATTAGTTAGAATTCTAGATATTAAATTAATATGAAGTATAATAACAACTCATCGGACTGTATATGTAATAATCGTCCGAAAGGTGCTACGCGCGAGAATTACATAAATCTTCCGGACTTTTGTTAATACGTCGGTCCAAATAGAGAGGCTAGGGTGGCAAAGAGGAACATAATTTTTATGAGTAATCTTATACATCAATCTTATGGATTTTTAATTTTTTTGATATATTGACTCAAAAATAGAGTCGGATAACAATACATCGCAAATATTGTGTAATTTTCCGACGCTAGCCTAATCGGGGGAATATTACACATAAGTTGCGATTAGTTGTTATATTTCTAGTATCATTTATATCTCTAGAATACTTTTTGATCCAAAGGTTTTAAAAAGTAATATCAAAAATAACTAATTCTAACAAATTATCCTTTGGAAATCTTGTTCCGTTTAGTTATATATCTAGAATACTAAATAAAACTAATAATTTATTTTATTATTTTTTTTGTTTTAGATTTCTTTGTTTTAGATTTCTTTGTTTTAGATTTCTTTGTTTTAGATTTCTTTGTTTTAGATTTCTTTGTTTTAGATTTTTTATTATTGGGTTTTGTTATTTTATAACCACCAAATACAGGTTCTGGTTCTTGTTCTGGTTCTAATTCTACTATATAAGGAATAGGTAATGTTCTACGATGGTCTGTGTAATATTCTATCATATTTTCAATTAAATTAGGTATTCCACCAAAAAATCTTGTATGATATATAGGTAAAAAATTTGTTTCTAATTTTTCTTCATCGTCAAATATAATTAAAGGTTCTTCTTCATCAAATGATGAAAGTAATTGAACAAAAGAATATCCGTTTTTCTTAGAAAGATAATCTAAAAATAATTTTTCTTTTCCAATTTCTCTTAAAAATCTTCTACTAATAAATCTATGTGTGTCTAAATTTTTATTTGTATATCTTAACATCAATTTATTAATTATCCCTAAATTACTTAAAAAATTAAATGTTTTTGTTTTTTTCTTAATTTTTAGAAGTTCATCATCATATACATCATATTCAAATACATTATCACATATTGCTTTTTTTATTTCATCATTAAAATTTTCATCGACATTTTTTGTTTGATCTTTTGATAAATATTTTTCATACTCACGATTTAAAAAAAAATCACATATGTCTTTTTTTAATATTAATAAAATATCACATAAATCTTGTAATTCTTTTTCAGATAATGTTTCTAATACAGAATCTTTATTACTAATACTAATATTAAAAAAAGAAGTTATAGTAATAATATTTTTAAATTTTGGTAATTCAGTTGTTATTTTTTTATTCATTTCGGTTTGTTTTTTTTGTTGTTGATTAAACTGATAGAAAAAACGGCTCTTTGTTTCTGTTAATAAAAATTCCAATTCATTACCAAAAATTTTTTTGTCCGTATCATCAATAAAATTCGCTTCAGTAAAATAATAACATGTTTCAGGAGAAATATATTTCTTAATTATCATAGATAATATGGTTTCATCAATACCATACGTAAACCATTCTTTTTTTAAATAATTTATAATTATATTTTCATTTTCATTTTTTATTAGACGATTAATTATTTCATTAAACATTTCGTTCATTTTTTTTTGAATTTCTAGAATATTTTTTAAACCAAATAGTCCAGCAAGAGGACGTTTCGAATTTAAATCATATCCCAACAAAGAAGCAATTTGCCGATGTATTTCATAATAAGAATATCCAAAAAAATTATGTGTTAAAATTTGTTTTTCTGATGCTAACCAATTATTAATTAAAAAACATAATCGTGGGGTTAATGCATGACTAATATTTATACTAAACACAACTTCAATATTAGGATAAAAAAATGGAAGAAATCTTATAATAGAACCAAATGTGTCTGGATGTCCTAGATATCCTTTTCTTTTTTTATTTAGTGTAGAACAATCAAAACTAAATAATTTAATAAAACTATACCTTCCATCTACATTTCTTTTAATCATATCTAAATAGATTTTATAATCTCTTAATAATTTTTTCAATTTATCTTTATTTTTTAGATAACCATCCTTTATTTTTATATTTTTGTTATTATTATTTTGTTGTTTTACATATTTAGAATCATCATATTCTTGATTAAACATTGAGTCATAAAAAATATATAACATACAATTTTTACTTTTTAATTCAGAATTTGCGATTCTTACTTGAAAAGTCTCTACTAATTTAACAAATCCTGATAAATAGAGAAAAAATTTATCATTAAAATTATTTTCCATTGGAATAAATACATTAGTTGTGAAAACTAAATGATTAGGAGGTAAAATAATAGATGGAGTTTCATCAACTATACCAAATATTTTTTTTGTCTCTTCAAAAGATAGAGTTGTCATTTTATATTAAATAACAAAAAATAAATAAAATAAATAAAATAAAGTTTTTGGTATTTAAACCCTTTTAAAACCTACGGTTTAAAAAAGGGTTTGTTTAAAAAGGGTTTGTATATAATAATTTATTTGCTTTTTCTTGTAATGTATTTAGTGAATTACTGTCATAAACGAAATTATTAGTCGGTTTATATTCAGTAATCGGTTTGTATTCCAGGGCTTTCTTACGTAGTTCATCTATTCTCTGAAACCCAGTTAATGTTGCAGTTGATGATATGGCTGGTTGCCGTTTGGGTTTTTCATACCAAGAAATTAACAAAAGGTTCGGATGAGTGTATCTTATATCAAATCCATTATCCGATAATTTTTGGGTCAAATAAATTATACAATTATTCACATCAAACAACGGTAATCCATAAACATAAGTCGGTACTGAAAAAAAACAAAACTTATCATCACTACTACGATTTGTTAATTTTATTTTTTGATGAACTTGTTCTAGAATTCTACCATATATTTCTAAACGTCTTTCTTCCTTTTTATCTTGCTCACGATGCAAGTCATTTATATTTATCATTTTACTCATTTTTATCATCCATAAAAGAAAAAAGTATTCGCATTATAAACATTACTCTCCTAAAATATTTTTATGTTCTATGTTTTTTGTTTGGTTTTTGTTTTTGGTAAGTTCAAAATTTATTTTATTTTTCTTTTTATATAATATGTATATCATCAAAATGACAATCAAAGACAAAATAATCATTAACGAATTTGGCAATGGATTTGTAAATACAAAAGATGAAAATAATAACGCAATCAGCATTTATATCAACAAAAAAGACACTAACAAAGCATTTAATAACGAACTAGTAGAAGTCGCATATTATCAAAATACTGATGATCATAAATATTACGGTAAAGTTGTTAACTATACCTTAATCGGCAAATCATTTGT
>JACCDX010692388.1_pt1 | contig 17052 bp, 8 predicted proteins | sample 7449681 | NCBI WGS metagenome assembly JACCDX01 (sample SAMN15323450, study PRJNA562643) | freshwater metagenome | isolation source: river surface water | place: USA:Blue River Watershed | collected 2017-08-18 | reverse complement strand
GGCGGCGAGGAACCGGCGGCGCGTCAGGGGGCGAGGAGCGGGCATGGCGGCGGCGGAAAGGCGGCGGAGCCGGAAGACGCAAAGCCGGAGTGCGGCGGGCGGTTGGGGCGAAAACCGCGCCGCGGGCCAACGCCGGATTGCAACGGCCCGGCCCGGACCCAAGCCTGCGCGTTCTCCGCTTCCACCCCGCATGAAAAAAATCGGATTCCTCCTTCTGGCTCTGGTCGCCGCCGCGGTCCGCGCCGAACTCAAATTGCCCGCCGTCATCGGCGACCACATGGTGCTGCAGCAAAAGCAGGCCAACCCGATCTGGGGTTGGGACACGCCCGGGACGAAGGTGACGGTGGCGTTCGCGGGGCAGACGCATACCGCGACCGCGGGCGCGGACGGCCGCTGGACGGTGACGCTCGCCGCGGTCCCGGCGAACAAGACGCCGCAGACGATCGCGATCACCGCGGGTGCGGCGAAGAAGGAGATCAGGGACGTGCTGGTCGGAGAAGTGTGGATGTGCTCCGGCCAGTCCAACATGCAGTGGTCGATGGGCCAGACCTACACGGGTGACATCGAGAGCGCGTCGGCGCGCCGGCCGCACCTGCGCATCATCTCGGTGCCGCAGGTCGGCACGCAGGAGCTGAAGACCGATTTCAAGGGCCAGTGGGAGGTCGCGAACCCGGACAACGTGAAGCAGTTCAGCGCCGTCGGGTATATCTACGGTCGCTACCTCCACGACATCCTCGACGTGCCGGTGGGGTTGATCGACAACGCCTGGGGCGGCTCGGCCGCGGAGGCCTGGGTGCGCCGCGACGTGATCGAAAAGGAGCCGCGCTTCGCGGCGTTGATGGAGACCACGCGCCGGCGCGAGGCCGACCTGAAGACGGACAAGACCAAGGCCGACGAAGCCGCGGCGGACGCGAAGCACAAGGAGGCGGTGGCCAAGGCCAAGGCGGAGAAGAAGTCGCCGCCCCCGGCCCCGAAGCAGCCCTCGCAGTGGCTCACCGGCAACGCGCGCCCCGGCAATATCTGGGCCGGCGTGGTGAACCCGACGCTCGGCTACGGCATCAAAGGCGTGATCTGGTATCAGGGCGAGAGCAACGCCTCGCGCGCCCACGAATACGCGGACCTGTTTCCCTTCATGATCGAGCAGTGGCGCAAGGCGCAGGGCCAGGGACCGTTCCCCTTCTACTGGGTGCAGCTGGCCGACTACATGGCGGAGAAACCGGAGCCCGGCGAGAGCGCCTGGGCCGAGCTGCGCGAGTCGCAGACCAAGACCATGAAACTGGCCAATACCGGCCAGGCCGTGATCATCGACATCGGCGAAGGCCGCGACATCCATCCCCGCAACAAATACGACGTGGCGTCGCGCCTCGTGCGCTGGGCGCTGGTGAAGGACTACGGCCTGAAGTTCCCGTATCGCAGTCCCGACTACAAGAGCGTGGCCTTTGCCGGCAACAAGGCGACGGTGACGATCGACTGCCACGGCAGCACGCTGCGGGCGTTCGACGTGACCGAGGCGCGGGGCTTCGCCGTGTGCGGCGAGGACCGGAAGTGGCACTGGGCGACCGGCAAGATCGTCGGCGGCGACAAAGTCGAGGTCTGGAGCGACAAGGTGGCGGCGCCCGTCGCGGTGCGCTACGCGTGGGCCGACAATCCGGTCTGCAATCTCTACTCGGCGGACGGGCTGCCCGTGACGCCGTTCCGCACGGACGACTTCCCGATGACGACGGCACCGAAGCCGGTGGCCGCGAAACGATGACGCATCGGACGCGCCGCCACCCGGCGGCCGACCGAGCCGCCCGGCCCGGCGGCCAATGCTCCCCTTCCGCATGATCCGAACCGGACTCGACGTCCTCCTCGACTCGCAACCCGACCGCCTGCGCGGCCGCCGGGTGGGACTCATCACCAATCCCACCGGCGTGGACGCGCGGTTGCGCAGCACGGTCGAGCGATTCCGCGCCGCGCGGGAGTTCGAGCTGGTGGCGCTCTACGGACCGGAGCACGGCGTGCGCGGCAACGCGCAGGCGGGCGAGTTCGTCGACTTTTTCCGCGACGAACACTGGGGGCTGCCGGTGTTCAGCCTTTACGGCCAGGCGCTGAAGCTGCCGGAGCATCCGCTGGCGGACATCGACGCGAAGATGCGGGAGTTCGACACGCAGGCGACGGGCAAGACGGTCGACCCCGCGATGCTGCGCGGGGTCGAGACGCTGGTTTTCGATCTGCAGGACGTGGGCACGCGGGTCTACACCTACGTCGCCACGATGGCCTACGGGATGCAGGCGGCGGCGGCGGCGGGGATCCCCTTCGTGGTCCTTGACCGGCCCAATCCGATCGGCGGCGAGATCATGGAAGGGCCGCTGCTGGAGTATCCGCGGCACAGCTCGTTCATCGGGCTCTATCCGGTGCCGCTGCGGCACGGTCTCACGGCGGGCGAACTGGCGCGCCTGTTCAACGCGGAGTTTCTCCCGCGGCCCTGCGACCTGAGCGTGGTCCCGATGGAGGGCTGGCGGCGCGCGGACGGGTTTGCGGCCACCGGACTGCCCTGGGTGATTCCCTCGCCCAATATCCCGACGCCGGAGACGACCCTGGTCTACCCGGGCATGGTGCTGCTCGAGGGCACGAACCTGAGCGAGGCCCGCGGCACGACGAGGCCCTTCGAGCTGTTCGGGGCGCCGTGGCTCGACGGCTTTGTGCTGGCCCGCGAGCTGAATGCACTCGGGCTGCCCGGGGTGCGTTTCCGCGAAGCGTGGTTCACGCCGACCTTCTCGAAGCACGCCGGCGCGCGCTGCGGCGGATGCCAGGTGCACGTGACCGACAGCGCGGCCTTCCGGCCGGTGGCGGCGGTGCTGGCGATCCTGACGACGGTGCGGCGGCTGGCCGGCGGAAAGCTGGAACTCCACGCGGACTACTTCGACAAGGTGATGGGCACGTCGGCCGTGCGCGAGGCGTTCGAGCGCGGCGACGCGTGGGAAACGATCGCGGCGGGATGGGACGCCGGCCTCGCGGACTTCGCGCGCCGGCGGGAGCCCTATCTCCTGTATCGCTGAGCCGGCGACCCGCGCCGCGGGCGGGACCCGCCGCGGCGCGCCGGGCACTTTCATGAAGACCATCCGCGAACTCTCACGCCGCGCCTCGCCGGCCCCGAAACCGCAGTCGCTCGCCTGGGACGGCCGGACGCTCTGGATGGGATCGCGGGCGACCAAAGGGGTCCACGCGATCGATCCGGTCGCGTGGACGGTGTCGTGGTCGACGACCGCGCCGGGCACGCCGTGGGGCATGACCGCGGCGGGGGGCGAGCTGCGGGTGCTCTGCGGGGAGACGGCCGACGACAATCGCATCGTGCGCCGGCTGGTGCCGGGCACGGGATTCGACGCGACTTGGGCTTTGCCTTGTCCGGACGACAGCGGCTCGCAGCTGGGCTACGCGGGCGGGCGGTTGCACGTGAGCCAATGGTATCCGAAGAAAGTGCTGACGCTGGCCGGCGGTGCGGGTGCGGCGGTCGAGGCGAACGCCGGCACGGTGACGCGGGTGTTTTCGGTGCCGCGCGGGATCTGCGGGCAGGTCTGGGTGGACGGCGCTTGTTACCTGATGACGACCGACGCGGAGGAGACGACGGAGTATTGGCTCACGCGCGTGGAGTTGACGGCCGACGGGAAGGAAGCGGCGAAGGTCGAGGACGTGGCGCGGGTGCCGTTCCAGGCGCGGGCGCTGGCGTGGGACGGCGCGCGCTTCTGGACGAATCACCGCGAGGCGAACGAGATCGTGGCCTTCACGGTCTGACGCGTTTTTCGCCCGGGAGGGGCGCGCGACGCTATTTGCCGCCGGATCCGGGGACGAGGTGATCCCAGCGGGCGGCGCCCTGCGCGACGATCCGGTCGGTGTCCTCGGCGAGCAGGTAACCCCGGCGGACGAGGGCCTCGGTGGCCGCGCGGTAGCGCGCGAGGAAGTCGGCGCGCGACAGGTAGCGCTCCGCGATCGACGGGCGGGGATCGCCGCGGGCGGTGCGCTCGGCGGCGGTCGCGGCGAAGGGGATCCAGCCGCCGAGGAGGGGGACGAGCTCGCCGGGGGCGCCGGCGGCCACGGAGCGGTGGTTCCAGCCGGTGTGGGTGGCGAGCGGGACGGCGATCTCGGGCAGGCGCAGGCCGCCGGTTTCGTTGCCGTCGGCGTCGGTCTGCGGGACGACGAGCGGGAGCGGGGCGCCGGGGGAGGCGCCGCCGGGGAGGAGCGGATTGGCGACGCGGGCGCGGGCGGTGAGGGCGCGGGGCGAGGTCACGCCGGGCAGGACGGGGAAGGCGACGGCGGCGGCGGGCACCAGCGTGCCGTCGCGGAAGGTCGGATACGTGCTGGGCGGCGGCGCCGTGCCCGCGGCGGCCCACCGGTGGAGGGCGGGCAGCAAGGCCCGCATGGGCCACCAGTAGTCGGCGGGATTGACGGGCTGTGCGGTCGTGGTCGGCGCGCCGGGCGGAAAGCGGGCGGGGCCGTGCTGGGTGCCGGCGAAGGCGTAGACCCGGACGTGCGCGGGGAGGCCGGCGTCGCGGGTGCCGGCGGGATCGGTGTGGACGAGGGCGGCGGAGCGGCCGCCGCCCCAGTATTCGACGGCGGTATTGGTGTAGAAAATCTTCGGGACGTGGCGGACCCGCGGGTTTTCGAGCAGGCCCTCGGCCGGGCCGCCGAGCGGATCGGGTTGGGCGGAGTCGGAAAACGGATACGCGGTGGCGGCGAAGAGACCGAGGGTGCGGGGGACGGACCAGCGGCGGTTGAGGTCGATGCGCGCGGCGCCGGCGATGTGCGCCAGCACGGCGTCGAAGACGGGGCGGTCGCGCTCGTCGGTGTTGAAGCCGTGGTAGAGGAAGTCGCGGAGGAAGCGGCCGCTCTGCGAGGAGCCGAAGGCGTAGGCGAGGCGCGCGGAGACGGCGGCGGCGGGGGCGTGTTTCAGCCAGGCGGCGGTGTCGCGGAGGGTGGCGAAGCCGAGGCCGGCGACGGGCGGGCGGGCGGCGGTGAAGGCGAGTTCGTAGGGGACGCCGGGCTCGAAGCCCGCGTCGAGGACGACCGTGCCGCCGCGGAGGCGCCAGCGGTCGCGGGGCAGGGGCGTCGCGGCGCCGCCGGGGCCGAGGCGGGCGAGCGCGAGGGCGGGATCGTCGGGACTCGGCGGATACGCGATCGTCTCGGGCGGCGTGAGTTCCTTCACCCGGGAATCGGCGACGAGCCGGGCGTGCAGGACGGCGGAGAGCGGCCGGCCGGCGTCGGTGGCGACGGGCAGGTCGACGCGCATGGCGCCGGCGGCGGGCGGCACGTCGAACTCCCAGCCGACCCAGACGAGGGTGAAACCCTGGCGCTGGAGGAAACGGTCGCCGAGGTCGGCGTCGGTCTCCGGGTCGCGGGAGCCGCCGCGGTTGAAGCTGGAAATCAGGCCGCGGCCGCCGCGGTTGGAGACCTCGACGAGGGCGGCGCCGTTGTCCGGGGCGCCGGAGCCGGGTTTGGGCCGGAGGGCGTAGAAGTCGGCGGACCAGGCGACGCGGCCGGCGGCGTCGCGCGGGGCAAGGGCGAGGTCGGCGATGACGCGGTTACCGGCGGCGGCGGGATCGACGGCGAAGTGCAGGCGGCCGACGATTTTCTCGAGGCCGGAGGTGCCGACGTCGACGCGGCGGAGCAATTCGAAGCGGGTAACCTCGGCGCGGAGGGCGCCGGCGAAAAGCGCGAGGACGGCGGCGAGGCGGACGGCGCGGGCGACGGGAACGGCGAAAGGCGGGATCATGTTGACGCGGCGGCCGGGCCGGGGGCGGGCGGCAGGAGTTTCCGGGCGAGCCAGGCGACGCCCAAGGTGACGAGCGCGCCGATCAGAGTGAACCACGGCCAGAAGACTTCGCCGCCGAACACGGCGAGCCAGCGCTCCCGCAGGGCGGGGAGGGTGGCGGGCCAGTAGATGAGATTCATGAAGACGAACGACGCCACCATGCCGATCAGCGCGGCGCGCAGGCCGACGCCGCGGCCGAAGAGCGCGAGAATGAGGCCGCCGAGCAGGGCGCCGCTGGTGAGGCCGCGGAGGGAGAAGGCGGCGTTGAGCACGAACGTGACCTCGCGGGTGAGCCACGCGACGAAGATCAGCACGAGCGACCAGAAGACGGTCGAGTGCTTGCTGAAGCGCACGAACCACGCCTCGTCGCGGTGCGGCAGGAGCGGTTTCAGGAAGTCCATGGTCGAGACCGAGGCCAGGGCGGAGATGGCGGAGCTGATCGACGACATCGCGGCGGACAAGATCGCGACGATGAGGAAACCCTTCATCAGCGCGGGCATTTCGGTGACGATGAAGATGGGGAAGATGAAGTCGTTGGAGCGGATGCCGGGGCGGCTCTCGGGGAGCGGGATCCGGAAGGGGTGATGTTGGTAGAACACCCAGAGCATCGTGCCGACGAGGAGGAAGATCAGGAACAGGGGGAAGATGACGACGGCGCTGAAGGCGAGGGCCTTGCGGCCGGCGGCGATGTCGCGGCAGGCGAGCACGCGCTGGACGATGAGCTGGTCGGCCCCGTGGGAGGAGAGAACCATGACCGTGCCGCCGATGATGCCCATCCAGAGGTTGAAGGGCGCGGACAAGGTGAAGGCGGGATTGAACCAGGCGAGTTTGCCGGCCTTGCCGGCCTCACTCAGGGCGGCGGTCCAGCCGCCCTCGATCAGGGTGGGAATATAAAAGAGCGCGTAGAGACCGCCGGCGACGAAGAGGACCATCTGGATGGCGTCGGTCCAGACGACGGCCTTCATGCCGCCGATGTAGGTGTAAGCGAGCGAGAGGAGGACAAAGAGGAGAATAGCACCGAGGATGGGGTCGGGGAGCAGGCCGCCGAAGGTGCAGACCTGCTCGCCGAGCATGAGGCGGATGGGAATGCAGGCGACGTAGACGCGGACGCCGGCGGAGAGCGGCTCGAGGAAGAGGAAAAAGGTGCCGGCGAGCCGGCGGGCGCCGCGGCCGAGGTGCTGTTCGAGCAGCTGGTAGGGCGAGTAGATCTCGCCCTTCATGTAGTGCGGCACGAGGACGACGGCCAAAATGACGCGGGCGATGACGTAGCCCACGATCATCTGGAGGAACATGATGTTGCCGCCGTAGGCGATCGCGGGGACGCCGATGATCGTGAGGGCGCTGGTCTCGGTGGCCACGATCGAGGCGCCGATGCCCCACCACGGGATGTCGCGGCCGCCGAGGAAGTAGTCGCGCGTGGTGTGCTGGTCCCGGCCGAACCAGACGCCGAGCGCGATCATGGCGCCGAGGTAGAGGACGATCACGGCCCAGTCGCCGACGCTGAAGAATTCGTTCATGGGGTGCGGGGCGGAGCAGATCGGAAAAGGGGAAAAGGGGGAAAGCGGAAAATCGCGAAACGGCGGACGACGGAAATGCGAAGCGCAGCGGGACCGAGATTCGGGAGACGCGGAAAACCGGAAACGCGACGGGGGCGGGAACGACTGCGGCGTTGCACCGCGGCGACGGAGGCGCAGCGTCGGGCGCACGATGCGTAGCACGAACTTTCGCGGGGCGGGTCGGGTGGCCTTGGGGTTGGCGGCGTTGTGGAGCGGGGCGGCGACGCTGACGGCGGCCGACCCGGCGCCGGTCGCGGCGAAGGCCCCCGGGTTGCCGCCGGCGCCGAAGACGGTCGCCGAACTCCGGTCGGCGCTCGACGCGCATACGGGTCAGGCGCGTTTCGGCGGTTCGCTGTGGAGCGTGAAAGTCGTTTCGCTGGAGACGGGCGCGACGCTCTACGAACGCGACGCGCGGCGGCTGATGAGCCCGGCGTCGAACAGCAAGCTCTACACCGGCGCGATGGCGCTGGACCGGCTCGGGCCGGACTACCGGATCACGACGCCGATCCACGCGACGGCGGCGCCGGATACCGGGGGCACGGTGCGGGGCGACCTGATTGTGAGCGGCCGGGGGGACCCGAGCTGGAAAGCGCGCGGGACGACGAAGACGATCTTCGACGCGGTGGCGCCGCTGGTGGAGGCGATCGCCGCGGCGGGCGTGAAGCGTGTGACCGGCGATCTGGTGGCGGACGCGACGTTTTTCCGCGGCCCGCCGAACGGAGCGGGATGGACCGCGGACGACCTGAACGATTACTACGGCGCCGAGATCTCGGCGCTGACCCTCGAGGAAAACTACGCGGAGCTCCGGGTGGCGCCCGGGGCGGCGGCGGGCGACCCTTGCACGCTGACGTGGGTGCAACCGCTGGCGCACCTGCCGTTGGACGTGCGGCTCACGACGCGGCCGGCGGGCGCGGAGACGCAACTGGCGGCGCGGCGCCTGTTCGACGAGCGGACGGTGCATCTGTTCGGCGGCATCGCGGTCGGCAAGGCGCCGGCGACAGTGGATGTGACGGTGCCGCGCCCGGCGGAGTGGCTGGGGCGCGTGCTGCGCGAGGCGCTGGCCCAACGCGGCATCCGCGTCGAAGGCGGCGTGCGCGGGTTGCGGTGGCCCGAGGCGTCGCCGGCGGGCAAGACCGCGGTGCGGCTGGGCGAGGTGAAATCACCGCCGCTGGCGGACCTCGTGAAGGCCTTCATGAAGCCGTCGCAGAACCTGGAGACGGATCTGATCTTCAACCATGCCGGCGAGCTGACGCGCACGGCGGAGACCCCGGAGCTGCGCTCGAGCGAAGACCTCGGGGTGGCGGTGCTCGGGGAGTTTTTGAACAAGCTCGGCCTGCCCGCGGGCGAAGTGCGCTTCGAGGAAGGGTCGGGCCTGTCGCGCAACAATCTGACGACGGCGAACGCGACCGCGGCGCTGCTGGTGGCGATGGCGGCGCACCCGGCGAAGACGGCGTTTTACGAGTCGCTGCCGATCGCGGGGGTGGACGGCACGATCCGGCGCCGGATGAAGGGCACGGCGGCGGAGGGCAACGTGCGGGCGAAAACCGGGACGTTGCGCTATGCGAATTCGCTGAGCGGCTACGTGACGACGGCCGCGGGCGAGCGGCTGGCGTTCAGCGCGATGTTGAATCGCAACGTCGGCCAGCCGGCCGGGCGAAGCGTGAGCCTGGAAGTCGACGAGGTGGCGGTGTGGCTGGCGCGGTTCGAGGGGCGCTCGGCGCCGTAGCGCGGTTTGGCCGAATTCCCCGCCGGCGGCCGCAGACTGGAGACCCGCGCGGTCGGGCCGGAGCGGCCGAGCGCCCAAAGGCCTGCCCGGACGCACCTTGGAGGACGCTGTCCGCCGGTTGCGCGGGCCGAGGGCGGGCGACCGGCGGCGTTCGGCGGCCGCGGCGAAGCGCGCGGGGCGGGTTCCGCATTTGCGCCACGATCACGAGGTTGGGTGGGAGGATTGCCCGGGGTGCGACGGGGAACGGGGTGGACGCAAAAGCACATGGGATTGTCCGAATGACCATTGTTTAGGGTAGCGCGCGATCGGTATAACAGAGGCGCTTTCCCACGCCCATGACCCCTCGCCCCGTCCGTTCGTTTGCTCCCGCCGCGCTGGTCGCGTTTTTGCTCTCGTCCTCCCTGGTTTCCGCCGACGTCGTGCTCACCGACACGATGGGGCGCGCGACACGCACGGCCGCGCCGGACGCGTCGGGCGCGCAATGGTTCACCATCGGTCCGGGCATGACGGTCACGTATGCGCCGAGCGAGCTCAAGTCGACGAACGCGAGCGGCAACGGCGGGCAACTGCTGGGCTACCTTACGCCGGCCGCCGGCCCGGTGAGCCTCGGCGTGGGCCAGACGCTGAAGGCCACCTTCACGTTTTCCCTCGTGGGCGGATTCGGCACGGCGTCGGGCGCCACCGATCTCCGCATCGGTCTTTTCAATACAGGAGCCGGGCGCATCACGGCCGACGTCACCACGCAGTCCTCGTCCGGCACGTTCACTCCCTACACCGGGTATGCCGCGATGATGTCGCCGCGGACCACCAACGGTATCTCGATCCGGGAGCGCATCGGTTCCGCCGGCACCAACCAGACCAACCTCATCGGCACCGCGACCAACGTCTACTCCGCCGCGCTCGGTTCGGGGGCCAGCCAGGTCATGCAGTCGAACGTCGACTACACGGGCGTCCTGCAGGCGGACCGCACCGCCGCCGGCCTGGAGTTCAGCATCACGATCACGGGCCCGGGCGTGAACGGCTACCAACTGAAGGTGACCGACACCACGGCGCCGATCGCGACGTTCGACGCGATCGCGTTCGGCTGGGCCAACGGCTTGGTGCAGGCCGGAGGCGGACTGGTCGTCCGCGCGCTGACGGTGGAAAAAGGGGATGTCGCCGCGCTGAATCCCACCGACCCCGCGGCCAATCCGGATCCGGGCCGGCCGTTCATCTGGGTGCGCAACTCCGAGAAGGCCGCCATTCTGGCCAAGATCGACGCCAACGCGTGGGCGCAGAGCCTGCGCAACGGCATGATCAACCGCGCCGCGGCCAATGTCGCCAGCCACCAGAGCAACCGCGATGCGTTCCTGCGCGGCCTCCCGGTCGACTGGACCACCGGGAAATACCGGACGATGACCAACACGTCCGACCCGAACAGCGTGCGCTCGAAATCGACGTCGAAGTTCAACGCGGCCCTGGACAGCGCGGTGCTCTATTTCCTCACCGGCGAGACCAAGTATGCCCAGCTGGCGGCGGACGTCCTGCACAACGTGGTCAAGACACTCCTGGCGGTCGCGCCCTCGACGGATCTCGGCAACGGCGGCTGGATCATCCGCAACGACCTGTTGCTCGAGGCCCGGGTGCTCGGGACGCAGATGCCGGTCGTCTACGACTTCATCCGGACCTTCCTCGAAACCAACCAAGTCTGGGACGTGATGGCGGGCGGCCTCGCGGACTTCAATTACTACCAGACCCAGCAGATGTTCCGCACCTACTACCAGCTGGTCTGCGACCACGGGAACAACACCAACAATTGGTCGGCGCTGGAGTCCACCTGCATGCTCAACAGCCTGCTCGCCTTGTCCGATCCCGTCGAACGGGCCGCCGCGGTGAACATTTACCTCAATCCCGGCACGGGCCGCCAATCCTCCCTGAAGGAAGACTACGCCGAATACCCGCAGCCCGACAGCATCTGGCCGGAGTCGCTGCAATATGCGAGCGCGGTGGGTTCCATCCGCAGCACCCACATGGTGGTGCTGGAGCGCTACGACCCGGCGCTGAAACTGTTCAACGCCTACCCCAACTATCCGCTCAGCCTGAGCCGCATCAGCTACCTGCGCTACCCCAACGGCGAGCAGATCAGCTTCGGTGACGGCGGGCGCAAGACCGGGGGCGAGCCGTATTTCGATTACGAAGTCATCTACCAGCACGCCAAGGCGACCGGGCGGCAGGACCTCGTGGCGCAGTTCGGGGCGGCGATCAAACGCGGGATGGATGCCGGCAAACACAACCGGGCGACGCTGCGTTCCTACGACGACCTCGATATGCACAACGAGCCGGTCCAGCTCCTGTGGTTCAGCCCGGAGATCGCCGAAGCCGGCGTCCCCCAGGTCCTCACCACCACCGACCGCGTGGCCCATGCGGGCATTGCCCTGCAGCGCAATCTGTCGACCGCGGGCCCGCTTTACGGACTCATGGGCTTCGTCGGCGGCGCCGCGCATACGCACAGCCACGCCAGCGGCATGAGCATGGAACTCTACGGCGCCGGCCAGGTGCTGGGCGCCAAGAGCGGCAAGTCGGACTACACCTCCGATCTGCACGAGAACTACTACCGCGTGTTCGCCTCCAACAACACGATCATCGTGAACGGCGCCTCGCGCGGCGAGGGCGGCTGGTCGAATATCGCGATCAATACGGTGGCGGTGGCCGGCATGGAGCCCGCGGTCGCGAAGGCGCCCGTCTCCGCGAACCATTCGTTCACGACGTCGACGTTCAGCGACAACAAGGGCACGCTCGCCGAGGCGTCGCAGCAGCGCACGCTCGGCATCGTCCGCACCTCGCCGACCACCGGCTACTACGTCGACATCTTTCGTTCCGACTCGTCGCTCGCCAACGAGTATCACGACTACATCTACCGCAACGTCGCCGACGGCGTGACCCTGGAGAGCGACGGCGCCGCCCTGGCGCTTGCCGGCGCCCCGGGCCGCTTTGCCAGCGACATCGGCGATTCCTACCAGCAGCCCGGCTGGCGGTATTTCTCCGACACCGAAGTCTCCGCGCGGACCGACGTCTCGGTCAGCGCGAATTTCTCCGCCACCCTGCCGGCGGGCCAGACGCAGATGCGGATGCACATGCCGGGCGCGGCCGACCGCGAATACGCCCGCGTCACCTCCCCGCCGATCGTCGACGCGCCGGCCGGCTACAACGAGGCGGCCAACAAGCGCGCTCCCGCGGTCGTGATCCGCAAATACGGCGAGGCGTGGAAACAGCCGTTCGCGGCCGTGTTCGAGCCGCACCTCGGCGACGCGGGAACCGGCAGCGTGAAGTCCGTCGCCAAGCTGGAGCGGAGCGGCACCGTCGTCGGCCTGCAGGTCGGCAGCGTCGTCAACGGGCGCGCGATCGTGCAGTATGTGCTTTCGAATCCGGGCGCGACCGAAGTCTACACGGACACCGCGCGCGGGTTGTCGTTCACCGGCCGCTATGCCGTGGTCACGGACAACGGCGACGGCAGCGGCTCCCTCTACCTCGGCGAGGGCTCCGCTCTCGCCTACAAGGGCAACACCGTCACCTCGGTTTCCGGCGCGAGCACGCAGGCCTATGTCGAATTCGCGGCCGGGCAGCCCTCGGTCGCCACGTCCAACGCGCCGGTCGTCGTGCTCAGCCCGCCGACGATCGCGGTCCCGGCGACGGCCACCGGCACCTACGGCACGCCGCTCAGCGTGACCGTCACGGCCACGGGGCAACCCGCTCCCACGCTTACCGTCGCAACGGCGCTGCCGCCGGGCCTGCAGTTCGATGCCCAGGCCGGCGTGCTCAGCGGCACGCCGACGGCGGCGGGCAATTACACCGTGCAATTCGTCGCCACGAATCCGGCCGGCAGCGCGACGGGCACCCTGACGCTCTCCGTCGCGAAGGCGACGGCGTCCGTCACGCTCCTGAACCTCCAGCAGGTTTACACCGGCCAGCCGCTCGCTCCCGCCGTCGCCACGCAGCCGGCCAACCTGCCGGTGGCGGTCGACTTCGGCGGCGGCACGCCCGTCAACGCGGGCACCTACGCCGTCGCGGCGACGGTGGTCAGCGCCAATTATGTCGGCGCCGCGAGCGCAACGTTCGAGATCCTGCGGGCGCCGGCGACGGTCACGCTCGGGGCGCTGGACCAGCCTTACGACGGCACGCCGCGGCGGGCGACGGCCACGACCTCGCCGGCCGGTCTCGCCGTGGACCTGAGCTACGGCGGCGGCGCGGTCGAACCGGTTTATCCGGGCGACTACGCGGTCGCGGCGACGGTGACGGATCCCAATTACCGCGGTTCCGCCACCGGGACGCTCCGCGTGAGCACCACGGCGGTTGTCCGCGAGGCGCCGCAGGTGCTCGGCGGCATCGCGGGCAGCGTGCAGGTGTTGGCGGCGCGCGACGTCGCGTTGGCCGGCAATGCCTGGATCGAGGGCGACCTGCTCGTGCCCGGCACGCCGGCGCTCGAGCTGAACGGCCAACCGGTGTTCGGCGCGTTGCGCCAGGGTCCCGGTGCGGCCGAGCCCGCCGACTACCGGGTCACGCTCGCGGGCAATGCCGCGCTCCGCGCGCTGGTGGTTCGCATCGACCCGGCGGCGTCGGTCCAGCCTGTGGCACCGGCGGCTCCGACGGGCACGCGCGATCTGGTGCTCACGCAACGCGGGCCGTCCATCGGGGACGCCTCGACGCTCCGGGATCTTTCCCTGGCGGGCAACGCGGGCGAGGTGGCGCTGCCGCCCGGAGTCTACGGCAATGTTTCGGCGGCAGGCCGGACGGGTATTGTCGTCGGCACGGCCGGCGGCACGGTTCCGACCGTCTATGAGCTGCAGTCGCTCGTGCTCGGCGGGGACAGCCGCCTGGTGATCGCCGGTCCGGTGATCATCCGGGTCAATCATCGCGTGGAGTTGCTTGGCAGCGTGGGCTCCCCGCAGCAGCCGGAGCTCCTGCGCCTCGAGCTCTTCCAGGGTGAAGCGATTCTCGACAGCCGGAGCGTGGTCGGCGGGCACCTCGTGGCGCCGGCGGCCAAACTGGTGCTGCGAGCGCGGGCCGAGTGGCACGGCCGGGTGGCGGCCGGAGAACTGGAGATCGGGCCCGGCGCGGCGCTGATCGATCCCCGCCTGCGGCCCTGAGCGGAATCCCGCGCCGCCCGTCCGCGCTCGGCGCCGACGGGCCCGCGCGGGCGGCGCGGGAACGCGCTTGAGCGGGGCGTGTGCGCCGCGCAAGGTGCCGCGCATGACGGCGTCGCCCCATCGTGTCCGCTTTCTGGGCGGGCGGCTGTCCGGGGAATCCGCCGGGGGCGGACGCCCCGACTGCGGATGAGCCCGTGGGGCCAGACATTGCGGCGGCTCGCGCGGTCGCCGTGGTTCGCGCTGACCGCGGCGGGCAGCCTCGCGCTCGGCATCGCCGCCAACAGCGCGCTCTGCAGCTACGCGATCGACGTGCATTGGCGCAGCCTGCCGCTCGCGGAGCCGGAGCGGCTCGTGCTGCTGTGGGAAACATGGCCGGACGGCGACGTGCGGCGGCCGTCGCCGGACACATTCGAGGGGTGGCAACGCGAGGCGAAGTCGTTCGAGCGGATGGGGGCGCTGCGGCCGGGGGGCTGGGCGCTGACCGACGGGGACGGCGTGGCGGAGCGGGTGCGCGGCGGCTCGGTTTCGGCGGATCTGGCCGCGGTGTTTCGGCAGGCGCCCCGGCTCGGACGCGGGCTCTTGCCCGAAGACTATCGCGCCGGTGCGCCGCGCGTCGCGGTGATCTCGCACCGGTTTTGGCAGCGGCGCTTCGGCGGATCGCGCGACGTGCTGGGCCGGCAGATCCGGCTCGACGGCATACCGCGCACGGTCGTCGGGGTGCTGGCCCCGGAAGGTTCGTTTGCTCCGGACAGCCTGGATGTGACGGTGCCGCTGACGTCGGAGGGCACGACGCCGGCGCAGCGCACGGCGAACAACACGTTTGTGCTGGCGCGGCTGGCGCCGGGCGTGACGCGGGCGGCGGCGCAGGCGGAGGTGGACGGGCTGACGCGAAGTCGCGCGGCGGAGCGACCGGAGGCGCGGCGGGGGTTCGGGGCGGCAGTGAGACCGATCGACGAGTGGATCGGCTTTCAGCCCGAGGATCGGCGCGCGGTGACTTTGCTCTGGGTCGCGGCGGGCGGCGTGCAACTGATCGTCTGTGCCAATCTCGCGAGCCTGTTGCTGGCACGGGCCGTGGCGCGGCGGAAGGAGTTGGCGGTGCGCGCGGCGCTCGGCGCGGACGGACGGCGGCTGGCGGGGGAGTTTTTGCGCGAGGCGCTGGTATTGGCGTTGGCCGGCGGAGCGGCGGGCGTGGTGCTGTCGTTCTGGGTGGATCGGGCGTTGCTGCCGCTGATGCCGGCGCTGCCGATGGGTCTCGCGGTGCATGCCGGGTTCGATTGGCGGGTGCCGTTGTTTGCGTTCGGAGCGGCGGTGGTTTCGGGCGGGTTGTTCGGCCTTCTGCCGGCATGGCACGCCGCCCGGGTGAACTTGAACGAGGCGCTGGGCGACGCCGCGCGGGGCGGGTCACGCGGCCGCGCGGCGGGCCGGATCGATGCGTGGCTGGCGGGCGCGGAAATCGCCCTGGCGTGCGTGTTGCTGAGCACGGCGAGCCTGGCGGTGCAGGCGGTGATGCGGATGCGGGCGGTGCCGCTGGGCTTCGAGCCGAGGGGGGCGGCGGCGCTGACGGTCGGTTTGCCGGCGTCGACCTACGGGACCGACGCGGCGGCGGCGGCGTTTCTGCGGGAGGCCACCGGGCGCGTGCGGGCGCTGCCCGGCGTGACGGCGGCGACGGTGACGACGCGACTGCCGTTGCGCGGCTATGCGCTGGAGACCTTCCAGGTGGCGGGCCAGCCGCCGTTGCCGGTGGCGGAGCGGCCGCGGGCGCAGGTGCAGCGGGTGGGACCCGATTACGCGCGCACCCTGGCGGTGCCGTTGCTGCGCGGCCGCGACATCGCGGACGGCGACCGCGCGGGCACGCCGCGGGTGGCGGTGATCAACCGGCTGCTGGCGGAGCGCTGGTTTCCGGGGGAGGACCCGCTCGGACGCCGGCTGCGGATCGATCTGCCCGGGGCGCCGGCCGAGGGCGGCGACTGGGAAATCGTGGGCGTGGCGGGCGACGTGAAAAGCCACGGCGAGGCCTACGCCGTGGTCGAAACGATCGGGGTGCCGATCGCGCAGGCGCCGGCGCGCGAGGCGGCGATCGTGCTGCGCGCGGCCGGCGCCGTGGACGCGCTGGCCGGCGCGGCCCGGACGGCGGTGCACGGGCTCGATCGCGATGTGCTGGCCGACCGATTCGAAACGCTCACGGGGATGGCGGAGGAACTTCGGCGCGGGCCGGGCCGGCGGGCGGGGCTGCTCGCGGGGTTTGCGGTCGTGGCGCTGTTGCTGGCCGCGCTGGGCGTCTACGGCGTGAATGCCTGCGGCGTGGCGCAGCGGACGCGGGAGTTCGGCATCCGCATGGCGCTCGGTGCGCAACCGGGCGACGTGCTGCGACTGGTGTTGCGCCGCGCGCTGCGGGTGATCGCCCTCGGACTCGGCGCGGGCGTGCTGCTCAGCGCGGCCGTCGGGCTGGTGGGGCGGAGCTTGCTGGTGGAGATGGGCGGCTGGAGCGCGGGTCCGCTGGTGGTCGCGGGGGCGATTCTGGCGGCGGCCGCGCTGCTTGCCAGCTGGATCCCGGCGCGGCGGGCGGTGCGCGTCGATCCGGCGACGGTGCTCCGCGGCGAGTGACGGGTAAACGCTTGAGCGGGGCCGGCGGCACGGGCAGGTTGCGCGGCATGACGACGTCCAGCCGTTCCGTCTCACCCCGCGTCGCAATCCTTCTGCTCGCCGGCGTGCTCGGGACGGGCCTGCTCTCGCCGGCGACGGCATCCGCGGTGGAGTCGGCGCCGCCGGCCAAGGTCACGACGGTCGAGGGCATCACCGAATACCGGTTCGCGAACGGGCTGCGGCTGCTGCTGTTTCCCGACGCCTCGCAGTCGAAGG
>JACCDX010103891.1_pt1 | contig 17056 bp, 16 predicted proteins | sample 7449681 | NCBI WGS metagenome assembly JACCDX01 (sample SAMN15323450, study PRJNA562643) | freshwater metagenome | isolation source: river surface water | place: USA:Blue River Watershed | collected 2017-08-18 | reverse complement strand
GGGCTGTGCCCTCAAAGCAGTCCCTGCGGGCCTTGTTCCTATGACCTCCTCTTAAGGGAACATACGTTCCCCTATGACCCCTTCTTAAGGGAAGGTCTCAGGAAACCGTAGGTTTCTTGAATTGAATTGTGTTAAAATAGGGTTCTATAAATGATTTATACTATTATATGGAAAATACAACAAGTTTAAATGATTTACCTCCGCCAGATATTAACCTTCCAACTTCTTATGATTTACCCGAGCATACGGTACGTCATTCTGTAAGGGACATGGACCCAAATATACCTATACAAATGCCTCCTCAGCAACTATTAAAACCTCCTACTGAGGATACAGTTAAACCAGTGAAAAACATATTAAATAAGGGAAACGAACATATTAAAGACATACATAAAGTAATTATTTTGGCAACCATTTATTTTATGTTATTTACGGATATCAAAGTCCGAAGTTATATCATTAATATTTTAGTAGTTATTTTTGGTGATTTTCTAAGAACTCCTGGAGGAGGTACATCAAAAATGGGATGGATTTTCTATTCACTCGTATTTGGATTATCTTTATATGTTACTGTAAGCATGATTGATTTATCAGCCTATTCACTTCCATTCTAACATATTTTTTTCATCCACAGGATGAGCACGGTCATAAAAGTATACAAACACCAACGATAGATAAATCATACTAAGCATTCGAATCGCAGACCATGTAACTATCTTCATACCTTCACGATAGTTGTCATATTCTAAGTCGGCTTCATTAATTTCATTTTCTATGGTTTTAGTAATCGAATCTACAGAATTCTGTGCAATCATATTATTGTAATTCGTTTCAAGTTTGTGGTTACGTCGTCTTAGATAATAGATTTGGTCGCGGAGACTGCGTTCTCGATTTTTAGTCAATTCAACCACACTACGTTCAAGACGCAGACTAAGACCCTTACGTTCCTTTTTCGAATATTCATACATCTCATTTTCTTTGCGTACAAAATTTTTAACGAATGTGTGAATAGACATCTAGTATTATATCATTAAATAATGAATTATATTCAAATCATTTTTTTATAATTCATTATAGAAACGGCAGTTTATTGATAGAATTTACATCAAACTTATGAACCATCTTAATATCACTATCACTAAAATACTCATTACATATCATACTACCAGGTGAATTTGAATCATAAATCATTATACATTTATCATTTATAGTTTTGAATATTTTTTTAATGTAATTTGTATTACTGTTAAGGATAATTTTATCAGTCAAACCAGATAGAACTAAATCATTTTCTAATACCATGGAATAGCTCATTGCTTATTATATTTAATATGATTCTCTTTATCTTTTTTTATAAATGTTAAAAGACGATTTACCATTAAAAATAATTCTTCGTCGGTATATTGGTCCGCCCATTCCATTTATTCTACTTAAAGAAGATTTGTTTAATACTTTTCATACATGTAGTTAAACGATTTGGCTTATTTTTTTCGCTGTAGTACAAAGCAAGACGGTCGGCTAATATTTCCTTTTCTCCATAGATAGATAGTCGATTCTTCTCGCATAAATCAAGTAATTCAATCGTCGTGTAAAATTTAAATGTATTATAATATACGTTGTAGGATTCGATTGTATCAACTACTTCTACGTAAGACATTTTTTATTTCCAAGGAACGGATTCTTTATAATTCAATTTTTTATACATATCCTCTAAGAGCAGTAAAATATTATTTTTTTTATCATTTATATCACGATATTCTTCGTAGATTTCATCCAATTTATCTCTCATATATCGATTATAATTATAATGAGACGTATGAATCAATATATCATGGGAAATGTTGTGATTCTTGATAGAAGGCATCATCTTAATGTTTTTGCTACAGTGAATTGGGAATTTTGTCTCTATCAATAGTGGATGCCTTTCAAAAGACTTTGGAATGATATGGTGGTCTTCTACTAATCTGGATAATTGAAATTGATTCTTTACTAATTTTCTTTGTTTTGAACCATAATGATATAAATCCATTCTATACCTAAAATCAAATGGATTGTAGTTTGATTGAAATGAAATACATGAATTGATATTTAATTTCAAGCGAAAGACATAATTTGTCGCCATCGTTTACCCTTTATCTATATTTTTTTCTTCTCGTCGATTTTTTAGATTTAGGTTTGTAACGAAAAAACATATGACTATATTTACCTGTTTTTTTATATATTTTATATTTTTTATCTCGTTCTTGGCGTATTTGTTCATATGATTTTTGTGTTCCATTACACGGAAGTCTAAATCTACGCATAACAGGATCTTTTTTATGATTCACATTTTCCAATAAAAAGCAATACGACAATAGTTTATTTACATTTATTTCCTTTATATGTCCCATAAATGAAAACATATAATAAATACTTAACATAGTATCATAGCTAGCAATTTTAATATCGTTTATTGTATTATAAGATTGGCAGGAATCAGTTAAGATAACATACAAGAGACATTCATTGTGAATGAATACTTGATAAAATGTTATGAATTTATTACTATGTTTTACGGTTCTATAGTTTATACCTTTTAGTTTATTCCATACATCTTTTTCATTCTCTACTTGAATATATAAACAATGTTGAGGCTGAGTTTGGTATTTTTTTGGAAATAAATGTTGATAATAATACATAGCATGGTCTCCCAGCCAGACAAATGATTTGAGTCTTTCAATTACTTTATTAAATACATCCTCTTCTTCCAATCTATTTGTCTCGGAAACATCACAACGACGAATTAATAAAGGATGTGATTCGTTCAATAGAGATAGGCGTTGATACACTTTTTGCCATCGAGACAAATCTCCCATAGGTCTAGATAATTCTAGATACATACTCATACGTAAATAATTATAAGGAGCATAATAGATACCGTGTTTTCGAACGACCGACTTATGAAGATTATCAAATAAGTTTTTATCGATTTGAGTTATATCTACAATAGGTATAGCATTTACAAATATCTTATATGTTCCTTCAAAAAGAGCGGATTTTACCTCTACTTCTTGATTTAACGTATATAGTTTATTCGATAATTCAATCGCATGTTTTTCCGCAGTAGGCGAAAAAAAATCATAATCGGGAACATCAATATCACTATAAAATTGCTTTTCTAGGGGTAATAAAGTATTGATAGCCATTCCTCCATATCCGATTAACCGGTGTTGAATCATAAACTCTTCTATCATGACAAACAGTTCTGGACGAGTATATTTTTGTTTCCTGAATTGTTTTTGTTGTTTTAGATTTTCAATTAATGCCTCTTCAAGTTCAAGATTCATATAATAGTTTTATATTTTATGTAGTGGTAGAAGTGGATGTGATGAGTGGCTTCTTTATGATTGAATAAGTATTAAAATATTTCGTATTGTAAGCATCTAAATAAGTATCTGGAGACTGAGCATTCAATGCTATAAATTGAATACCAGTGTTGATTCCAGTAGTAACAAAATCGTAATTTTCGGAAGAGCTTCCAATATCTGGATAGAGAAGGTTTACATATCCCTTAAATTTATTGGTAAAAGTTGTACCATTCACCAAATTACTTACTACTTCGCCTTCTCTGTAGATTTGATTATCTACTGTTCCTAATTTCAGTGATGTAATAAGATATAACCTACTACTTTCAAAATTAGTCAATCCAGTTGTATCTATCATAATAATCACCTTTTTAAAGAGGTCGCCTATCTTTGCGGTATCAATTGTATTTGGAGATTGCGGCATATAAATTATATTTCCAGCTGAATTGGCACTACCAAAAACAGTATTTAATGATTTTGCCATGTTATCAAAAATATCGATATTATTTGTCTTAAATCTAAAAATAAGAAATAAGGGGTCATTTACGTTAGGACAGTTGATGGTATCTTGTATAAAATATCTTTTTACATTCAAAAGAACATCATTGAACGGTAAACTATTGTACATTTCTTTATAATTATTGTTAGAAGCGGTTGATTCTGAGACAATGGGTTGTCCATTCAATGAAAATATTTGAAAATCAAGGGCTCGGAAACCTTGTTTTGCGGCATTCAAAAGACCACAATAGTCTACATAATCGTTTCTAAAATCTCCCGTACAACAACAGTTATGTGCGGTTTTTACAATACAATCTTTCAACATCAAATTAAATGCTGTTCCTGTATCCACGGTCTTCATAGTAGTAATCACGCGGTTTTTTGATAAAACCTCACAGTTAAATGTTTTTCTTCTTACAGTTATATAAGCATATACAATAAAGATAGTAACCATACAAAAAATCAATATTGTGAGTATAAGACCACTATTATCTGTTCCTATTAGCTCATTTATTTTTCCTGGTACACCTTCCATAAATTATATTATAAATAGATTTAAATATAGAAATAAAATATTTATAATTATTAATGCCAGGAGGACTATTGAATATAGTTTCTTATGGAAATCAAAATATTATTTTAAATGGTAATCCGAGTAAAACATTCTTCAAGGCTGTATATGCAAAATATACCAACTTTGGAATTCAAAAATTTCGGGTTGATTTCCAGGGACAAAGGACATTAAAATTAAATGAAGACACCATTGTAAGCTTCAAATTGCCTCGACAAGCTGACCTCATTTTAGATACTTATCTAGTCATGAATTTACCTGATATATGGAGTCCAATTCTACCACCACAGGATTATTTGGATTGTTGGAAACCCTATGAATTTAAATGGATTGAACATTTTGGATTCAATATCATAAAAAATATGAGATTGACCATAGGAGGACAAAAAATTCAAGAGTTTTCGGGTGAATATTTAAAAAACTTGGTCGACCGAGATTATACTACAGACAAGAAGGAACTCCTATACAAAATGATTGGACATACGGTTGATGTTTATGACCCAGCCAACGCATACAATCGGATTAATCGGTATCCAAATACCTTTTATATGCCTCCTGTAGTTGTACCTTTCGTAGGTCCAGAGCCATCGATTCGTGGTAAAACCTTATACATTCCTCTACAATTTTGGTTTATGAATTCTCCTAAAATGGCGTTACCTATAAATTGTATACAATATGCGGATATACAAATAGAAATAACACTAAGACCCGTATATGAAATGTTTACCATTAATGATGTTACGGTATCAAAATCTGATGGATTCTCAAGGGAACCTATTCAACCCAATCCAAGAAAGGATTTACATTCTCTGTATCGGTTCCTACAAATACCTCCATCCATTCAATTGCTGGCTGATGATTATGGTAATAAAAGCACAGGATGGAATGATGATTTACATTTATTAGTAACCTACGCCTTTTTAACGGATGAAGAAAATAAAGTATTCGCATCAAAAGAACAGAGATATTTAATTAAGGATGTTAAAGAAGATGTTTATCATGAAATCGTAGGAAATAAAAGAGTGAAATTAAATACAAACGGGCTTGTCTCGAGTTGGATGTGGTTTCTACGAAGAAATGATGCTTATCTTAGAAATGAATGGTCCAATTATACGAACTGGTATTATAACACAAGAATACCCTTTGATGTAATTGAAGCTCCAGTCGTTAGCACATATACAATTAATAATCAATTGATAGGACCTGGAAGAGATTTTACTAGTCTTCCAGATTATACTTCAGATATTTCTGGTGCTTACCAATTATATTTAACCAATTATTATATTAATCCTTTTCAAAATAACAACAATATTAGAGACATCATGACCTCGATGTCTATTATTTTTGATGGTAAATACCGGGAATCCAATTTTCATTCAGGTGTTTATAATTTAATTGAAAAATACAAAGGAAGTAATGGTGTCTCAAAAGATGGTTTATATTGTTATAATTATGCCCTAACAACGAGTCCATTTGATTTACAACCTTCTGGAGCGATTAATTTGAGTAAATTTAAGACGATAGAACTAGAAATTACTACGATTGTTCCTGCGATAGACCCATCCTCTAATTTCAATGTTATCTGTAATACAGAAGGTCAGCCGATTGGTACAGTACAAACCTCGTCGATTTATTTATATACGTATGACTTGTATTTCATTGAAGAAAGATATAATATTTTAAGAATACTTGGTGGTAATGCAGGATTAATTTATGCAAGATAATTTATAAAAGATATTGAGAATCTGAATTATCAAAGCATGGTTTTCTACAATTTCCAAAAGGAGGACATTCATTTGAACCAAACATATCGGCGTGATAGGAACCAGCCCGAGTAAAACCTTCAATTGTGCCATATCCTACAGAATATGAAATAGCGCAAAATAAAATGATAGAAATAAGAAATAATTCTATACGCATTATAAAATAATAATATATATTAAATTATGACAAGTACTCCAAATCCTGTTATATTTAAGGTTCCTATTTCAAATTTTAATATGGATAAAATACCACCAAAAGACGGCGAAAATACTACTGAAAATATAACGATAACTGGCCCAGACTACACAAGAATTATTGTTCCTGCCGGTGTAAAATACAATAGTAATACTTCTACTAATTATCAGTCTATGTTTACAGGTGCGAATGACGGTTCAAAAACTTTCACGATTGAATTTCCACCAGGCACAGTAGATGTTACAGCACTTGATAATACTAGTAATGTTAATCAATCCAAATATTCCAGAATATATCTAACAACATCTAAGATTTATTATAAAATTGGGTCTCAGTATACTTATAACAATACTAGTAGTGATAATGGTACAGCAACCGTCAAATATGGTGCGATTGATATAGTTACTTCCCAAAATGGTTCTAGTACTGTAACGGATAATACAAATTATTCTCCAGAACAATTTGAAAAAATGTTAAGAGACAAGGCGACTGCTGCGGGGGAGCAGGTTGCGAGTAACATTGAAAAAGTAGTCTATGAAAATTTCAATGTAAAGTTTTTGAATTTGATATATACAGTATTGAAGGATTTCTTAGTAATCATTGTAATATGGTTAATTGTCATTAGTATTGGTCTATGGGGAACAATTGATAAAGATATTATTTATCCAGTGGATGTAACTAAATTCCCTTATACATACAATGATGGAGAATTGATCAATAATTTAACTTCTTTTGTTCCTAGTGATTCCGGGATGTTTTGTGGTAAACTCAATTCAAACGACATGACCAAAATTTCTACCTCGTTACGAGACAAATTACAGAATGATGCGGAATTAAGAGAAAAACTAGAATTCATAAATCCTTCTATGTCTGAAATAAGTCATAAAAATATATACTTTACAGCCCAATTAATACAAAAATCATGTAGTAAAACCGGGAATTACAGTGACGCTTTGTCTGTTCTTATTTATTGGTTGAGTTATTTAGTATTTACGCAAGGATTATACCAAAATTATGTATTGAACGGGTTTCATTCTATATTGAATCATACCATGAAATTGATAACGGGTATATTTAATTCAGACGGATATTTGTCAAGTATAGTAATAGCAATTATTATTTATGGTATTATCACAATAATTCAGCCAACCTTTGATATGTTACAAAAAATGATATTGAAAAAAAAGACTATATCTAAGGATGTGGTTGATAAACCTGAAAACATATTGATTTACGCGGGTATAAATGCTTTGTCCATTGGGTTATTTATTGCTATACCCTTATTTTTCGTTTTGTTTTTTGTTGGTTTATTGGGGCATATTCAAAGTATACTTAGAATCATTTTTGAATCCAATTCAGTTGAATGTGCGTTTTTATCTATCGTCGCATTAACGGCAACCGTAGTTTCCTTCTTTCAAGTATTAAATTTTATGATTTCTAGAGGAACCGGTATTATCTCGATTGACGCAATTCAAACACAGATTATGAAATATTTAAATTTTTCAAGTCTTTTCAAAGTCATATCGAATGGAGCGGGAGTTGGAATACCCCTAGGACTAGCAATCTATAGTTCATTTGTTATTGCTTTTCGTATTATATTCACATCCGCCTATCTATTAAAAAATAAGATTGAACTTCTTAAAAATTTGTCTCCTTCGATTATCATTTTATTATTCTATTATTTGTATATCCATGTAAAGAAAATGTTAGGTAAAGTACAATCCTATATTACATTGTGTGTAATTGGTTTTTTCGGGTTTTATTTTGTAACAAAGAAATAATAAATCAAATTAAATAGCTAACTATTAAATATACAATGACCAAGAAAAAAACGAAGACAAAACCATTACCAAGAGTAAGTATATGTACACCTACTTTCAATCGTAGACCTTTTTTCAAGGGTCTAATTGCCTGCGTACTTGAACAAAAATATCCAAAAGAATTAATCGAGTGGATTATTGTAGATGATGGTACAGATAAAATTGGCGACCTTGTCTCGGATATTCCGTTTGTAAAATATATTTCAGTCGACGAACGTATGCCTCTAGGAAAAAAAAGAAATTTTATGCATCAACAATGCGAATTCAAAGAAGATGGCGCAATTATTGTCTATATGGATGATGATGATTATTATCCTCCCGAAAGAGTATCCCATGCGGTAGATAAATTGATACATTCAAACGCATTATGTTCTGGTGCTAGTGAACTGTATATATGGTTTAATACACTTAATAAAATGTATAAATTCGGTCCTTATGGGCCTAACCATGCTACCGCAGGAACCTTTGCGTTTAAACGTGAATTATTGAAATCCTCTGAATATGAGGATAGCGCGGTTCTAGCAGAAGAGAAGCATTTCCTAAAAAATTATACCGTTCCTTTTATTCAATTAGAACCAATCAAGACTATTCTAGTATTTTCACATGAACAAAATACATTTGATAAACGAAGATTAATTGATGATAACAATCCATACTGTAAAGAGTCGGCATTAAAGGTAAATCACTTTGTAAAGTCAGAAGAAATGCGGAACTTTTATATGAAAGATTTAAATCAATTGATTGATTCTTATGAACCAGGAGATATTAAAAATAAACCCGATGTTTTAGAGGAAATAAAACGCCGAGACGAACTCAGAGAACAAATGGCGAGACAAAATCAACAAGTTCAGGTTACAATGAATAATCCAGATGGAACCAAAAGAACTCTTACACATAATGAAATTGTGGAAGCACTAAAATTCAAAACAGACGAGGTAACTAAACTACGAGAAGAATTGAATAAAAAAAATGTGTATGTAAATATGTTGATTGATAAACTTCGTTCTTGTAATGAGAGAATCAAGGAATTGGAATCTCATTCCTTAAGTTGAAAATAAATACTGACTCGATTCAATTCTATTGGAGACAAATAAGACGTATCTTCTGTAATTATTTTTTTGTATAATTCTTTTTTTGTACAATTCAAACGACTACAAAGGCTTATGATAAAGGTGTTGTTGTTGTATTCGTTGCTATATTTTGTCAATACTTTCGTAAATCGATAATCCTCTGATTTTCTTGGAAAAATATCCATTTTCTGATATAAATAATAGTTATGAAGTATTTTAATGTAATAGGTCATTTCGTTGAATATCCATAATTGTTTTTGAAAACTTATCCGGTCAAAATAATCACCTATACAGAAATTATCAAGAAATTGTTTATAAAACAACAAGTGTTGCTTTGTTTTTAAAAGGTCGATGATATTTTCATGAAAAAGTAAAGCCTGGGTTGCCTTTTCATTCTCTATGATGAAATCCATTTTAAATTCCTTTTGCATAATTTGTCGAATGTTATTTTGTATATTTTTTTCATATATATTATGCTTTATGACTAAAGGTCGTGTACAGTGAATTATATTACATAATTTTTGAATCTCCTTTATTTTTTTGTCATGAATGTTAGTACCACATAATATAATAGGAAAGGTTCGTTTCCGTTTTCCTTTTTCTTCTAGTTTAAAATTTTTCATAAGGCTTGTAAGAACCTTTTTTTCATGGGTATGTAGAAAATCAATATCATCAATAACGCAAATCTTCTTATTCTTTTTATTATAAAATATATCCATGATAGATGGTTCTATCAATGGGCCTATATCATCATAATCATTGATATCATGTATAGATATAAATTTAATATTTGGTTCTAATTTTTTTATAAGAGTAGTTTTACCTGTCCATGATTTTCCGTAAATATAAATTGGTTTTTTTTGTTCTAAATATATTTTTAGTTTATTAAATAATTCACTTTCAGACATTTAATGATTATTTAATAAATTACTTTAAATTATTATTTATGTAACATAACATATTTCCGAGTTATTTGTGATTCCATCCCATGCTACTCCGCACGTATTTGCCCATTTCTTTTTCTCACACAATCCACTTAATGGGCCTGTACCACCTATGATATATTTACTATCAGAGAAACTCTTGTTCATACAATCAGCATTTGAACTTGAATAGATAGTCGAATTTATTTTACAAATATCTCCTGTTCCAATTGTATAATAATCGGGGCACGTTGAATATTGTGGAGGAAATTTGTCACTTTTAGTAGAATTTCCAAGCATAACTCCCATAATCGCAAGAACTATAATTAAACTAACTAATGTTCCAATTAATAAACTTTTATAGAATCCCATTTATATTTTAAAAATAAAATATTATATAAAACAATGGAAAGTTCTCAAATCGCAAACGGACGATTAAATTTACTAAATAATAGTGGGACCGCACTTTTTCTTCAAGACAAGATTAAGGTTGATGATAAAACAAATTATTCTAATTACACAGATTGTTTAAAATATAATCTTGAGAATACACGTTTATCGGATGCCTTCTTTTCACATGAAAACAGAACTATTATTCAAAACGCAATTAAAGCGGAAGTTTATCGTTTGTCGAATAATAAATATATTATCGATAGACAAGACCCAGACCAATTGTTTATTATTATGAAAGGTATCTATTTACAAAACACAAATAATCTGGATACAAACATCAGAGAGCAAATCATGACTCTAAATTCCATGGTCATTTCTTATTCAGTACCCATCATTTATACGGAGTTACTCAGTTATCTTAAGTATAAAGTAGACGCATCAACATTAATTATGCCGCTGGATAAACCAGCCTATTATCATAAGGATACAACGGTTGAAATGAACAGATTTATTTAAAAAAATGATTTAAACTTTGTTTGATTTACTATTATAAAATGAATAATATGACTGTTGAACAGGTTGAACAAGCATTTCAAAATATTCCACCAGCTCGTGTAATTGAATCTATGACTCCGGAAGAAATCAAGGCACGTATCGATAAGGCGCGTCTAGAGATTGAATATCTGACATTGGAAAATGAAAGACTTCGCCTACAGAATGAAAATCTACAACTTCGTTCCTTGTCTCAAGAGTCGAATATAACTAGTCCGGTTGATTCTGAGGAAGAAAACGTGATTCTAGAATCAATCACAGAAGAAATTCTTACAGAGGATATTAATGAGATAGATACAACTGCTCTTGATAGTCTTGATATTGCGGGTTCTTCCATTCTATCTTTTGTGTTAAAAACACAAGCCGAGGAGTTTACTCTTGACCAAAAACAATTGACCTATATGGGAATTCTAAGAAAAGTATGGACTCTTACTCCGAGACAAATGATTTACGATAATTCTCTTTTCGATACACGAGATTATTATTACAGTCGAAGAGGGTTTAAATGGATTCCTGAAATTCAATTGTCAGCACAAGTAGGAAGTAATACCATGGAAATTCTAAAAGAGATTGTAAACATTTGTACTCTGATGAAATTTACGTTTACAATGAAAATCATTATGGAAAATAGAGATAATGTCGATATTTCAATGACCAATGAACTTGTCGTGGATAGGACGACAAATACAGTAAAAAAAGCAGATAAGCTCCTCTATGGTAATTATTGGAGTAGATTTAGTGCGGGTTATGGAGATTAAATTACAACATCTTCAATAATTCTTCCAATTCATGATACCACATTTTCTCAATCGTAGTATTCTGAATTTCAATCAACTCTTTATTTTTATCGTCATATTGTTTCTTTAGTTTTTCCACATTCTCGATGGAAACACTATCCATGGTCATTTTTGTCAAATACTGATAGGTATTCTCTACCAATCGATAATTCTTAGATTCTAGAAGGTCGTGAATCTGAACTCCTGTTTTCTTTCTCAAGTCGATTGTCTCGGCGAGAACTTCAAGAATGTAGGTATATTTATTTTTAAGGATGTCAAGCTCATCGGTTAAGATTCGAATGAGATGTTCGCGTCTCTTTTGGTATTGCTCTAACCGCTGAACCATAAAGTCATCACAAATTTCACCTACCGTATCATAGTGAGTTAATTTCTCTTCATGATTGAATAGATTCATGTTGGTAATTGATAAATAACTTGACAACTTAAATGTTTTAACAATATCTTCCACTTCTTTTGCTAAGGTTACTTTGAAGTGTACGTCTGTTTTAGTTGACATGTCATTCATATCCTTGACAACTCCTTCGTCCATTAATTTTTCAAGAAAGACAATATAATCTTCATTCCATGTCCCGATAGGCAATTCGGTAATTTCCAACGCATTCTTTTTAATCGAATATACACCATGAGTAATGAACCTCTTCTCAGACTCTCGTTGAATGGTTCCCTTAAACCCCCTGTAATAAGGAATAAATTCGATTGTATCATTCGGTTTTCCCTGGAGGAATTTCATGATATATTCAATCAACGTCTTTGGATTGAAGCATGGAATTTCAGTACTAAACCCCGTTCCGATTCCCTTACAACCATTCACAAGAACCATTGGAATGATAGGAGTATAATAAATGGGCTCGACCTTATAACCATCATCATCCAAATAGGTCAGAATATCATCATCTTTTTTATTGAAAATCATACGAGTAAGTGGCATCATTTTTGTAAAGATATATCTCTCCGAAGCACTATCCTTTCCGCCTTGAAGACGAGACCCAAATTGACCATTCGGGTCAAACAAATTAATATTATTGGACCCAACGTAATCTTGTGCCATATTTACGATTGCGCCATTTAAACTCTGTTCACCGTGATGATAACCAGAATGTTCTGAAACATAACCACTGAATTGTGCGACCTTGATATCCTGGACAAGATTTCTCTTGAACGCACTGTACAAAATCTTTCTCTGAGATACTTTGAGGCCATCCATCATGTTTGGAATAGAACGGTCACAATCATATTTTGAAAAGTGAATCATTTCTTTGTCTACAAAATCAGTAATGCTTACTTTCTTAGCGCTAATATCAACTCGTGCTCCTCTTTCATACTCAGAAAGCCATCCCTTTCTTTCGTCTGCCTTCTTTTTATTGAACAGCATATCCATCTTATCTGTATCAGGCTCTTCCATCTGAAATGTTACAAATTTCTGGTCCTGAAAGTATTGTTTGAATTCTTTATCTGTGCTCGTTCCAAGACCCTTGTAATACTTAATCTTCCATCCAGTCTGATTGTCTACCTTCCATTTCTCATAATCCAAATCATTGTAAAAGGATATGGTTTTCTGACCCTTGGTTGCTTTGAGAATGGGTGTATTCATAAATCCAATGAACCCATCCAACTTCAGAAGAGACGGCCACAAACATTCAAACAGATTGATACATAAGCCTTTGATGTGACTGCCATCTAAATCCTGGTCTGTCATGAATAGAATACGACCATATCTCAAGTCATCTGTATTTTCATAGGTTTTTCCTGTCTCAAGCCCCATGATTTTCTTGATTTCAATAATCTCTTTGTTCTCATTGATTTTCTTGATGGCCTCGCCACGTACATTCAGAAGTTTTCCTTTCATAGGATATACCCCATAAATATTACGCTGTTCCGAACTAAGACCCGAGATGATTCCTGATTTTGCCGAATCTCCCTCACAAAGAATAAGAGTACATTCATTCGACTTTTTTGTTCCAGCAAAGTTTGCATCGGTTAGCTTCTCGATGCCTCGAATGTTCTTGGTTTTATTACCATCCGTCTTCTTGGAATTTTTCTTTTCCTTTAGTTCGCTCATATCACATGCCGCTGTCAGTACACCTAATGCGGCCAATTTATCAATGAACTTATCACTTACTTCACAAGAAGAACCAAACTTGGACGAAGTCGTAGTGAGGAAATCCTTTGTTTGGCTATCAAAGGATGGATTCTCAATCGTACTATTCAGGAAAATCGTTAATTGCTCCTTGATAACAGCGGGTTTGACTTCCACCTTTCTCTTTTTTAAAATCAAAGCTGTCATCTTCTTGATAATTTGATTTACGATATATTCGACATGTTTACCTCCCTTTGAAGTGAAAATGCCATTCACAAAGGATACTTGTTTGAACTCATCACTTAGAACCACTGTATAAGACCAACAATCATGGCTTTCTGAAACCTTATCTGCTTCAGTATATAATCCAATGTAATGATTGAAATCTTTGACTGGAACTACTTCATCGTTGTATTTCACCTTTACTTCTTTACTGGTAACACCTGCGATATCATAGACACGACGCTGAAACAAGGAAATCATCGCTGCGGTGAGCCCTTGTTTAAGTCCGAGCCGTTTGTAATCAGGTTCAAAACTAACCGTCGTATAAGGTTTCTTTTTACATGATTTGATAACCGGGGGATGAATCTTATCCAGATTATGTTCAAATACTTGACTGTAAAGAAGACCGCGTTTTGCATCAACGGTTTCAATCGACCCCCAGGTGGACCAAATTAGAACTAATTTAAATCCGAAACCATTCTTACCTCCAGTAATCTTCTGTTCCTCTTTATTGTAATTGGTAGAGGTGCGAAGATGACCGAAAATCATTTCTGGAATCCAAATGTCATAGGTAGGATGTTTCTCAACGTCAATGCCATCTCCATTATTCGTCAAAGTAATACGATTATTTGCGATTTCAACCTGAATACTTGTCACTACTTCCGTCGTAGGGTCCTTTGACTTTTTCATTTGAGTTCGAATTACATGGTCTCGACAATTGACAATACCTTCATCGAATAATTTGAACAAGGCTGGATTGTAATCAATCGGTTCTTGAACAATCTTTCCTTCCTTAAATACATACATATTATCATTTGTATTTTCAATCGACCCAATGTAAGTGTCGGGATTATCAAGGATGTGCTCCTTGTCAGTCTTCTTCTGGTATTGGGATGCGAGAGATTGATCCATTTTTCTACCTTATTAATTGAATTTAATTCTAAATCAATTTTATATCTTTCTTTACTAAGATGCCTCCAAAACCATGTGATTCAAAATGTAAACCGCAATTTAAATCATTTACGAATGGTATTTCAACTAAAATGATTCAGGCACAAATGATACGACTGAATGGTAGAAAGGGGATACCTATTGTAAATAGTCGCACTGAGACAATCTATAAAAATATTTATAGTGCGGATTTTGATACAAACAAACAAATGTTGATTGCTTTTCAATATTCTCTCTATAGGAGATATTTTGACTCTATAGCAAGTTGTTCGGTCGGCAAAGAATTTGCCATGAAATTAAATCGTATGTTGGAAGATATTATTTCCAGTTTAACCACCGAAGAATATAATCATGTTTTTGGAATTGTTATTCCTCCACCGCCTCCGACAATTGATTATAACCCGCCGACTGATTATACATTTTATGTCATTGTATACACAAAAACCATCTCTTATTTTATTGTCAAAAATATAAAAAGTAATTTTATTCTTCAATCAGGTAAAAAGTATACATTTGATTTATCTGACCCTACGAATACAGGAACAAAATTTTGTTTGTCTTATGAAAAAAATGGGAGACATGTTCCCGGGTTGTATTATATAGGTACTCCAGGTACTCCAAACGCAAAATTGATATACACTATTCCTACTTATATGGTTAACATGCAAGTCTATGTTTTCAATGATAATGATAGAGTAAATAATAAACCATTGGATTCAGCGTATACAATATGGGGTAGTAACATTCCGTATATCGTGACTGATGTAGGGATATATATCGCCCTAACCGACATTTATAAGTATTTGACCAAATGTGTCATTCAAGATTGTGTCTTGTCTGTGTTTGATTCCGCGAGAGGTCTTCAAATTTATATTAATAATAATGTAAATGAAGACCCTGATTTCTTTTTCAAGGATAATTTTTACCAGTATTCATTGACGTATGGAACTTACTATATATACATTCCTAAGATATTTGAAGCAACTATATTGAACAAGGGATTAGAAGATAAAATTAGTTTTGTTGGTGACACAGATAAAAAATCTATCGACTATTTGAATTATGTCTCGATTGCGGAAAGTAATCCACCCGATGGTTCTTATAACTTTTATTGGGATATTGTAAAAATTTCTGTCTATAAATCTTTTCCGAAACGATTATCGATTTATTCTAAAAAGTATGGTTTTATGTATGGTATCGACCTTTTAGTATTTTCGAATACTTGTTCTGAAGGTAGACCTCCAAAAACATTTGAGTATTTGACTGACCTTTCATTGAATCATGATTTTTATGGGTTATGCGCACAAAACAAGGTCAACATAATTGACAATACTTATATTACATTTAATGACCACACCACGTATAGTTCTACAAGACGATATAATCTTTATTTAGGTGAATATTTATTTTTTATACCACAATCGTGTCCGATTGCGTTTTTAAATCGAAACAAGGAAAGTATTGTAAGTGTACAAAGTTTGACTCCGAATGCCTTCTATAGAAATACAGGGCCTGATGGTAATACTTATTTATTCTATTATGGTGTAGTGAGACTTACCGTAAAGGGTAATTTCGGTTATATGTCCTTTTGCTCATTGAAAAATGGTTATATGGGAGGATATAAGGCCTTTGGTTATGATTCTAGATTTACAAACTCTATTTCATATCCAGACCCGTCCTCTGTTCCTGTTGTACCTTATCTAAGTTCAAATCTTTCATTCAATGATATTAATTATTATTCACCCTCTTATACCAATCTTGTTTTACACAGTACAGATTTGTCGATTAAATCCTACGTTCTGTACAATCTGATACAAGAATCGCCCTTGAGCATACAATATAATTCTATCACGACCAATGGTGGATTGAATATAAATAG
>JACCDX011525150.1_pt1 | contig 17065 bp, 15 predicted proteins | sample 7449681 | NCBI WGS metagenome assembly JACCDX01 (sample SAMN15323450, study PRJNA562643) | freshwater metagenome | isolation source: river surface water | place: USA:Blue River Watershed | collected 2017-08-18 | reverse complement strand
TATCTTCCCCGACAGCGAAAGGCTGGGGGTTCGCAACCTGGCCAAGATCGCGCTGCTGCGCAAGCTCAACCCGCTCGACAGCCTCGCCGCCCTGGAAAAGCAGGTCGACTTGCTCAGTTCCCTGGTCATCCAACTGGCCAACCTGGTGCCTGGCCATGAGGACATCGTCCTTGTCGATCACCTCCAACACATCATCAACGATGCCAGCGCCAACGCGGGCAAGAGCGACGAACAAACCGTCGCAAGCGTGATGTCCTTCAAGATGGCACTGCGCCAGGCGCAGGCCGATTACTTCGCTGCACGCGAGGGAGCCGCATCATGACCAAATTCATCGTCACTACCATCAACCCCGACAATGGCCAACTTACCCGTTTTCACTATGACAATGCAACCAGCGAGTTGACCCGCGAAACTGGCGAGTCCTTGGTGCAGGCGGTCGAAGTCACAGAGCGTGCACATGTCCTAGCAGTCTCCAGGCAGACACCACTGGGCAAGACCAGCCCCCGCACCCTCAAGATCAGCCTTGGCCTGTCTTGCAACTACGAGTGCGAATACTGTTCTCAACGTTATGTTCCGCGCGCAGAAGAAACCAACCCCGACGATGTGCAGGCCTTCATCGACGGCCTCGACGCCTGGGTGACGAGTCCGCCCGAGAAGGTCGAGTTCTGGGGTGGCGAGCCCCTGGTCTACATCAAGACACTGCGCCCCCTGGCCGAGGCCATCAAGGCCAAGTTCCCCGAAGCAGATCTGTCGGTCATCACCAACGGCTCGCTGCTGAGCGATGACATTAACGAATGGCTTGACCGCATGGGTTTCAGTGTCGGTATTTCGCACGATGGCCCTGGCCAGCCTGTGCGCGGCCCTGATCCACTACAGGACCCCCAACAGCGGACCGCCATCATGGCGCTATACGCCCGCTTGGCCCCGCAGCGGCGTATCAGCTTCAACGCGATGGTCAATCGCAAAAACGCATCGCGCGCCGCCATCCAGAGATTTTTCATCGAGCTGACTGGCGATCCCAGGGTGCCCATTGGCGAGGGCAGCTTTGTGGACGCCTATGACGAGGGCGGCATTGCCCACTCGCTTCAGCCATATGAGCTGCACGCCTACCGCAATCTGGCCTTCCACGAAATCCGTACTGGCCAGGCCGCCAACGTCCAGGCGGTGAAAAGCAAGACGGCCAGTTTCGTCAATTCCATTCGAAGCCGCCGCCCGGCATCCAGCCTGGGCCAGAAGTGCGGTATGGACAAGTCCGACAGCATCGCAGTCGACTTACGTGGCAACATCCTGACCTGCCAGAACGTGAGTGCAGCCAGCATCGCACCTAACGGCCAGGCCCACCGCATTGGACATGTCTCCGAACTGGCTGCTGTCAAGCTTGATACTGCCACGCACTGGAGCAAACGCGAGGACTGCCCGAGCTGCCCGATGCTGCAGATTTGCCAAGGCTCCTGCATGTTCCTGGAGGGTCCCCTTTGGGATCGATCCTGCGACAACGCGTTCTCAGATGCTGTGCCCATCTTTGCCGCTGGCATCGAATTCCTTACCGGACAGGTGCTGGTGCACATTGAGGGTGAGTTTCGAGAGGACCGAAAAGACATCTTCGGCATCTCTGTAAATGCTCCCGACATTCAAGGTGCGACTCAGACGCCTGTGAGAAAACCTTTCCCGATACCGGTCGTCTTCGTTTAACCACCTAAACTTTTTTTCTTTCACGGCCGCCATGGTTTGCCCTGGCGGCCTTTTTATTTGGAGTAATCAATGCCTGAACCTACAAGCTCTGGAGTCGCAGGAGCAGCTGCCGCCTACAAAGCCATTGGGGGTGCCGCTGGCGCTGCAGCGGGGGGAGCCACCCTGGCGGCTGTGGTCGTGATGCTCATGACACCACCCAGAACCATTCGCGAATGGACGGTTGGATTGATCAGTACCGTGGTCTCGAGCATTTGTGGCGGTGCCATCACCGTCGAGTATTTCCAGCTGCACCACTGGGCGTTTTCAACGATCGGTCTGTATGCCATGGGCGGGGTGATCTTTGCCTGCGGCTTGCCGGGCTGGGCGATGGTCCGCTGGTTGTTCAACTTCATCGACGAGCGACGGGATGCATCGATTGACCAGGTTGCCAAAGACGTGAAGGAGCTGCTGTGATCCCTGCAGAGTTCATCATGCGTCTTACAAACGCAGCAGTTGAGTCCAAGCGAAAGTCTGGGGTTCCTGCCAGCATCACGATTGCTCAGGCGGCACTTGAGTCTGCCTGGGGTGAATCAGGTCTTGCCAAAGCAGGGAACAACCTCTTTGGTATCAAGGCTGACAGCCGGTGGCGGGGCGAAACGCTGACCTTGAACACGCGTGAGTTCATCAAGGGGCAATGGCTGGTTGTTCCAGCCAAATGGCGGAAGTACGCCAGTTGGCAGGCCAGCATTGATGACCATGCTGCATTCCTCAAAGGTAACCCTCGCTATCAGCCGTGTTTCTTGTGCCAGACAACTGAAACTTTTGCGCGTGCGCTGCTCAAGGCGGGTTACGCTACCGATCCTTCCTATGCCGACAAGTTGCTCGGTTTGATTGCCCAGCACAAGCTCTTGGCCTTGGATCTGGAGTCGAAATGAGCTGGCTCACTCGTTTCCTGATCTCCAACTGGAGCCTGGCCTTAGTTCCCATTGTGTTGCTTTGCGTCTGGCTAAGTGGCGTCTGGGTAGGGGAGGGACGCACCCAACGGGCGTGGGATGCCGAACGGCATCAGGCGGAGCTTGCTCAAGCCAGGGCGGAACAAAAGTCAAGTGACATCAAACGCTCACAGGAGCAAATCAACCATGAAATCTCAAATGAATTCAATCAACGATCTGTGCAGTTGGCTGCTGATTTGCAGTCTGGCGGCTTTGTCAGGATGCGCAGCAGCCCCGCAGACTTTGTCGGGTGTGTGTCCGCCGTTCCCGCAACCTCCGGCGCCGTTGCTCCAGCCCCCCCCGACCTTGTATCTGTTGCCCCCAGAGATGAGTCAGCGGTGAGTTGTACTCAGCTTGCCATGGATGCTGCCAAAACTACTCTCATGTTGGTGGAAATTCAGAAATGGTACGAACGACAAGCTGAAATTCAGAGTAACTTGGATCAGTAAGCTTTACCGAGAACGTTTTATTAGTTTGTTAAGTGAGCCTACGAGAAATCACATTTTCGCTATTCAAAATTTTTGATGTTGGCCATCATGCTAATTTAGTTACGTCGACCAGCTTGTACATTGTCACCAATTCATCTTGGATGGCACGCATGATTGCTCGAACATCACTCCACTGAGAAATCATGTCTTTTAGTTTCGGATATGCCTTTTGCCGTTCAAATGGGGGTAATGTCTTGTCACTGGTGTTCTCCCACCAGAAGCGATAGTCGGATTGCCACGTTTCAAGAAAGGGTCTAAGCACATCACGCATTGCACGATGAATCAACGCGCCAAGGTGATTCTCGATGCCCGCACCAGTTCTTATGCCGAGGAACTTTCTCGGTTTTACATAAGTTGAGCAGACGGGGAACTGGCGCATGATTTTTCTGGCTTCACCGAAAAAAGTGTGTAGTGATGAAAGGCTTTCGGCATACACCTCACCTGTAAAGTCTGTGCAGTCACTGTCTTTGGGTTTCCCAGTAACTGCAATTCTCGTCGCGAGTTCGGAATAAAGCTCCCAAGCACATTGCCGATCGCTTTCCTCAAAATCAGCCCCCAGCTTGAAGAAGCCTATATCTATCGAAAAGTTTCCCTTTTTCATGACGGCCATATTTACCTCCTATCCGTTTCGCTGACGCATCGCTCGAGAGTTGTTTATTTGAGTCGATGGCTTCGCGATCGCTGTGTCAATCAATTGAGTCAATGCTTGAACCGTAAGCCCGTTCCAATGCGTCCAGACTGCGTACCCGCTTTTGTGATTGTCAAGAAAACGATCAGGCACAATGATCTCGCCTGCTGGATTTTTAGCGTGGGTCGGCAATGCGATGCCCACGAGTCCGTGGCATTTATCCAGAGTTGCCTTGATTTCCCAATCCAGATACTTTCTCTCGTGGCTTCGTGCGCCAATCAGCACAACAGTGCAGGATGTTCCAGTGATGTACTGTTCCCGAATTTTGCGCATCACGTATTCGGTGTCGTCGCTCTGGATCAACCGCTCTAAAGAGTTATCTCGAATCGCTTCATATTGATCGTGAAAGAAACGGGAAAACTCGTCGTAGTACGCTTGGTCACCGCCGTGGTGGTAGCTTACAAACACCTTCCGCCGCGTCGGTTTCACCAGCGCGGCCAGTAGGCCATTCATATTCGGGTCGCCGTAGTATTCAGCCATGTCATTTCCCAAAGACGAAAAGTCCTGCCACCAGTAGCCCGAGTATTACTAGCCCCTTCTGCTTTTCAGCCTTGATCGCTTCCGCGATTCGGCCAATGGTCGCCATGGCAGCTTCTTGCTGCTGTCCCGCAAGATTGACAGCTTGGTATTGCTTCATCCAGCCTGGAAGTTCGTCTGGTTGCAGATCCCAGACTATTGGAACTAATTTTTTGTTCACGGCGACCGCCGCTCCCATTTCCTGCATAACCCATGGAGAGGCGCAAGCATTGCGGCTTGCTAGGCAGAGCACCCAAGTTGAACTGCGTAAGTTGTCCATAATGTGTGGCATCCAACGCTCGCCCGGTGGCATCGATACTGAGGCTAAATAAACGCTCAGCCCCTCTTGCGTGAGGTGACGGTGAAGAAATTTTGCAAATGGCGAATCCGCTTCCGCGTGGGAAATAAACACATCAACCATTGCCACCTCCGCTGCCAGGTCTCGGCACGCCCCATGTCGATGACAACGCCTCTGCCTGTTGCAAAACAGTCTGTACGGCCGCATCTTGTAAGTCAGGTGGATAGCCGTACTTGCGCAGAATGCGTTTGACCAGCACCCGCATCCGTGCACGAGCCGAATCGCGGTGCGCCCAGTCGACCGACACGTTTTCCCGCAGGCTCACCAGCAGCTCGTGCGCGATGAGTTTCAGCTTGTCGTCACCCATCATTTGAATGGCGCTCTCGTTCTCGGCCAGCGCGTCGTAAAAGGCGATTTCATCCTCGGACAAACCTTGTTCTTCGCCACGCTGGCGCGCGGCCCGGATGTCCTTGGCCAACTGGATCAGTTCCTGCAGCACCTCGGCGGTGGTGATAGCGTTGGCGTGGTAGCGTGCCACCGCATCCTCCAATCGCTCCGAGAACGCCTTGGTCTGCACCACGTTGGCTTTGCTGCGCGAGCGAATACCGTCGTTGATCAGCTTGCGCAAGGCTTCCAGCGCAAGGTTCTTCTTCTCCATCTGCTGAACTTCGGCCAGGAACTCGTCGGAGAGGATGGAAATGTCCGGGCTCTTGATGCCCGCAGCGGCCAGGATGTCCACAATCTCAGTCGAGACCACCGCACGACTGACGATCTGCTGAATTGCCAGCTCACGCTCCTGCTGGGTCACACCAGAGCCCGTACTGGACTTGACCAGCGCGGCACGAATGGCCTGGAAGAAGCCGACTTCCTCCCGGATTTCGCGGGCCTCGTCAGATGCCGATGCGAGGGCGAACGCCTTGGACAGAGCCAGCACCGCATCCTGATAGCGGCGATGAGCGTCCTTCTTGCCTTCCTTGGTCTTCTCCTTTGCCGCCAGTTTTTGCTGCAGGTCGAGAATCCACTCGATGGCCCCAGCCATCATTGCCAAGCGCTGCTGCGGCGACCCGGACATTGCCGACGCGTAGTCGAAGCCGTGGTACATGTCCCGCACGACCTCGTACTTCTCCATCATCACCGCGATGGCCTGCGCTTCATCGACGCCGGTGCTCTCCTGGTCGTTCTTCGAATATTGCTGAAGGGCTGACTTGAGGTTCTGCGCGATGCCGATGTAGTCCACAATCAAACCGGCGGGCTTGTCTCGGAACACGCGGTTCACGCGCGCAATCGCCTGCATCAGTCCGTGCCCTTGCATTGGCTTGTCCACGTACATCGTGTGCATACAGGGCGCGTCAAAACCCGTGAGCCACATATCCCGAACGATCACCAGCTTGAGCGGGTCTTTCGGGTCACGAGCGCGCTTCGCCAGCAGGTCACGCCTCGCTTTGTTGCCGATGTGCTGTTGCCACTCTTGCGGGTCGCTCGCCGCGCCCGTCATCACAATCTTCACCGAACCGGCGTTGTCGTCGGTGCTGTGCCAGTCTGGCCGCAGCTTCACGATCTCGTCGTACAGGTTCACGCAGATGCGACGGCTCATACAAACCACCATCGCCTTCCCATCCAGCGCCGCCACGCGATCTTCAAAGTGGGTGACCATGTCCTTGGCTACCAGGGCCAGCCGCTTGTCACTGCCCACCAAGGCTTCGACGGTTGACCACTTCTTCTTGAAGCGCTCCTGCTCGACTTCCGGATCGTCCTCCGTGAGTTCGTTCACCTCGACGTCGATCTTGGGCTTTTCGTCCTCATCAAGTTCAATCCGTGCCAGCCGCGACTCGTAATAGATTGGCACGGTTGCGCCGTCCTCGACGGCACGGCTGATGTCGTACACGTCGATGTAGTTGCCGAACACAGCCGGGGTGTTCACGTCATCGGCTTCGATGGGGGTGCCAGTGAAGCCAATGAACGACGCATTGGGCAGGGCGTCGCGCAGGTATTTGGCGAAGCCGTAGGAAATCTCGCCGGTCTTCGCGTCCACCTTGGCTTTAAAGCCGTATTGGCTGCGGTGGGCTTCATCCGCGATCACAATCACATTGCGGCGATCAGTGAGCGCTTGGCCGGTTTCACCAAATTTCTGCAGAGTGGTGAAGATTACGCCGCCAGATGCGCGCGCCAAATGCTTTTGCAAGTCCTCGCGGCTGTCTGCCTGCACCGGTGTCTGGCGAATCAAGTCACAGCACATCGAGAAAGTGGCGAATAGTTGATCGTCGAGGTCATTTCGGTCAGTCAACACCACCAGCGTTGGGTTGGCCATCGCGGGGTGCTTGACCAATTGCCCCGCGTAGAACGCCATCAGCAGGCTCTTGCCGGAGCCCTGCGTGTGCCAGATCACGCCAACACGTTGATTGCCGCCAGGGGCAGACGCAGCCACAGTGCTGTTGACGGCGTGCTGCACCGCGTGGAACTGGTGATAGCCAGCGATGATCTTTGCCAAGCCTGAGCCGGTTTCACCGAAGACCGTGAAGTAACAGAGCAAGTCGAGCAGTCGGCGCTGATGAAAAACGCCTTCAATCAGGGTGGAGAGTTCAGGGGCACCCTTGGGTGCAACGTCTTTGCCGTCGGTTGTGCGCCAAGGCATGAATCGCTCAAGGTCGGCCGTGAGTGATCCGACCCGGGCGGTGATCCCGTCCGATGTCACCAGCAGCGCATTGAGGTTGAACAGTGCCGGAATCTGCTTCTTGTAGGTCTGCAGCTGGTTGAATGCCCCGACCAAGGTCGCATTGCCGCTTCCCGGTGCCTTCAACTCGATCACGCCAAGCGGCAAGCCATTCAAGAACACCACCACGTCTGGACGGCGGTTGTACTGTCCGGCAATCACCACGAACTGGCTGACCGCCAACCAGTCGTTCTGCTCGGGTTGCTCGAAGTTGATCAGTGAAACCTTGCCCGCTGTCAGCGTGCCATCGTCGGCGTAGTACTCGACATCGACCCCTTCAGTGATCAGCCTGTGGAGGCGTCGGTTCTCTTCGAGAAGCGAAGGCAGCTCCTGCTGCATCACCTTACGAATGGCATCCTGACGCGCCTCCAGCGGCAATCCAGGGTTGAGCAACGCAACGGCGCTTTCGAAGCGTTTTTTCAGAACCACCTCATCGTGGCTTTCGCGCTCAGGGCGGTGACCATCGGGGCCGATGTTTTCCTCTTGCTCGACGCTGTATCCCAGCCCCCGCAATTGGTCTAGTAATGCCAGCTCAACGGCGGCCTCCGACAAAAACGCCATCATTCTTCTCCTTGTTCTCCGTCTTGCTTCACCACAGGAGCAGGAACCCCGCGCGCAGCGTTTAATGCCTCGACATAGGCGTCCCGATCCAACTGGTAGAGCAATCGACTCGCCTCTACGCGCAAAGGCAGTACATCGCCAGAAGGCAGCGTTACGTATGCAGCCAGAAAACCTTCCTCGTCGACATCGACCTGCAGTGAGACCTGCGCATCGATCATCCGGTGCAGGTTATCGAACCGCTCGTAGGGCTCGCGTGTTCGTACCAAGTCCAGCTCCGCTTCCAGATAGGCCTGATGCAAGAAGGTCACAATGGCGTCCGCCGACAACACGGCCGCGCGTCGGTGATGAACTGACAGGCGCTGCAGAAATCCCTCGCGCCCGTGGCTTGCCGTTCCAGCGTCGTTGCGGAGATCGCCCAATGCGTCCGTGAGTTTCCTGTGCTGTGACACCAGCTTCTGGAAACCGTTGTGCCGGATGTCCCCGAGTTTCAATGCCCGGACGGCTGCGCTCATCCATGCACCAAAGGTTGGCAGGGCCTCGACTGGGCGCACAGGGTTTGCCGGTGAGTCCAACTCCTGCAGGATGATCTGACAAACTACCTCGACGATGGCCTTTGCCGAGTCGATGCAGGCGTCGTTGTCTTCGGCCAGCGTCCGTTCTAATTCCTCGAAGGTCTGCTGCAACATCGGCGCGTCGCGCCAATGCCCGCAGGCCTCGCGGATGCCGGGGCACCAGTCGAGGGTCATGCGTCATCCTTGGTAGTTATCAGAACCATCTCAACTCCCGCACCCAGGCTACAAATGCATTGATCCCCGCTATGCACTGCTCGGCCGAATCGCCAAAAATGCCGCTTTTAACGTAGGGTGATTTGTCTCCGAGGTTTTCGATTGAGGATTGCATTTCCTTAAGGGTGCGATCCAGGCTATCCCGTCGATAGCCATAGCATCCTGGCGGTGCCCAATATCCCCATCCTTCAGCTCGTTTGGAATGATGGGCGAAGCTCAACGCCATCAGGACTTCCAGCCGGTCGAAGCCATAAGAGAATCTGGACTCTGACGGGATGAGGCTTCGGAATCGCGGTTGCAGCAGTTCGTGGAGCCAGTCATTGAGCGGTGCACGACGGCGATCCATACCTTCGAGAAGCTTCGCGGGTTCATTCCCGCGTTCGAAGAGACAAAAGGCTGGTAACAGTTCGACGGCTGTTTGATCCTCTCGATGCTCCCGATGCACGGTGGTCTTGAACAACTTTCCGAGGAACAGCAATCCCCTTTCACCGGCCCCAATCGCGCCCAGCCCCAAGGCATAAAAAAGCAACGCAGCGGGATAGCGCTGCGACTCAACCCAAAGGTTGAAGGCTGACTCCCCGTGCCGGGTGGCCAACCTTGTTAACGCTGTCTGCCAAGTGGCGTAATGCCAATCCTCTACCCAATAGCCTCCCACGGCGGCCATCGCTACGAGCGTCTCGCAGGAGGCCTCATACGCGCGTACCCGCGCCGTAAAAGTCTTCGAATCTGGCGCAGGCCCACCTTGCAATGCGAATGCAGGGGTGGCAGTAGCGTCGAGCACTCGGTTTACCTCACCGTCAACCAGATCGGCAAGACGGATGCGGTGCTTGGGCTCGGCGAGATAGCCCTTGAGGCTGGCAACCGCTGCATCGGTCGACAGAGGATGTGGTCGGGAGAACTGCTCCAGTGCCTCAATCAGGCGCCCGAGCTCCGAGAAGAAGCTGTCCGCATCCACTATCGGTAGCTTCTGGCCCTGGCGATGCTCAATCAATCGTTTAGCGGCGTTGCCCGGCTCACCGCGCACAGCCCAGAAGTGAGAGAAGCGGCGAGACACTGCACGTTCGACAGCGGCGCGCAAAGCGATATCCCATTCCGCCGACCAGCCGCATAGGATTAGACCGAAGTCGTCGAAAATCCGATCCAGCAAGCTGTCGAACTCCTTTGGATAGCTCTCCAGTTCAGCGGTCGTGTTACGGATGCGAGTGTCCAGGTAATCGCCATGCACTTTGAACACGCAGCAGCGAGTGTGAATCAAGGGCATAGCGCCGTGCACCTGATCCGGCGAACTGAGCACGGTCGGCACCACACCAGCATCCGCCAGCGCTGTCTCCATTAGACGGTCGAAATTGGTGGTGATGATGATTCGGATGTAGCCCTTCGCTGCAAGACTGGCGATGGCGCGGTGCCCGGCGGTGGGGGCCTTGAGGCCGTCAGCACGTTCCGCTTCGGAAGGCTCCAGATAGGCACGGAGCAACTGCTGGCGCTCGGCCGGAGTCTTGGCCAGTGCATCCAGCAGATCGGAATAGTCGGGCTCTTTTCCGTAACGCTCGCGATACCAAAGAGTAGGATCGGTGCCGCAGTTTTCGCCCGCCACCTCGGCCAGTTTTCGGACGAAATCGAGAGTGATTTCCCAGCCTGTGGGAATCTGGGCGGAACGCGAAACGCCCGAGCCAACCAATACGGCATAGACGCCAGGATTCGCCTGAACGGAGAAAGCCAGGGAGTGCAGCGGATCGATCATGCCTGCGCCACCTCTCCAAGAAGCCGTTCAGCATCAGGTACACGCAACTCGCCGGAGATAAGTCTGGGTAGCAGGGTGTCGCGCAGTTGGGCGAGGTAGCAGGCCTCACGCTCGTTTTCCGCCAGCTGTCGATAAAGGGAGCCAGCTGATCTTGTGAAACTTGTCAGCACCGGGTCGGAGGGAACTACGACGCGAAGTGGTCGGAAGTTGCTTTTGCTGATCTCCTGGAACGTCGAGCCGTTGGCGTTGCCTATGATGGCGTCCATGCTTTCCCGGCACCACGGCAGCACAAAGACATTTGGCAGAGCGTCATCACATTTCATTGCGATGAAGCCCTGGTTGATCGCCGTCGGAATTTCGGTAATCGCCAAATAGCCTATTGGCGCCCGTGACGAGAGCAACACCGTGCCAACCGGCAAAAGGCCAGAGCTGATTTTTGCAAGACCGGCATCCGTAATTTTTCGATCCGTGTCCAGTAAAACAGGAAAATACAGGGCGGACAGGTCCTTGGGCGTTGCCCAGCAGTGTTGCCCACCTTCCCAATATTCTGGTTCCTTGGTGCTGGGAGTAGATCCGCCGCAGACCGTCACTTCCTCGCCAATCGTCGAATTACGCCACCCCTCTGGAATCTCCCCCAACTCCGATTCAATGAGCCGGTCGGGAAAGATGTCGTAGAGATGCGCGGGTAGACCGGCCAGCGATTGGCCGCGTTGCCAACGACCTTCCATCTTGGCGCGAACAGGTTCAAAGTCCACGAACCACGCCTTGAACAAGGCGCGGGCCATGGCCTCCAGCGTTTCGTTTTGTTTGCGGTTGAGTTCGATCTTGTCGTCCAGCGCGCCGAGGATGTGGGCGATAGCGCGTTGTTCTTCGATGGGAGGTAGCAAGATATCAAGCCCCTGGATTCTGTCGGTCGGCAAAACCCCCGTTCCATGACCCGCTTCGCCCACCAAGGCAAGGATTTCCTGCGTACGCCCCTTGATCGCATATGCGAGAAACGCCGGAAGGACGTCGTCGAGTGCGATCAGTGCCTTCAAATCTTGGTTAAACGTCACCGGCCTGGTCGTTATACCCATCCGAAATTCGCTCTTTAAACTCATCCCGCGAACGATGAAGAGAATCGTATTCTTAGGAACAAGTCGCGTACCGTTTTCTGCGCCAGCTTCCGTTACCTTATCTTCGGAGTCATGAACAAAGAACTCCGTGAGACTCTTTGCGCTAATCCACGGGATCGAACCATTCCAGTACTCTGGATTGCCTTTGCTTGGCGTTCCTCCCGAATACCAGGTTGCGCAGTCTCGAAGTGGACGACTTCCCCATTCATTCGCCACACCCAAGCTCTGCTTTCCCTCCTGCACCATCACCTTATCCCGCTCAATGATTTTCCTGAACGACTCGCTGGTGCTGGCCCAATCCACCACATCCACTTTCCATGGCAGATCAGACTCGGAGAAGTCGTCGCTGAGGCTGGCACTGACATCCAGCGAGAGAGGTGTGTCTGTGATGATGGCCAGATCCAGATCAGAATATTCCTTGGCCGTCCATTTGGCGCGCGATCCAAATGCCCATACGGCGTACTGAGGCACGTGCTTGTGCAAGATGTCGTGCACGATAGCCCAATGATCCGGGCTAATGTCGATCAGCGGCATGGCAATAGTCATGCAAGCCGTTCCTGGAGTTTGGTGCGCAAGTAACGGGCTTCTTCCGCAAACTCCGGAATGCAGGCTACCACCTCCAGCGCAATTTCTTCGTCGTAGGTATGACTGGTTTTGGCTCGCATGTCGCGATAGCGCTTCCACTTTGGCCAATCGCCCAGCAAGAGGCCCTGTTCATTGCCTGAGCGAATCAAGTCCTGAAACGGCATGTTGTCGTACTGCTCGGGCGTGGGCGAAGTGAACTCCAGATAGCGTTTCAGGGTCTTGTGGCTGATTTCATAGGTGAACTCAAAGCGCTGGATCAACCCGTCGCGAATGAGCGTCTGTGCCGTATCGGCCTGGTATGCGGCCATACCTTCCCCCAAACGGGAAATCGCGTTGTCGAGATTGTCGATGTTCAGTTTTTCCGTGGTCATGCCCATTCCTCAAAATCCAAGGTGTTTCAGGTTGGCCTCAATCGCCGTATCGAGCTTGGTCGCTGCCGCCCGCTGCTCACGCCACTGCACAGAAAGCCGCAGCATCTTTTCCTCGAAGGGCTCGCCGTCGTCTTCCTGTTCCACCGCTCCCACGTAGCGCCCCGGAGCCAGCACGTGGCCGTGTTTGCGGATGTCGTCCATCGAGGCTGACTTGCAGAAGCCCGCCACGTCGGCGTACTCCCCAGCGCCGTCCTCACCGCGCCAAGCGTGATAGGTTTCGGCGATTTTCTGGACTTCTTCGTCGGTGAGTTCACGCCGGGTGCGGTCCACCAGCTCGCCCAGCTTGCGGGCGTCGATGAACAGTACTTGTCCGCGCCTGTCACGCAGGCCACCCGCTTTCGCATTCGCGGGGTTCTTGTTGCGGGCCAGAAACCACAGGCAGGCGGGGATCTGTGTGGAGTAAAAGAGCTGGCCGGGCAGCGCGACCATGCAATCAACGGCGTCGGCCTCGAGCATCGCCTTGCGAATGTCGCCTTCACCGGACTGGTTGGAGCTCATCGATCCGTTGGCCAACACCACACCCGCCGTACCATTCGGCGCGAGGTGATGGTAGATGTGCTGGAGCCACGCGTAGTTGGCGTTGCCCACGGGTGGTGCGCCGAATTTCCAGCGCACGTCCTCCCGCAGGCGGTCGCCGCCCCAGTCCGAGATGTTGAACGGCGGATTGGCGAGGATGTAGTCGGCCTTGAGGTCGCGCAGTTCGTCTTTGTGGAAGCTGCCCTCGTTGTTCCAGCGGATGTCCGAGTCGATGCCCCGCACCGCAAGATTCATCTTGGCCAGCCTCCAAGTCACATAGTTCGACTCTTGCCCGTAGATGGCGATGTCGCCAATGCGGCCACCGTGCTCCTGCACGAACTTTTCGGACTGGACAAACATCCCGCCTGAACCGCAACACGGGTCATAGATGCGGCCTTGGTAGGGCTCCAGCATTTCCACCAGCACCCGCACAACGGAACGTGGCGTGTAGAACTCGCCGCCGCGCTTGCCTTCGGCACCGGCGAACTGGCCGAGGAAGTATTCGTAGACGCGGCCAAGGATGTCGCGCGACGCGTGCCCTTCTTCATTGAGCGCGATGCCAGAGATCAGGTCGATCAGCTCGCCGAGCATCACCTTATTGAGTGCGGGCCGGGCGTAGTCCTTGGGCAACACGCCCTTGAGCGACTCGTTGTCCTTTTCGATGGCGCGCATCGCGTCATCGATCAGCGTGCCAATGGTCGGCAGCTTGGCGTTGGCCTGCAGGTGAGACCAACGCGCATCCTTCGGCACCCAGAACACGTTGTCCGCGAGGTACTCATCTTTGTCCTCGGCGGCCTGCGGGTCTTCTGCCAATAGCGTCTTGTGTCGCGCCTCGAAGGCGTCCGAGATGTACTTCAAGAAAATCAGCCCGAGCGCGACGTGCTTGTAGTCGGATGGCTCCATATTGCCGCGCAGCTTGTCGGCGGCCTTGAACATCTCGGCCTCGAAGCCGAGGTTGCCGCCGTTCTTGTTTGTGTCGTTGGTTGCCATCGTGTTTTCCCTATTGGCGTGATGTCTTTGCTGTGGGGGCTTGATACCCCGGCGCGAGCTTGGCGTTCTCTACCCCGTACAAGGCCAGTGGATCGCTGAGCCATAGGCGGTACTGTTCTTCATTAAGACGGTGGTCGGACGAGCAGTCCACACTCCAGCGCAACAGCATGTAGCCCGCAACGGCTGCGCGTACACGCATCCGGATTGAGCCGTTGGTCATCCCGTAGTCCATCTTGATGATCTCGGGGCGTTCAAGGCGCGGGTGCGGAACGAAGTCCAGCTCGACGATGCGCGTCCATTGGATGTCGTTCTCTGGGCGTTCGTGTGCCAGCGGTTCCTCATCGACCAGAGTTGGTGCCTCGATGCGTGTGACTACAAAATCTCGAAACTCGTTGGTCTTGCGATCAAAAGCACGAACGTGCCAGCGTAGGCCGGTGTCCACCAGGGCGAAGGGCACGATGACCCGTTCGGACTCGCCGCTGCTCATTGAGTGGTAGCGGATAGCGACTGGCCGCTTCGCGTGGATCGCTCGGCAGATCGGGGCTAGGACATCCATTTTGGGATTGCTCAAAGCCGTAGGCGACTCGCAGGGCAGTAGTGGCTGCGTTGCACCGTTAACGCCATCCCCAAAACCCAATGCCAGCGCGGACAGCACACGTTGTGGAGCGTGATCGAACAGCGGAGAGAACGCTTGCTCGATCCGGTAGATCTTGTTGCTTCCGTCAAAGGTGATGTTCTGCGGCGCAATTTCCCGGTACAAAGCCAAATCGCGGGTTGCCCCTGCCGGAGCCACACCGAAACGGTCGATCAGATCGGGACGGCCGATCTCACCGAAGAAGTAGAGCCGAAAGTCAATGTAGGCTAGTCGCCCCCGCTGGGCGTGGCTTAAGCTTTCGACGCGCTGGGGTTGATTCACCAATGGAGCCTCTTTAAAGGAGATCGATCAAAAGACCGTTACTGATTCAATCATATCATCACAATGATGACGTTACTCGTCTTCGTATGGTCTTTTGGGACGCTGCCAATATTCAAAATTATGACTGTTTGAATTTAGAAGCCCGCGCTAAATGCATAGGTCCTGCGCGAAATGAGCGAAATCAGCGAAATGAGAGTCGCAGCAAGCACTTACGATTGAATCAGATCGGCGAAATGAGCGAAATGAGCTCCCGGTCTATATTGGCCGGTACACCCGTGTTGGTGTCCCGGGTGAATCGGGAGATCGTTTGACGCACTGCACGCTGATCGCGGAAGGTGTGGCAGACAGCAGGTGCTCCAGGCTGGCATCAATTTGTGCTTTCGCAACCTTTCCACGAAAGCATTCTGAACTGATTTGGCTGCGCGTGGCTTGACCGCGTTCACGAAGAAATACCAGGATGCGGCTTGAGAATTCCACAAGTAACGTCTGCTTCGCCTCGTCGGCCGCACTGGCAAAAACATACCGAACAGATGCCGTGGCGTATCGAATCCAGGCCATAGCCGCATCAATGTGGTGCGTATCGATGCGATTTTGCAGATCGGTCAGAGCCATCAGCATGGCCAGACGCAACAAAATGGGGGCGCGGCGCTCAAGCATGGCGCTGACCAAGCCATCTCCCAGATCGTCGTTCAGCTCCCCCCTGTAGAGCAGGCCGTAATGCCATCGGGCTTGCGCGGTCAGTTCCATGCGTAAGGGGTTGAACTCGTCTTGCTGGTTGGTTTTAATAAATTCCAGAATTTTCAGGGTTCTGTGTGCCAGCTGCTCGACCAGTGCTTGAGGGGTTTCTGTGGGGAAGGGCAGTATCCTGGTTCGCTCGGCCCAGATCATCATGAACCGGTTGGCGAACCCGTTGCTCATTTCCCGGGAGCTCATCAGGCTTGTCAATTCGCTCGGTGAGATTGCGCCGCTGAGACAGACATGTGGGTCGCTGGCATGGACTCTGTTGGATTTAGTTGCCGGTTTCAGATCGACGCCATCCCAACAGTCCCTGAGCGCTGCAGACAGCGTGTTGCCATCTCGTCGCCCTTGCTGCAGCACATTAGCGAATTCGGATTCCACGACCCATAGCCGCTTGTCCTCAATGGGCGGGATGTCCAGCCTTCCTTGTTGGTAGCCGTCATGAATCAAGGCGGCAAGCCCCTCGCGCGTTGACAGGCCACCCCTGTGAATTTGTGGTGCGTAGGTGCTACCGATTGCCTGCAACGCATCATCAATGCGCAAAACCAGCGAAACCGCATCTCCTTTGCGGCCACGACCTGAGCGCCCTATGTGCAGACAAAAAAGTCTTGCGTGGTGTCGGGTGTTCCCGATGGGCAGATAAACGCCACGACCAACTGCGCAGGATAAGTACGCCATGAAATTGGCAGCGATGGCATAGGGGTTGGTTTCCGTATCGTGACTTCCCGCATCAGCAACTTCACAGATCAATCCATAGAGGCATTTCGGGTCTGGTCGAGGCGCGTTGCGATGGAGCGATGCCAAATCATCACCGAAATCGTTCTCATTGGGCGTGATTGCAGTTTCAGGCAGCAACGTTGGTTCGATATCGCCGCCAATGGGGGTTATCTGCCCGGTCACTTGTCTAAACTCACCATGCGGACGATGCCATCGAACTCGTTCAGCACATCGGGATGCTTTCTTGTCAGGTGGTGCAGGATGGCTTCGTTGGTCATTAACTTGGCCAAGTAGCCCTTTGCCAGCACCAAGTTGAGGATGTCCTGGCCGTAGGATTGCTCCGCAAGTTTGAATTGCTCGTGGAGATTTCCCATTTCACGCTCCATCTTGGCCATTTGATCAGCGCTAACGCCAGCGATCTTTCTTGGCTTGGTTTCTCCAATCAGCATGTTGCTGGGAGTGGCGGCCACCAAGGCCTGAGCATATGAAACGGTGATGTTATTTGTGCTGACCATCAGTTCCACGCATTCGATCTGTCGAGTCGGTTTCATCTTGCGCAGGACTGCACCCAGATTCGGAGAAAACGTCTGATCGCGCAGCAACTCGG
>JACCDX010564264.1_pt1 | contig 17066 bp, 17 predicted proteins | sample 7449681 | NCBI WGS metagenome assembly JACCDX01 (sample SAMN15323450, study PRJNA562643) | freshwater metagenome | isolation source: river surface water | place: USA:Blue River Watershed | collected 2017-08-18 | reverse complement strand
TGGCCGAAGCCGTGCGAGGCCAGCGTGCCGTCGGCGCGCGGCGTGAACATCACGTCGCCGCGGAACCACTGCACGCGCGACCAGTCGATCTGCGCGAAATCCGGATGCTCGCCATACAGCTTCGGCAGCACCTTGCTGCGCAGCTGCTCGAACGTGGTGTCCGGCGCCAGCGGCAGCACGACGGGCGCTGCGAACATCATGTGTTCGTCCCAGCCGACGTAGAGCAGCGGCTGGCCGAAGCGGGCCGCGCCGTCATGCGACGCATGCGCGTAGTTGCCGATCGCCGTCACGCTCATAGCTGGGCCTCCTTCATGTCCTGGCCGCCGCCCCAGGTGTCGAAATTCATCGCATCCTCGGAGCCGTTGAATTCGCCGCTGTCACGGTTGACGTCGATGCCGCATTCGGCGATCGATGCACGCGGCAGGTCGGCGACGATGCTGTCGATGCCGGTCTTGTCGCGGTGCGTGTGCAGGGTCTCGTGCGAGGGCAGCTTCGCCTGCACGTACTTGTCCGGCTCCTGCGTGAAGATGTGTTCGCAGTGGTCGCTGCAGAAGTGGAAGGCCTCGCCGTCGTGTTCGCACTCGCGGTAGGCGACCCGGCGCGGGTTGTCGGGCTCGGTGAAGATCATCGGCTGCTGGCAGACCTGGCACTGCATCGGCAGCGCGCGGTTGACATAGCGGTGGCCGGCGGCCTCGCGCTGCGCGTAGTGCGTCAGGCGCGGCCGGTACCAGCGGTCGAAGCTGTCCGGATACTTGCGGTCGAGCCAGGCCAGCTCGTCGTTGCCCGGCACCCAGGTATGGAAGGCCACCGCATTGCCCCAGCCGTAGAACGCATTCCATGCCTGATGGCTCAGGTGGTCGGCGGCGGCGCAGGCGTCGGCCCAGCCGGCCGGGCGGCGCAGGCCGAGCGGCGCGAGTTCGTCGAACAGCGCATTCAGCGGCGCCTCGACGAAGGCGCTCCAGCCTTCCTTCCAGCTGGCCATCCGCTTCGGCAGCATGTAGTCCTGCATCATCGCGACCACCGGCATCAGCCGGAAGCTGCGCCAGAACCATTTGTCGATCCAGCGCTGCAGCACCGGCAGGTTCAGCGGATCCTGCTGCGCGAGGAAGCGCACGAGGCCGATGCCGAGCGCCTTGTGGCGCGCCGCGTCGGCATGTGCGGAGAAGCTGGCCGGCACGGTCGACAGGTCGCCGTTGTGCGCCGCGCCCGACATGAAGGGCACGAACAGCAGGTCCGACAGCAGTGCGTCGAAGCCGAAGCCGGCCGCGACCATCGCCTCGAACGGACCGGCGCTGGCGACATCCTCGGCGAAGCTCTTCACCGGCGCGAGGTACCACGCCTGCTCGTACCATGCCGGCGCCGAATGCAGGCCGTTGAAATACTTGTTGAAAATCGAGGCCGCATGCGTCTCGCCCTGCGAGTGGCGCAGTTCGTCGGCCGCCTGCATTTGCGCGGCAACGCGCAGCGCGTCGCCGCGCAGGTTGCGGCTGGCGTGTGCGAGCGCGCGGTGCAGCGTGTACTTCAGCGGTGCGAAGGCCTGCAGCACCAGCTTGACCGCATTCACGTAGCGCGCGTCGGAGACGCCGAGCTGGCCGTTGTTCTGCGCGAACGCATCCATCACCGCGTACAGCCGCTTGTCCTTCTCGCCCTGCTGGCGCCACCAGACGTCGATGGTCATGCGGAAGGGGTCGGCCCATTGTTCCCAGTGGTGCACGCGTATGCCTTCATAGCGCGCATACGGGAACACCTTTTCCTGCGGCTGGTAGCTCGGCTCCCAGCACAGGTCATGCGTCATTGCCGCGTAGCGCGCGGCGATGTCCGGCTTCTTTTTCTCGACTCGCTTGTCCATGGCAGGCTCGCGTGGGTGAGGATTCAGTGCTTCCAGCTCAGCACGAACTGGTCGTCGTCCTCGTCGAGGTTGCCCGACAGCGTGACCAGGTTGATCTGCAGTTCCTGCAGGTCGTAGCGGCGGCCGATGATTTCCTCGACGGTCTCGCGCTTGATCACGAGGCGGCCCGGCGCATCGATCTTCACCAGCCCCGGCGAATAGACGACCTGCGCGTCCGGGTTGTCGGCGACGATCGCGTCGACCAGCGGGCGCGATTCCTCATTCGCCTGGAACGCGATGAATACGTTGGACATGTCTTCCCCCAGTGATTGAATGTTCTTGTGGTGTTCGCAGCGGTGCGTGTCAGGACGCGACGCCGATCTTCGCGACGCGCGCGTCGAAAGCCGCGCGGGTCTCCGCCAGCGCTTCCTGGCCGTGTTCGCCGAGCGCGATCTCGGCCACCGGCGCCAGCGCGGCCTGCACGCGGTCGGCCCAGTCGCGCACCCAGCCGGTGACGATCTGCTTGTTCTCGTCCGACTCGGCAGCAGCGGCCTTCACGACCGCATCGACCCAGCGCGCGCACTCGTCGTGCCACTCCGGCATGAACGAGGTCAGCATCGCGACCGCGGTGCCGCCCTTGAGCGTCAGGTATTCATCGATGTAGGCGCCGTAGATCAGCGGGTACAACATGCCGTCCATGGCGAGGTTCTGCGCGACGAACATCTCCATCGGGTCCTTCATCACCAGCGTGTCTTCAACGAGGCGGCGCAGCACCTGCCAGCGCGGATCGTTCAGCCAGTCGTTCTTGCCGGCGTCGAGCACGCCCGGCTCGTCGACCGCGAGGCCGAAACGGGTCAGGTATTGCGCGATGCCGAGGTGGTCCATCGCGTGGAAGTTGGCGGCCGCGGTCAGCGCGGTGCCGTAGCCGTACGCGCAGATGAAGGTGTTGTTCATGTTGCCGGCCCACGCGACATGGCGCAGCGGCATCAGCACGCGGCAGGCGCTCTCGCGCACTTCGTCGCTCATGCGCGAGAGCAGGCCGCGCGAATCGACGAACTGGTAGTTCGCCTCGACCGCCTCGTGCTGGCGCGCGCGCGCGATGGTCCAGCTGGCGTAGTAATACTGGCGCGGGTCCTTCAGCACATACCAGTCCGCCAGCCTGATCGCCGAGCGCGATGCGTCGAACAGCTCGTGCTGCGGATCCCAGGTCGGGCGGTAGTGGAAGTTCTGCGTGGGCTGCGCGCCGAAGGTGGCTTCCTGGTAGCGCGTGGCCGGCTTGTCGCCGCCGATGTACTTCGCCACATGGGTGAAGGTATTGCGGGCCGGCTTGATCTCCTTGGCCTGCAGGTCAATGCTCGTCATGATGGTCTCCCAGTTTCTCCCCCACGGCTTCGGTGAGGAATTCGACTTTGTTTTTAGAACAGAACTCGTTGAACATTTCTTCCGGCAGCGCCAGCTCGACGCTCATGTCCGGCCAGCCGACCGAGAACTCGAAGGCGACGATGCCGTTGGGCTGCCGGTCAGTGATGCGCACATAACGGCGGGCCAGCGTGGCCGCGTCCGTGACCAGTGCATCGAGGCTGCCGGCGGCGGCCGTGGTCGGCTTGGAATTTGATGGGGGTGCGCTCATAATCAGTTCAGTTGCCATATAACAAGTTATCCGGCGGGCTTATATCCCGCTCGCAAGCAGCGTGCCAGCTGGTGCGGTTGAAAGCCCTGAATCTCGATAAAACTGCATAAACGCTTGGTTTTGCAGGGCAGAAGGTAGAAGTGGATTTTCAAGTTGGCATGGTGCGGCACAGCAAAAAATGCACCGTTCGCTAGCGAATTTGATGAAATGATGGAATGTCCTGCCAGCGAGTTTCATCAAATGATGAAATCGGCCGAAATGCGAATCCCGAGAATTCGCTTTCCTTTTTCTCGAAATTATCGATAATTGCGCGATGCCTACCGATGCCCTTCCGCCCCTGCCCAGCGATGCCGATCTGCGTCGCCTGGTCCATTTTTCGGCCAGTGACGGCCGGATCTGGCTGGCTGGCCACCGGATGGTGCTGCTTCATCTGGGCGCGCTGGGCAGCCTGCGCAAGGAGCTGATCCAGTCGATCGGCATCGAGCAGACTCGTCGCGTGCTCAAGCGCGCCGGCTTCGAGGCCGGCATGCGCGACGCCGCGCTGGCGCGGCAGGTCAGGCCGAACGGCACGCCGTTCGAGCAGTTCACGGTCGGCCCGCAGCTGCACATGCTGGAGGGCGCGGTGCAGGTGACGCCCGAGCGGCTTGAATTCGATATCGAAGCGGGCAACTACCACGGGGTGTTCCGCTGGGACCATTCGTGGGAAGTCGAGACCCATCTGCGCGACTTCGGGCCGCAGGAGGAGCCGGTGTGCTGGATGCTGATCGGCTATGCATCCGGCTACACCACTGCCTTCTTCGGCCAGCAGATCCTGTACAAGGAAGTGCAGTGCGCCGGCTGCGGCCACGAGCACTGCGTGATCGAGGGCCGGCCGCTGAAGGACTGGCCGGATGCGGCGCAGCTGCAGGAGGACTACCAGGCCGAGTCGCTGCTGGTGCGCATCGAGGACCTGCAGGCCGACCTCGAAAGCCTGCGTGTGTCGCTGCAGCCCTGCGACGACCTCGGCGAGCTGATCGGCCGTTCGAAGGCTTTCGAGAAGGCCATCGGCCTGCTGCGCAAGGCCGCCGCCACGCAGGTGACGGTGCTGCTGACCGGCGAGACCGGCGTCGGCAAGGAGCGTTTCGCGCGCACGCTGCACGCGATGAGCCCGCGCGCCGACAAGCCTTTCATCGCGGTGAACTGCGCGGCCTTGCCGCATGACCTGATCGAGAGCGAGCTGTTCGGTGCGGAAAAGGGCGCGTTCACCGGCGCCGGCGTCGCGCGCCCGGGCCGCTTCGAGCGCGCCGACGGCGGCACGCTGTTCCTTGACGAGCTGGGCGAGCTGCCGCTGTCGGCGCAGGCCAAGCTGTTGCGCGTGCTGCAGAGTGGCGAGGTCGAGCGGCTCGGCGCGACTGCCACGCGCAAGGTCGATGTGCGCGTGGTCGCAGCGACCAACGTCGATTTGCCGGCGGCGGTCGAGGCCGGCCGCTTCCGGCGCGACCTGATGTACCGGCTGAACGTGTATCCGATCGCGATACCGTCGCTGCGCGAGCGCGTCGAGGACATCGAGCCGCTGGCCAACCACATGCTGCAGCATTTCATGGCGCTGCATGACAAGCGCGTAGCCGGCATCACCGACCGCGCGCTGGACGCGATGCGCAACTATGCGTGGCCGGGCAATGTGCGCGAGCTGGAAAACCTGGTCGAGCGCGGCCTGATCATCACTTCGCCCGGCCAGATGGTCGATGTCGAGGACCTGTTCGCGTTCGCGCCGGCCGCGCCGCAGGTGACGGTCGGCGCCAGCGGCGAACTGAAGCAGGGGCCGGTGGCGGACCTCGGCAGCCTGTACGAGGAATTGCAGAAGCGCGGGCTGTCGCTCGATGCGCTGGAGGACGGACTGATACAGCAGGCGGTCGAGCGCGCCGGCGGCAACCTATCGGCTGCGGCGCGCGCGCTCGGCCTCACGCGGCCGCAGCTGTCGTACCGGCTGCAGCGCATACGCGAGCGCTGACGGGCGCGGCAGTGGCAACAACACGATAAACGGAGCAAGGACGTGGCGAAGAAATCAGTGATCAGCCTGGTCGATGCGGGCCAGCAAAGCGCGGGCTATCGCACGCTGATCGAGCGCACCTACGGGCTGCTGCGCGAAGACATCCTGAACGGCCGGCTGGTGCCGGGAGAAAAGCTGCTGGTCGAGCACCTGAAGCCGCGCTATGACGTCGGCGCCGGCACCGTGCGCGAGGCGCTGTCGCGGCTGGTCTCCGAGGCCATCGTCACCGCCGAGGGGCAGCGCGGCTTCACGGTCGCGCCGATCAGCATCGAGGACCTGACCGACGTGACCAATGTGCGCGTGTCGGTCGAGACCGAGGCGTTGCGGCTGTCGATACGGAATGGCGACGCCGGCTGGCGGCAGCAGCTGTCGGGTGCGTGGGAGCGGCTGTCCGCGCTCGAGCAGCCGCTGAAGGACGAGAACGTGCAGCGCTGGGAGGCGGCCAATGCTGCGTTCCACGAGGCGCTGCTGTCGGCCTGCGGCTCGCCGTGGACGCTGCGGCTGGTGCGCCAGCTGACCCAGCATGCGGAGCGCTACCGGCGCTATGCGATCGGCCTGCACAGCGGGCGCGACGTGCATGCCGAGCACCGGCAGATTTACGACGCCGCCATCGCTGGCCAGGACGCGCGCGCGGCGCTGGCGCTGGAGGCGCACATCCGCGCGACGCCGGAGCTGATCGTGCGTGTCATCCGCGACGGCCACAATCTTTTCAAGACTTCGTGAGGACAGCATGAGCACGACCATCCACTCGCCCGAGATCGGCCGCAGCATCGAGGCCGGCGGCATCCGGGTCAACTATCACGACACCGGCAGCGGCTTCCCGCTGTTGATGATCCACGGCTCCGGCCCCGGCGTGTCCGCGTTCGCGAACTGGCGGCTGGTGATGCCGGAGCTGGCGAAGTCGCGCCGCGTGCTTGCGCCGGACATGGCGGGCTTCGGCTTCACCGAGCGTCCCGCGGGCTACCGGTACACGATGGATAACTGGGTGAAGCAGGCGATCGACTTCCTTGACGCGCTCGGGCTGGAACAGGTCGATCTGGTCGGCAATTCGTTCGGCGGCGCGTTGTCGCTGGCGCTGACGATCCGCCATCCGCAGCGTGTGCGGCGGCTGGTGCTGATGGGCGCCGCCGGCGTGTCCTTCCCGATCACGCCGGCGCTGGACCAGATCTGGGGCTACGAGCCGTCGTTCGAGAACATGCGCCGCATCATGGATGTATTTGCCTATGATCGCGGGCTGGTGAATGACGAGCTGGCAAAGCTGCGCTACGAGGCGAGCATTCGTCCCGGTTTTCACGAGAGCTATTCGCAGATGTTTCCGGCGCCGCGGCAGCGCTCGGTGGATGCGCTGGCCAGTGCTGAAGAAGATATCGCGCAGATCGACAAGGAGACGCTGATCGTGCATGGACGCGAGGATCTCGTGATTCCGTTGCAGAATTCAATACGGTTGTCGCAGCTGATCTCGCGCTCGCAACTGCATGTGTATGGACGCTGCGGACACTGGACGCAGATTGAACATGCGGCGCGGTTTGCGCAGCTTGTGGCAAACTTCCTTGCGGAGGCGGGTTGATCGCGCTGTAGTTGGTGCGTCGTGGAAGTCACTGGACCCCGGCCTGCGCCGGGGTGACGGAATTGGCGGCCGCTGGCCCCAAAAACGTCATCCCAGCGGAGGCTGGGATCCATCGTTGATAAACCCCGGGCACCATGCTTGGTTAAGCGACCATGGGTCCCAGCTTACGCTGGGACGACGTACAAGAGGCTGTCGCCCCAAAAAACGTCATCCCGGCGCAGGCCGGGATCCAGCGTCTTGAACACGCCTAAACCATCAACATCCAACAAGAACAACGGAGACAAGCAAAAATGGATCTGGGAATCAAAGGAAGGAATGCGCTGGTCTGCGGCGCCAGCAAGGGTTTGGGCCGTGCCTGCGCCGAGTCGCTGCTGCGCGAGGGCGTGAACGTGACCATTGTCGCGCGTGACGCGGCGACGCTGGAGGCCACCCGCGCCGACCTGCAGAAGATCGCTGCCGACACCGGCGCCAGCGTGCAGGCCGTCGCCTGCGACATCACCACGGCGGAAGGCCGCGCGCAGGCGCTGGCCGCCTGCCCGTCCCCGGACATCCTGGTCACCAACGCCGGCGGCCCGCCGCCCGGCGACTTCCGCCAGTTCGGCCTCGACGACTGGCGTCGCGCGGTCGAGAACAACATGCTGACGCCGATCGACCTGATCAAATCCACCGTCGACGGCATGATCGCGCGCCGCTTCGGCCGCATCATCAACATCACGTCCAGTTCGGTGAAGGCGCCGATCAAGTCGCTCGACCTGTCCGGCGGCGCGCGCGCGGGCCTGACCGGCTTCATCGCCGGCGTCGCGCGCGAGACCGTGATGCACAACGTCACCGTCAACAACCTGCTGCCCGGATCATTTGCGACCGACCGCCTCGTCGGCATGGTCGGCAAGCTGGCCGCGGCACAAGGGAAGAGCGCCGAGGACATGATCGCCGCCGGCCAGCAGGCAATCCCGGCGCGTCGTTACGGCGACCCGAAAGAGTTCGGCGCCTACTGCGCCTTCCTGTGCAGCGCGCAGGCCGGCTACATCACCGGGCAGAACATGCTGATCGACGGCGGCAATTACCCCGGGGTGTTCTGAGAGAGTTCAGCATTCAGGCAACGCGAAAGATTCGCCACCCCTCGCGGGTCTTCCGCAGCGAGAACTTGCAGGCGCCGCCGCGGCGGCGCGCAAACTGTATGGCCGCCACGCGCGCGCTCTCGGCGCGGCGGAAATCCTCGATCAGGATGCTGTCGCCGACGAACATGCGGGCGAACGGGTAGGACACGCGCTCGCTCGGCTGTCGCTGTTCCGATGCCTTGTCGATCACGAACATGGGAAGACTCTGCTGCTTTTCATGCGCAGATAATCGACTCGGCCAGTCCGAACTTGAGCCGGTCCGGGCCGTGCCTGCCGTCGCCGCGTTATCATCCTGGCCATTCCCCGATACCGCACCGCCATGACCCCGACCCCGCTATCGCTGTTCCATCACCTCCCCATCGGCCTCGGCACCTGGCACATGGGCGAATCTCCGTCGGCTGCGCAGGCCGAGGCCGGCGCGGTGCTCCATGCGCTCGAGCGCGGCGTGCGGCTCATCGACACCGCCGAGATGTATGCCGACGGCGGCGCCGAGCGCGTGGTCGGCAAGGCGCTGAAAGCCTTCGGCGCGAACCGCCGGGCGTCGCTGTGCATCGTCACCAAGGTGCTGCCTATGCATGCGAGCCGCAAAGGCACGGTCGCTGCCTGCGAGGCCAGCCTGCGCCGGCTCGGGATCGATCATGTCGACCTGTTCCTGCTCCACTGGGAAGGCAGCGTGCCGTACGAGCACACGCTGGAAGGCTTTGCCGAGTTGCGCGAGCGCGGGCTGATACGCCACTGGGGCGTCAGCAATTTCGACCAGCCTGAACTGGATGCATGGTGCGCCACCGAGACGAAGATGGGACTGGCGGACGGCTGCGCGGCCAACCAGGTGTATTACAGCCTGCTCGCGCGCGGCCCCGAGTTCGACCTGCTGCCGGCGATGGCGGCGCGGCAGATGCCGCTGATGGCCTACACGCCGCTCGGCTCCGGTGAACTGGCAGAAGATGCGCAGCTGGCGGCAATGGCCGCACCGCTCGGCCTGACGGCTGCGCAGCTGGCGCTGGCCTGGACGGTGCGCAGCGGCCGCGTGGTGGCGATACCGAAATCGTCCACGCCGGCGCGCATCGATGAAAACCTCGCCGCCGCATCGGTGAAACTCGACGACGCCACGCTGGCCGGCCTCGATGCGCTGTATCCGCCGCCGAAGCGCAAGCGGCCGCTGGCGATGATCTGAGCGCCGAGGTTCTGTTCGCTTATTGCTTCCAGCGCGTGAACGCGTCGGCCGCGATTTTCGTGTACTTCTGCCGCGCACTCATGCCGATCACCTTCGGATAGACCGGCACGAACGAATAATCGTCGCCCTGCGCAAAGAAGCCCTCGGCCCAGGCGCCGCAGACCACGCCGTCCTCGCGCAGGTAGGCCTCGCGTTCCTTCATCTGTTCACGGAACTGCTGCAGCAGCGCGGCGCGCTGCGTCGCGGCTTCCTGCCGGCGCTCGGCGGCATCGCCGCCGCGCTCCTTCGCGTACAGGCCGGTGAAAATGTCGACGCCCTTCGCGAACTCCCGCGCCAGCGCGGCATCGTCGGGACGGGATTCGACGAACACCGTGAAGATCGCCGAGCAATGCAGCGCCTGCTTCGCCATCTTCGTGTCCTCTGCCGCGGCGCTGCCGCACATGGCAGCGGCCAGCAGCGCGACGGCGACCATCCTGTTCTTGTTGTTCACTTGCTTGTGCCTTTCAACGAAAAGCCGGCGCGTGCGGCGCCCGGCAGTCTCCATGGTAAATCAGCCCGCCGCGCACGGGCAAAATCAGACGAGGTAGCTGCCCGCCAGCGTGAGCACCTCGCCGCCGGTGCCGAGCTTGAAGCGCGCCAGTCCTGCGCTGCGCGCGGTATTCACGCCGCCGAGGTCGAGCCGGCGCACGCCGCGCGCCTGCAGCTCGATGATGGCCTGCCACAGCAGCAGGTTATGCGCATGCAGCTCGCGCCCGCGCTCGCCGCTCCAGCCGATCTCATAGGTGGCCGCCGCGCCGTGCTGCAGGAACAGCATCGCTGCCACGCGCTCGCGGCCGGCGTCGGCACGCAGCGCCAGCATTGCCTTTGCTGCCGGCGCTCGCGCGCGCAGGTAATGTTCGAAGAAGGGCGCGGGCAGGCCCGACAGCCGTTTCTGTGCACGCTGCTCGATGTCGGCGTCGACCAGCCAGCGCCATTGCGCCGGGTTGGCGCCGATGCGCTGCACCGACAGCCCGGCGCGCTCGCCGCCGACAAGCCGGTTGCGCCAGCGATGCTCCAGCCCGGCGCGCAGCGCATCGGGCGGCTGTGTCAGGTCGAGCATCACGGTCGACATGCCCGTCATCACGCGCCGCAGCGGCGACAGGCCGTTCGGCGCGCCGACCGCTTCTTCGGGCGTGACCAGCATGAAGCGCAGGCCGGGCAGCGGCAGCGTGCGCTTCAACGCGCGATAGGCCTGCGCCTTGTCGGCAGCGGAAAGGGGGCCAAGCCACAGCGGGCCACGCGAGCACAGCGCCACCGCGCCGAAGCGGCCGAAGCGGCGCACGATGAACTGCGCCAGTGCGATGGCCTCGCCGTCGCGCTCGACGACGGCGCGCAGCACCGGCACCTGCATGGACTGCATCGCGTCGCCGTACGCGCGGTCCTGCTGCAGCGCGCCGGTTGCGGCCGCATGCGCGGCATCCCACGCGGCCGGATCGGTTTCATCCCAGCGGACGCGCATTGGATTAGAATCCGCCGCCATCGATCCTCCGGAGAGCGAGATGTTCGAACGACTGAAGGCAAGACGCCGCGAACAGGCGGTGATGGGCCGGCGGCTGCCGGAACCGCGGCTGACCGCGATGGCGGCCGTCTGGGGCATCGTGTATTTCGGGCTGCCGCTGCTGGCGCTCGGACTGCTGCTGGATTTTCTTGTGCAATGGGCTACCGGACGCTGCGTCGGCCTCTGGTGTCTCTTGTAGTTGCGATTGTAGCGTTCCGCTTGCCCGTCGAAGCATCGGACTGCGCATCCTGCATGTGCCGGGCACGCGCTGCAGACAAAAAAAGGCCCGCACAAGGCGGGCCGAAGAGCAGGGGGGACGAGCCCCCCTCCTGAACGCTTCTCAGGCAGGAGCGTATCAACCCTTCATCATCATTTCTTCACCACCTCGAACGGCGTCGGCTCCGGCGTGTTCGGGCCGGACGGCGGCAGCTGCGGCAGGCGGAAGTTCGGCGCGTCGCCGGTCAGCGTGCGCAGGAAAGCGACGATGTCGTCGTTCTCGTCCTTGCTGAACGTGCGGCCGAGCTGGATCTTGCCCATCACCTCGACTGCCTCGGCCAGCGTTTTCGCGGAGCCGTCGTGGAAGTACGGATAGGTCAGCTCGACATTGCGCAGCGTCGGCACCTTGAACTTGAAGCGGTCCGCATCCTTGCCGGTGACGGCGGCGCGTCCGGGGATCGAGGTGTCGCCCTTGTACGGCTCGACCAGGCCGAGCTTCTGGAACGACGTGCCGCCGGCCGCCGGGCCGTTGTGGCAGGCGACGCAGCCGCTGGACTTGAAGAGCTTGTAGCCGCGCAGTTCCTGTTCGCCGAGTGCGCGGTTGTCACCCGCCAGCCAGCGGTCGAAGCGCGAGTTCGGCGTGACCAGCGTGTTCTCGAAGGCGGCGATGGCCTTCGTCACCTGCTCCAGCGTGATGCGATCTTCGCGGAACACGCGCCAGAACGATTCGCGATAGCCGGGGATGGTCTCGAGCGTGCGCACCGCCAGCTCGTGCGACATGTTCATCTCAGCCGGGTTGGCAATCGGGCCGGCGGCTTGCTGCTGCAGGTTGTCGGCGCGGCCGTCCCAGAACTGCGCGATCGCGAGGCTGGAGTTCAGCACTGTCGGTGCGTTCAGCTGGCCTGGCGTCCAGCCGTGGCCGATCGAGGCCTTCAGGTTGTCGGTGCCGCCCATCGACAGGTTGTGGCAGCTGTTGCAGGAGATGACGCCCGACTTCGACAGCCGCGGGTCGAAGAACAGCTGCTTGCCCAGCTCGACCATCGCGAAGTTGGTCACCTTCGGCGCGACGATGGGCTTGATCGGCTCGACGCGCACGGCTGCCTTCGCGCGGGCGCCGGACTGCTGTGCGGTGTCTTCGATGCGGCCGGCGTGGCTGGCGAGGGCTGCCACCAGGGCGACGGCGCCGGCGGCGAGCAGGGGGATCTTGCGCTTCATGATGCAGGTACTCCGTTATGAAAAAAATCATGGATGAAATTTCATCGACGGCTCAGTTTCCCGCGCCGCAGCATCGGCGATCTTTGACCGAAGTCAATTTTTTGCGGCAGTGCAGCCAAGCCTGCGCGTATCGCTCAGGCATTTGGCGGCATGCTTGGTGACAGTCATCAACCGCACTGATGACGGGCGGCGCGTCGGCTTCGATCCGGACGTTTTTGACCTGAGTCAATCAATTTTCCGGCTTGCAATGGGAACATCGCGCGTCCCCATCTCCGTGCGAATTCCACAATGAACGCTGCTGGTCCCGAAACGACTCCCCTGAACGAATTCCTTGCGTTGGCATGTGCCAGCGGCCTGCGTCCGCTGCAGATCAAAGGGCGCGAACTGATACCGGTCGTGCAGGGCGGCATGGGCGTAGGCGTCTCTGCCGGCGGCCTGGCCGGCACGGTCGCGCAGGCCGGCGGCATCGGCACGATTTCTTCGGTTGACCTGCGCCGCCTGCATCCGGACCTGATGGAGAAGACCGAGCACCTGACCAAAGTCGCCGGCTCCAAGCCCGCCATCGACGCGGCCAACCTCGAGGCGCTCGATCGCGAGATCCGCACCGCGCGTATGCTGGCGAACGGCAACGGCATGATTGCGGTGAACGTGATGCGCGCCCTCAGCGAATACGAGGCCTATGTGAAGCAGGCGCTGGCCAGCGGCGCGGATGCGATCGTCGTTGGCGCCGGGCTGCCGCTGGACCTGCCCGAACTCGCGCAGGATCATCCGGACGTTGCGCTGATTCCCATCCTGTCGGATGCGCGCGGCGTGCAGCTGGTGGTGCGCAAGTGGATGAAGAAGGGCAGGCTGCCGGATGCGATCGTGATCGAGCATCCGCGGCTGGCCGGCGGCCACCTGGGTGCGGCGCGCGTGACGGACCTTGGTGACAAGCGTTTCGATTTCGATGTGGCGATACCGGCGGTGCGCGAGTTCTTCGCTGCAGAAGGCATCGACATTCCGCTGATCGCGGCCGGCGGCATCAGTTCGCATGAGGACATCGTGCGGCTGCAGGCGCTGGGCGCGGCGGCGGTGCAGCTCGGTACCGCGTTTGCCGTCACGGCCGAGTCGAATGCCGCGCCCGAGTTCAAGCGCGTGCTGGCCGAGGCAAAGCCGGAGGACATGGTCGAGTTCGTCAGCGTCGCCGGCCTGCCGGCGCGTGCGGTGCGCACGCCGTGGCTGGACAAGTATCTGCGGATCGAACCGAAGCTGAAGGCGGTCGCGCATGTGAAGGGTATCTGCAACATGGCCTTCGATTGTCTCGCGCACTGCGGCCTGCGCGACGGCAAGAGCGAGATGGGGCAGTTCTGCATCGACAAGCAGCTCGGGCATGCGTTCGATGGCGATACGCACAAGGGACTGTTTTTCCGCGGGGCGGGCAGGCTGCCGTTTGGCAGCGAGATTCGGCCGGTGAGGGATTTGCTTGAGAGGTTGCTGGGGCGGGGGCTTGATCAGGCGGCAGGGGTGGTTTGACCATGGGTCCCGGCTTGCGCCGGGACGACGGTTTGGAGGCGGCTGTCCATAAAACCGTCGTCCCGGCACAGGGTGAAGCGGGGGTTTCAGAGCGCATGCGCTCTGCCCGCTGAACGGCATTGGCGTATTCGCCGATGCGCGGCCTGCAAGGCGGGACCCAGCGACTTCCGTCACACACCGCGAACGCCGCTGTACCCACCCTCAATGCCGCAACCCGCTCGGCGGCCGCACCTGTTCCACCCCCAGCCACTCCGGCGCAGCCTCATCCTCACTTGCCCCCGTCGGCAGCATCCCCCGAAAATAATCGATCGTCCGCAGCAGCCCTTCGCGCAGCGGCACCGTCGGCTGCCACCCCAGCCGCTCCGTCGCCAGCGTGATGTCCGGCTGGCGGCGCGCCGGATCGTCCGCGGGCAAGGGCGCGAACGCAATCGTCGCGGAAGATCCGCACAGCGCGATCACCTGCCGCGCCAGCGACAGCATCGTCGACTCGGCCGGATTGCCCAGATTGACCGGCCCGCAGAAATCATCCGCGCTGTCCATCAGCCGCAGCAGTCCCTCCACCAGGTCGTCCACATAGCAGAACGAGCGCGTCTGCCCGCCGTCGCCGAATACCGTGAGTTCGTCCGCCGTCAGCGCCTGCACAATGAAATTCGACACCACCCGGCCGTCATCCGCCTGCATCCTCGGCCCGTAGGTGTTGAAGATGCGCGCCACCTTCACCGTCAGCCCGTGCTGGCGACGATAATCGAAGCACAGCGTCTCGGCGCAGCGCTTGCCCTCGTCATAGCAGGCGCGCGGTCCGACCGGATTCACATGGCCCCAGTAATCCTCGCGCTGCGGATGGCAGGCCGGATCGCCGTAGACCTCGCTGGTCGATGCCTGCAAGAGCCGCGCACCGGTGCGACGAGCGAGACCCAGCAGGTTGATCGCGCCGTGCACGCTGGTCTTGGTGGTCTGCACCGGATCGTGCTGGTAGTGCGGCGGCGACGCCGGGCATGCAAGGTTGTAGATCCGGTCAACCTCGACATGCAGCGGGAAGCTCACGTCATGCCGCAGCAGCTCGAAGCGCGGATGGCCGAGCAGGTGCGCAATGTTGCGCTTGCTGCCGGTATAAAAATTGTCGACGCAGAGCACGTCGTCACCGTCCAGCAGCAGCCGCTCGCACAGGTGCGAGCCGAGGAAGCCCGCGCCGCCGGTGACGAGTATGCGCGCCGGCCGCTGCATCATCCCGGCCCCCAGCCGGACTTGTCGACGATGAACGGGTCGATCGCCAGCGCATCCAGCGCAGTCGTGCAGAAGGATTCGAGCGCATCGCGCGGCGTGCAGACCACCGGCTCGCCACGCGTATTGAACGAGGTGTTCACCAGCACCGGCACGCCGGTCAGCGCCTTGAACGCCATCAGCAATTCGTGCAGCCCCGGGTTCTGCGCCGGCGTGACCGTCTGCACCCGCGCACTGCCGTCGACATGCCGCACCGCCGGAATGCGCGCGACGCGGTCGCTGCGCACGCGGTAGGTGAAGGTCATGAAGGGCGCATCATGTGCGCCGTCGAACCAGTCGCCGGCTTCCTCGTTCGGCACCACCGGCGCGACCGGCCGGAAGTCCTCGCGGTCCTTGATCAGGTTCAGCCTTGCCTGCATGCCGGCGTCCAGCGGCGACGCAAGGATGGAGCGCGCACCGAGCGCGCGCGGGCCGAATTCCATCCGCTGCTGGAACCAGCCGATCACCTTGTCCTGCGCCAGCAGCGCGGCGACTTCGGCGGCGAGATCGCGCGCACGGCGGTAGGGCAGCCGCGCCTGCCGCAGCAGCGCCTCGATTTCATCGTCTGCAAATGCCGGCCCGAGGTAGGCATGGTCCATCTGCCAGCGCCGCACGCCATCGCCGCGCTGCTGCGCATCGACCCACAGCGCCGCGCCGAGCGCCGTGCCGGCGTCGCCGGCGGCCGGCTGCACCCAGACCCGCTGCCACGGGCCTTCGTCGCGCAGCCGCGCATTCATCACGCAGTTCAGCGCGACGCCGCCGGCCAGCGCGAGGTTGTGCGACTGCGTCTGTTCATGCAGCCAGCCGGCCATCTGCAGCACCCGTTCCTCCAGCACCAGCTGCAGCGAGCGTGCGATGTCGAAGTGCCGCTGCAGCAGCGGCGCGCCGCGTGCGCGCGCTTCGCCGAACAGCTCGCGGCAATCGACGGCGTCGACGCGGCAGTCGCCGTCGCCGAGCCAGCGCACGCGCGCCGCCAGTGCCGCCGCGTGCACGGGCTGGCCGTACGACGCCAACGCCATCACCTTGTATTCATCCGACGAATGCAGGAAGCCGAGATGCGACGTCACCGCCTCGTACAGCAGCCCGAGCGAATGCGGCAGGTCGAGCTGGCGCAGCCGGCGGTAGCGGCCGTCGCGATACAGCCCGTAGCTGGTGGTCGCGCGTTCGCCGCGGCCGTCGATGGCCAGTACCGCGCAGTCGTCGAAAGGCGCGGCGAGGAAGGCGCTGGCCTCGTGCGCGCGATGATGCTCGACGAAATGCCAGCGCCACGGCCCGTCGGCGCGCGTGCCGGCGAAGCGTTCGCGCAGGTGGTGCGGCGCGCCGCCGGCCAGCTGTCGCGGCGCGTTCACCACATAGGCCAGCGCCAGCGGCTCCCACGGTGAAGCTTCGGTGCCGCCGCGCGATTGCGACGGCTGCAGCGGCAGGGTCAGCGCATCGCAGTCCGGCGGCAGCTGCAGCCACGGGTCGTACGCATAGGCGACATGGTCCACATCGGCCAGCGCCGCATCCGCTTCGCGCAGGCAGTAGTCGATCGCATGGAAGGGCAGTTGCCACGTGGTGAAGGGCACAGGCCGCTTGCCGTGCTTGATGCGCGTGAAGCGCTCTTCTTCCGCCGCCGCCAGCACGATGCCGTCGCGCACGATGCAGGCCGAGCAGTCATGGAAGGCGGCGTTGATTCCGAGGGTCAGCATGGCGCGGGTTCATCGACGGACAGGTGCGCCTTCCCGCAAAAGCCGTGCCACGCGCTGCCGGCCGGCGCTGGAACGATGCTTGCGACAGCGCCTTGCATGAACCGCCCACTGGTTTCCGTCGTCGTGCCCACCTGCGGGCGCCTGATGCTGCTGGCGCGCTGCCTGGACGCGCTGCATGCGCAGTCGCTGCCGGCGTCGTGCTACGAGGTGATCGTCGTTGATGACAGTCCGGATGACGCGAAGGCTGCCGGCGTCGTCGCCTGCTGCGCGCAGGCGCGCGAGCGCGGCC
>JACCDX010497563.1_pt1 | contig 17067 bp, 15 predicted proteins | sample 7449681 | NCBI WGS metagenome assembly JACCDX01 (sample SAMN15323450, study PRJNA562643) | freshwater metagenome | isolation source: river surface water | place: USA:Blue River Watershed | collected 2017-08-18 | reverse complement strand
TATTTACAGGGAAAGATACTTATAAATACATAAATTTAGATGAAAATAATAATTCAAAAAATCTAAATGATTTATATTATAATTTTTTTTTTGCATCAGATTTTTCAAAAATATCAGATTTATACAACAAAAGTGAATTATATGTATATGATTGTTATAAAAAATTAATTAATAATTTACCTGAATTATATTTACATTTAAATAAAAATGGTAATTCTTTATTTATGTATGTATATCCTTCATATGATATTATTAATTTTATATTATTATGTACATTATTATTTGATGAAGTTTATTTACTTCATAGATATATGATATTTTGTAGAAAATTTAAAAATGATATAAAAAAATTAAAAATAATAACAGATATTATCCAAAATAATTATAAATTTTTATTTTTCCTGTTTCATCTCTTGCTTTTAATATAGATTCTTCAGAATTTTTATTTTCTTTTATTTTTTTTAATAAATCATCTCTTTTTATAAAATAATTTTTAAAATATTTTTTAATAATATCATCATTTTTTTGTGTATTTATTATTATATCTTCTTTATTAATATTATCAACTTTTAATATATATTGTAATTTTTCTAATTCTTTTTTTAAATTATTATTCATTTAATATTTTTATATACCTATTTTTATTATAGATTTTATTTAAAAGCTTTAGCGCTTAATTGTATTCTATTTATTTTATCTAATTTTATTATTGGATGATTTAAAAAATAATCTAAATTTTCATTAAACTTTTCCTCTCCATTTACTTTTTTCATCTTCTCATTAAATTTTATTATCATATACATCATTGTATCTTCAAATATTTTTATATTCATCATTTTTGATTTTCTTTCCGCATTCTTTACTATTTTTTTATATTCATCACTATTTTGTTCATAATATTTATATACTTGGTTTATTTGATAATACAATTTATATACATAATCATCAGATGTTCTATTTTCTATCCATGGATAATCTATTTGTATATAATCTTCATCTTTTTTAAAAAAATCAACATAACATTGTATCCATTGTTCATTATATTCTTTTATTTGTGAATATTGTTGTAAAACATTTACATCTATTACTAAACTTCCCATTGGTAAAATCTTTGTTAATCTATATGACCATGGTTGATGTCCTGGTAAATTTAATAAATATTTATATTCACAAAAATGATATAGTGGAAAATAACTTTCATCAACAAATAATTCATAATTTTTATCTTTTTCTGTTATATCTTTTAATTTCATTCTTATATTATGTTTATCTGCACCTGTATTTGCACCACTAAAAAATATTAATGATTTCTTTTTATCTTCATTTTGACATTTTTTTTTATCTATTATTTTAATAAATTCATCATAATTGATAGTTTTATCTTCTAATTTTATTTCTAATAAATTAGAATCAGGAAAAGTTAATCCCTTTTTATTTCTAGGTTTTGATTCTACAAAAAAAGGTATATTATTATCATGATAAAAATGAGTATCACTTATATAAAATGGTATAAACAAATTATTCAGCTTTAGTGCTTTATTCTTTTTATACCATTTTTTTAAAAGAGATATTACAAATTTTGATATTACTTTTTTACGATTATCTCCTCCTTTTACATCTTCAAATATTGTATATAATTGATTATCTTTTACTATTATATAAAATAACATACCTTTAAAATATTCTTTAATTTTTAATTTTTCAAATATTAATTGTGAAGTTTCTACTTTCATATCATAATCATCTATTTGTTGTTTCGTTTGTCTTTCTATAAATTCATATATCGATTTATTATTTTTATTTTTATTATTCATTATGAATTCTATTATATATAATGATTTTTTTAAGTCAAAACAAGTACTTAAAAAAAATAAAATAAAAAAGTATTTATTAATCATAGATCCGATTTTCTAACAAGAAAATCGGTTATGTTTTCAGGTCGTTTGCGCTTCTTTTTCAAATGTAAAAATTATTTATAATTATTATAAAATATATTCACATTTACTATTATTTTGCGCTTAAATTATCTTCTGAATTATAATAGTTATCCGTTTATATATTTATCTTTATGGAATTCATCATATATATTTTATATTTAAAAATATTGTTTTGATAAAGACTTTTAATTGTAAATTTAATTTTTATCTTACAATATTTATTTTCATCAATTAAAATACTTAAATATTATATTTTTATGATTTCGGTGTTCAAGATTAATATCCCGGATTCAGTCCCGGAAATTTACCTTTAAAAATATATATTCGAGAATTATGTTTAAAGTAGCATTACTTTATTGCTAATATTTTTAGATATAAATATATTAATTTATTTATTCAACATTTCTTCTAAACATTCTTCTTTTTTTTCATTATTAATTTTATCTTTTATATATTCTTCATACTTTGATTCATATTCCTCATCAAACAATGTCTCTATTTTCCATCCTGAATATACATTATTATATTCTAAAATACTCAAATTTAAATCTTTATACATATAACTATCCGTCTCTTCATTATATATTTTTTCTACTTCCGTATATTCTCTATATCCTGTTATGTCTTTACACTTCTTTAATTCCCACATATATTCTTTTTCATTCTCATTTTCTTTTAAACTTCTAAACTTTAATTCATCCTTTTCATTATCATATGTTAAATATAATTTATATTTTGGTAAAATTATATTATATACTTTATAATCATAATCTATTTCTTTTAATTCTATAAACTTCTCATTTTTATCATTTATACTCTTCATATATATCATATCATTTAACATATCATTTGGTATCGAAAATCTTGTAAATGGATGTATACCCATCATTATATTCACATTATTACTATTTATTTTCATTATCTCAAAATAACTTTTATACTCGTTTATTCCCATCTTCATTTTTTTACTTTTTATATCATAATATATATACTTTCCCGATTTTATATCTTTTATAAAATAATCATTCTCACCTAATGGATTTTTTATAAAAAATCTATTATTTGTTATCTCCTTTGCTAAATATTTATTTTTTATTTCTATCTTTTTATCATTCTCTATATTTTTCCTACTTTCCATATATTTTTCACTCAATTCTTCATACATCTTTATTATATCAGGTCTTTGTTTTAATATTTTATCTTGCATACCATAACTATAATGTGATGTTATCATATCGTTTATTATTAAATTTGGTCTTACTAATTTCTCTGGTAGTTTTGAACTTAAATCATATTCATCATTATCACCTATTTGTTTTAAATATGGTATATCTTCACCATGCATAAATACAAAATTTATTGATATTCTCGTTGATATAAATTTATCTTCATCTAAATAAAAATATTCTAAATTCTCATTTAATTTTTCTTTTTCCAATAATTTATTTAAAAAATCATAATGCATTACTAATGATAATTCTGGTTTTTCAAATATTGGACCACATATACCTCCTTTGGGATATTTGTTTAATTCATTTTTTATTTTTTCAAACTTATCTCTCTGATAATATGCACATACACCATTATTTATACAATTTGAATGCATTATAAAAGGATACTTGTTTACCCATCTATAATAAAATGCTTTTTCTAATTTATAAATATCTATAAATAAAACATCATCATCACATTTTATTATAACACTCTTCTCATCACCTATTTTCTCTCCTAACATATTATAAAAATGTTTCCACTTTTTTGCCACATTATTAAATAAATTCTGATTTCTATTTAATATTTTAAATTTTTCACTTTCTTCTATCGTTTTTATATTCTCTTCCGAATAATGTATAAAGATTCGATTATTATATTTTTTACTCATTTCTTCATACAAATTTAATATATAATTATAATCATTCTTATTAAATGTAAAATTTATTAAATGATACTCATCTATTATCCCCTTTTTTAATCCCAAATCTATATATTTATTTAAAATTTTCATATATCTCTCTCTTCCCGCAAATACACATATTATTGTTTTATATTCTCTCATTTTGCGTTTTGTTAATTCATAATATTTTTTTTTAGTTTTTTATACTTCTTTTATTATCCCTTTTGATAATAATTTATTTAAAAAATATATTTATTTATTTATTTACATACAAGTTGAAGGATTGCAATCACAATTGAAATATTCAAAGAAATAATCATATTGTTTTTGACTTTCATTGCAATATGAAATATCATAAATTATTTGTTTTCCTAATAAACAATTGGGAATTAAATATAATGATAATAATGCATAAATGAAAGCTAATAATGTTTGAGGACATGATTCGCTGATATTGTATGTATAATATTCACTTCCATTTAATAAATCTTGAATGAAAGGGCAATCATCACATCCTACTAAAAGGAAGTTAATCTTATCTACTACACATAAATAATCATTTCCTTTTGATACGAAAGCTGTTCTACTATTGCAATCATCAGTGTTAATGAAAATCTTTAAGTATTCATAGCAGCATACTTTACCATTTCTTTCCTTGTAAATAAAGTATACAGGATAGATGCAATCAGGTAAAATATCTGAACCAATACTAATTTCACCATTTGATCTCCAAGTTAATAAATCTTTTAACATAATTAATGAATTAATACTTGTGTTACTTAAATTTCCTACATAGAAATTGTAAAAGAAATTTATACATCCTGGTAATGTTCTTAAATTAAATTGAGGAATGCATAAATGATTCTCATTTACTATAATTGTTGAATAACAAGCATTTACACAACGACAATTGTCATAATTCTTGCATACATCTATTGTGCATAAGGGATAAGGATTACCACAATATTCTTTGCATTCATTGCATCCTTCACAACTTGATTTATCACATGATGAAGATGATGAAGATGATGTTTCACATGATGATGAAGAATCACTTGATGAGCATGTTCTTGAACATGATGATGATGAAGAAGGACAAGGAGGAGTTGGAGGACAGGGAGGATGAGGAGGGCATGGGGGATAAGGAGAACATGATGAACTTGTTGAACATGATGATGAGCATGAACATGAACCAGAACTTGAACCACATGAATGACATGATGATTTTTTATTACATTTTTTATATTTATTTAAAGTATATATAAACATACAGATTAATGTCATATAAATATATTTACAAGATTTTGAGTCACTTAAATCATAACTTCTAGATCCTGATTTCATTAGACTTTTGGGTAACATTTTTAAAATATCTAACATCTTCTATATTATTAGATACTATTTTATTTTTAATTTATTTTTTTAAAAAAATTATTTTAAGTTATTTCTTAATTTAAAAATTAATTATTATATATAATTATTTATAATTTAAAATGGGAAATAACTTTTCTTGCAACCAATTTTATTGTCAATCAATTGAATCTAAACCTGAATGGTTTTCCGAAAATAATTATTTATTTTTCTACAAAAATAATTTTAATCAAAAAAATATATCAAATTTTTCTTATTCCCAAAATAACAACAATAATATATCAAATAATAATTCTAATGAAGTGTCTAACAATATTTTAACTGAATCTGAAGATAAACCTTTTAAAATTGATAAAGGAATTATCACTTTATTTTTTAATCATGATTTTCATCTATTAATACATAAAAAATTAGATATTGATTCTTCTGTTAACAAATTTTTAATACCCTTCAATTTTTCCTTAAATTTTCCACATGATCTTCATTTTTTTATTATTTTATCCGATTTTATTATTGATCAAAATAATTATCATCTTTTCCAAAATATTTCTAATTCTAAGGATTTTGATTATAACATTTTTATTCAAAATGATCAAAAAATTTTTATTTTAAATATTTTTTTTCATAATTTTAATATTATTATGGATATTCCCTTTTCTAATAAACAATATAAAGGTAAAATTAAAAATAAAAAAAAATATCATTTATCACTATCTTTCGAAAATGATTTTCATAATCCTCATCAATTTATTTCTAATATTTCATTTGAATCCAATAAAAAAAATATATTAAAAGATTCTTTTCCTTCACTACAGTCCTCTTCTGAAAATAATAATAATAATAATAATAATAATAATAATTTATTTTTAACCTTCCTTTTAATTAATAATAATCTTTCTAACAATAAAAATACCTTTTTTTCCTTTTTTCTCGATTAATTTCCTTTTTTCTTTCTTTATCCTATTATAGATAAACTTCTATTATGAACACTTTATTTAATTTTTATTCTAATTCTCAACAAAAATCTTCCATCATCTTTATTCTTCCTAACATTTTTGAAACCATAAGTGGTGTTTCTAATAAATATATTAACTTTATCAAATATTTATCTCAATTTCCTAATCTTTCTGTCCAAATATTTATTACCAAATCACAATCTAATAATAAACCTTTCCCCGTTTATTCTAATGTAAAATATTATATTGCCAAAGGTATTCGTATTCCTTATTATAAAGATATTAAAGTACCTATTCTTAATAAATCTTCTATTGAAGAAAAATTATCAACAAAAAAAGAATTAATTATCTTTAATGGTGAATTTATTTGGTTATATCAACATCTTATTAAATTAAAAAAAAAATATCCTAATATTCATCTTTTACCCAATTGGCATACTGATTATGAATATTATTTAAATAATGTTTATAAAATTTTTAAATTTAGTTCCAAATTTATTAATCACCTTTATTTTAATCTTCAAAATAAAAATTTTACTGGTATTATTGTCACTGGAAAAAAAATGTTTGACAAATATTCTAATTACACCAACAATATTGTCAATGTAAATGAATTAGATGTTTCCATCTTCCATAAATATAAATTTGATAACTATTCACTCCTTTCTTTCAACTTTATTTTTACTGGACGCATCTCAAAAGAAAAAAATATCGATTTCTTCTTAAATTTAATTCCTTTTCTCCAAAAACATATTGACTTTTTTAAATTCCATATCATTGGCGATGGTCCTTATTTAGAAGAATTTAAATCGTCAATTTTAAAAATTATTAATTCTAACCAAATTATCTTTTATGGTAGTCTTAATCCTTCAGAGATTTTCCAAATTTATCAGAATTTAGATAATCGTATCTTTATTTTTCCCAGTACTTCTGAAACTTTTGGAAAATCACCCTTAGAAGCTGGTGCTTGTGGTATACCTTTATTTATTAAAAAATCAGATACTAGTGATGATATATATATTAATCGATTAAACGCACTTGTTTTTAAAAATGAAAGAGAATTTATTCAACAAATTTTTTATTTTCATAATTTGGAACAAAATGTAAGAGAAGAATTTATTCACAACACTATTGATAATGCTTTATCTTATGACCAAAATAAAATATTTAAAAATTGGTACGACTTTTTATTAAATGTTCATATTAACAAAAAATTAAATCTTAATCTTATGGATCATCTTTCTTTTAAATCATTTAATGAAATGATTCAGTGTTCCAGTAACATTTTCGGTGAAAATTAATATTTTTTTTCTCATTTATTTATAGAATTATATTTATAATGAACATTTCTGTATCTAATTGGAATCAAAAAATACCTCAACAATTTTTATGTTCTAAATATGGTGATAATATTTCCCCTTCTGTTAAATGGTCTCCCATTGAATCCGCTAAATCATATGCAATTGTACTCCAAGATTTAAGTCCTGTTGCAAAAAATTTTATTCATTGGTATATCCCATCCATTAATCCTTCTATTGAATCTATCTCCTCTTTAAATAATACTAAAAATTTAAATTTATCTAATTCCGATATTTTATCTTTTTATGAACAAAATCCATCTATTAAAGTTAAACAAGGAATTAACACATCAACTTCTTTTGGTTATCATGGTCCTTGTGCACCCAAAAACACTGGAAATCATGAATATGTTTTTTATATTTATGCTTTAGACCAAGATTTATTTGATTTTTTAAATGAAAAAAAAAATATTTATCATGATGAATATACTAATCTCTTTTTACCTAAAATTAAATCTGATTTTGAAAACTTACTCAAAAAACTTAATATTAATATTATCTCCCAATCCTCCCATTCTGGGTTCTTTAACCCCTCCAATCTTCCTCAATCTGGTTCTTCTAAATCCGTTTTAAATAATAATTTCGATGATGAAGATAATAATAATAATTCATCTAGACCTCCTGGTAAATTATCTAATAAATCAAAATCTAAATCATCGTTTAGTCCTGATACTGATGATGATTCTGAGAATGATTCTGATTTTTATACAGAATTTTCAGATGAAGAATAATTATTGATTTTTATTTTTTTGATTTTTTGATTTTTATATAAAAATCAATATTATAAAAAAATTATTTATTATTTACCTTTATTTTTTTTCTTTTTTCTTCTTTTCTGATTTTGTTTCCATTTTCTCCATATCCTCTATCTTCTTTCTTAATGCCATTAATTCTTTCTTTTGTTTATCTATAATTGATGTTTGATTTTTAACTATCTCCTCTGTCTTATCTAATACTTGTTCATATTCCTCCTTTAATACTAATTCTGGATTCATCTTCTTAAAAAATCTTGTTGTATGTATCTTATTCCCTTGATCATCAAATGTAAATCTTTGACAACTAAATGTCATACCATTTTTACCTTGTAATACTAAATACTCTTTTCCTATTTTTTTTAATAATCCTCCATATCGAAACATCTCTCTTCTATTCTTTTTATCATATCCTATATATCTTAATAATTGTCCCATCGGTAAAAAATTTATATCATCTTCCTCCACTTCTTCATAATCTCTTAAATACTTTTTTAATTCTTCTTTTGATTGTAAAAGATCTGTAGCTGTTTTTGTAGGTCTTACATAATCTTTTGACATTGATAATCTCATTGTTGGTTGAACTAAAGGCAACATTTTATTCTATATCTTATTCTCTATAAATTAATTATTTTATTTTTTTTTAAATTTATTTTATTTTTTCCATTTTTTTAAGAAATAATTATTATTTTATTTGTTATTTAATATATTTTTTTTGTTATTCTTATAATAGATATTATTTATTCTTATCATGAAATTTGCCTTTAAAATAACCTCCGAATTCCTAAAAGATTATAAAACTTTAGTTCTTCTCTTCTTAGTTTTTACCATTCTTGCTTATCCCCTTGAATCTATTGCTATTCCACAAATTTATAGTAAATTCTTCGAATCTTTAAATTCTAAAGCTGATATCAAAAAAAAAATTATTTATTATTTAACTCTTATTGCTGTCTTATTAATAGTTGTTAAAGTATCTGATAGTGTTATTCATTATGTCGAATCCATTATTATTCCCAAATTTAATGAATATATTCTCAATTATATTTATCGCAATTTATTAATTAAATATCAAAATAATTATACTGATATCGAACTCGGTAAACTAATTTCTCGTATAAATACCATACCAACTATTATGAGAGAACTTTCTACTGATGTCACTATCTGGGTTTTCCCTAAAGTTGTTGCCATTCTTATTATTAATAGTTATTTCTTCTATTTAAATCCTTATTTGGGTTTAGTTTCTTTATTATCTATTATCGGTATTTTCTCTATTAACTATTTTATGTGCAAAAAATGTATACCTTCCTCTAATTTAAGACATCATCTCTTAGAAGAAAATAGTGAAGAAGTCCAAAACAAATTATATAATCTATTCTCCATCTATTCTTCTGGAAATGTTAATAAAGAAATTCGCGAATATTATCAAAAAACTAACAAATATTCTCAAAAATATAAAGAAAATCTTGAATGTATTAATTCTATTCGTTATATGAATGGAGTTTTTGATATTCTTCTTTTCCTTCTTCTTAACGGCTTTACTAGTTATTTATATTTAACCAAAAAAATATCTTTTGGTCTTCTTATGGCCATCTTTATTACTGTTATTTATTATTTACCTTGTATTAGTACTATCTCATCTTCTTTACCTGATTTAGTTCATTATATGGGAGTATTAAATGAAACTGATAGTTTCTTAGAAGAAATTTATAAACAAGATGAAAATGCCAAGAAAAAACCTTCCATTAAAATCAATTCCGGAAAAATTCAATTTAAAGACCTCAATTTCGGTTATAACAAAGATGAATTATTATTTAAACATTTTAATTTAACTATTCAAAATAATCAAAAGGTTTGTATTATTGGTCATTCTGGTAATGGTAAATCTACTTTAATCAAATTATTAATGGGATATTATCCTGTTGAAAATGGTTCTATTTATTTAGATGGCAATGATATTAATGATTTTGATTTAAATTCTCTTCGCAGTCAAATTAGTTATGTAAATCAAAATAACAAATTATTTAATGGTTCTATTTATCAAAATATTCAATATGGTAACAAATTATCAAAAGAAGATATCGATAAATTAGTCAAAAGGTTAGAAATCAAAAATATTTATTCTAATCTCAAAGACGGTTTTGAATCTGATGTCGGTATTGGTGGTGACAAATTATCCGGTGGTCAAAAACAATTAGTCCATATTTTACGCGCTTTCGGAAATAAAAATAAAATTATTATCCTTGATGAACCCACTGGAGCTATTGACCCCGAAAATAAACAAACTATATTAAAAGTACTTAAAGAACTCAGTAAAAATTCTACTATGATTTTAATTACTCATGATGAATCTATTATGAATATGTGTGATAGAATTATTAAAATTGAAAAAGGTAAAGTTGTAAGTGATAAAACATATCATAGTTAAATTTAAATTAAATAATTTATTCTTTTTTTTATAATTATAATATAGATATATAAATTTATATATAATGTTTAAAATACAATATGATATGAATATTTATAAGAAAGAAGATATTCAAATCGAATATTTAAAAAAACCTCCTATTTTAAATTATAATAAAAAATATTTTGAACAATTATCTGGTAAAAGACAAAAAATTGCCGAACAAAAATGGAAAATTGAACAAAAACAGAAAATAAAAATAAATGCTAAAAATAAATTATTTGCAAATATTCAAAAATATGCTGGTAATTTAACAAAACTTTTTATAGAACTAAAAAATGGAAATAAATTTGTTAATTTTTATAATACTCATACTAAAAATAGATTTACTTTTTATCATAATAAATTAAATAAAAATAATCCTGGTATTTTTAAAAAAAATCATCAAAATAATAAACAATTCAATTTAAACAATATCAAAAAAATACATAACAAAGAACCAATTAATTCTATTTATTCAACTATGAAAGGTCCTCATGTTTATTCTAAACTTAAATATAAAGAAATATGTCTTCGAGAAAGTATTGTTTTTCCATATAATCTAAATTTTATTTATAGTCTTTTTAATATTTTACAACCTTCTGGTATCTTTTTTACTCATACTTTTAATTATTGCAAAAGTGAAACTATTGAATTTGTTTATTTATTAGCTCTACTTTTTGAATATGTTGTGATTAATGATGGAATTTATATTTATTGTCATAATTTTTTACCTAATTATCGTTTAAATCAAAAAGATGTTTATCAACTTATTAAACATCGTTATTTTGACATCAAACAAAAACCTAATTATAATGAATTTATTAAATATATAACATCTGTTTTTAAAGCAAGATATATTAATATTAAAAAAGGTTATGACCCCATTTTAAATATTAAATTTAGTACTAAAAATATTTATTTTGAATTATTCGATCTTATTTATGTATTTAATTTTGTTCACAATTTTAATGCTTTATCTATTCTTGATGATGTTCGTATTTTTTTACATAATTTTATTAAAAATAATTCAGTCTCTCAATTTATGAATCATCATTATACCACTTTATATATTCAATATCTTAATTATTTGAAAAATTTTGTAAAAAAATATAAAAATATCAAAAATATTCTTGAAGTCGATATTGGTTGGGGAATTCAAACTCTCTTTTTATTAAATGACTCTAAATTAAAATTAAAAAAATATGATTCTATCGATTTTTATCAATCTCTCATCAAATCTAAAGATATTAATTGGGTCAAAAAAAATATTTCGAGTAAACATAAAAAAATATTTAAATTCTTCAAATTTAATCCTTTATCCATTTTACCCAAATTTATTCAACAAAATAATTCGTATGACCTTATATTAATGAATAATATGTATAATTCCGAAGACTTCATGTTAAAATTTATCTATTTTGACCAACTCGTTAAACCTAATGGATTCATCTTTGTTTATAATATCCTCAATTATAAATTTAATAACTTCTATTTTTATATTTTAAATGAATACAAAAATTATAAAATCATCTATGATAATGAAAATATTCTCATTTTACAAAAAATTATTTAATCATCCATTTTTTTCATTTCTTTAAGTCCAAACTAGTACTTAAAATAAATATAAATTATAAAAATAATAAATGAATATTTAATAGAGAGAGTACTTAAAATAAATGATTAACTATCGAAATTCAAAAAATGCTACTTATCAAACTTTTTTTCGTAAATTAACTCCTGAACTTCCCAAAGAAAGTTATCAAGCATCTCATGTTTTTAATTGTCACGATGGTCAAAGAAAATTATTATTTAGTGAAATTGAATTTTATAATTTAGTAAGTCAAAAATATAATTTAAAGGATTGTATTGTTGTTTATGTTGGAAGTGGTGAAGGTGTTCATATGTCTTTTATTTTTGATTTATTCCCCGATTTGGATTTTATTTTAATTGACCCCGTTAAAAGTCTTTGTAAACATCCCTTTATGAAAAATAAAGAAAAAGTTATTCAAATTAATGAATATTATACTGACCACTCCTATAAAAAAATTTTAGAACTTAACAAAAAAAATAAAAAAATTCTTTTCATGTCTGACATTCGTGAAGAAGCATCCGAAAAAGAAATTTGGAGTGATATGTTACAACAACAATTATGGTGTATTCAATTAAATTCTATAGCTTATTTACTTAAATTTAGATTACCTTGGATAACTGAAGATTTTAATTTTAATGATTTTGATTATTTACTCCCTTTAAGTAGTGAAAAAAGTAAATATGATTTTAAAGAAAAAGATAAAGGTATTAAATATTTAAAAGGAGATATTTATTTACAAATTTATCCTCCTGTTAAATCCACTGAAACTCGTTTAATTCATATTCGTGATAATGATGAAAAATTTACCTTCTATAAATATGACCCCAAATTTTATGAAGACCAAATGTTTTATTTTAATACCAAATCACGTCTTCAAAGTTTTAAATATAAAGATTCTGAATTAATGAAATATCATTTAATCGGTTATGATGATAGTTATGAATCCGTCTCTGAATATTTTATTATTGAACAATATTTAAATACTTATTATAAAAGTATTCAACAATATAATTATAATAATTATAATAATAAACTTTTGAGAATTATTTCAGAGAATAAAAATAAAAAAGAATCTGATATTATTATACATATATTAAATTATTTAAATCTTGAATCAATTCAACTTACAAATAAAGATTTAATTACTTGTTCTTTTAGAACATCTATTCGAAAAGATAAAATACCTGAATTTATTAAAGATGAAAATAAATTAATTAAAATTAATGATTTTATCGAGATTATTAAAGGTAAATATTTTAATACTATTTTATCTATGAAAAAACAAATTGAATATTTTACTAAAGGTGACATTTTAAATAAAGATGATTATGTTTATCAAATTGATTTAATGAAAGATGTTCTCGAAATATTAAATTATTATATGAAAATTATTTTAGAAAGAAAATATACCAAAAAAAATATATCCTATTTTTTAACTAAAGAAATATTAGATTATGATAATGAATTCTTATCAAAATATCTCGAAAAAAATAAAACTAAACAAATTCAATCTTTTATGATTAATGAAATTCAGGAAAATCAACAAGCAAAAGACTCTAAAAATTTAGAACTTTTTAAAAACATTCTCAAAGAACTTAAACATATCAAAAAAGAATATAAAACAATCTCTAAAATAAATTCATAAAACATCCATTATTATTTTCTTTTTAACTTAATTTAATTCAAAAAATAATTAAATTATCTTTTCCTCAATTTTATTACCGTCTTTGTCCCATTTTGTATATTGTCCTTTTTTATTTCCATTTTCATAATTACATTCTATATGTTTTTGTCCATTATCATAGTATTGAATTGATATTCCATGTAATTCATCGTCTACATAATTAAAAACATCCGAAACTATACCACTTTCAAACCACATTGTAAGTTTACCATTTATTTTATCATTCACAAAAATACTTTCTGAAGATTTAACACCATTTCTATAATAATTTATACATAATCCATTTTTGTCACCATTCAAATATATTGATTCATTAGATTTACTACCTTCTTCATAATATAAAGTATATACTCCATTCATTTTATCATCTACATACATTCCTTCTTCTGATTTATTTCCATTTTCATAATATCCTGTATATAATCCATTTAAAAGATGATTTTCGTGAGTACATTCACAATATTTTACTCCATTATTATACCATTGTTCATATAATCCATTTAATTTACCATTTGAATAATTAGATTTCATATAAATATTACCATTTATATAATATTTTAGTTCAATACCATCAATATTACCATTTAAACATGTACATTCTCTTTTTTTATTTCCATTTTCATAATAAAATATATATGTTCCATCTAATTGAAAAGTATTTTTACAAATAGGACATGAAAGATTAGAATGATAATTAAATTCTTCTGGTATTAATGAATTTATACAGTCTTTACATAAAGTACAATGTCCATCTATACAATATTTATGTATATCTTTTTCTAAGCGCTGCGCTAATTCATCTAAACAATTTAAACATTTAAATAATGTTGTTTCCATAATTGATTAATATATATTATGTTATAAATATTTTATATTATTTTAATTCATTTTTTATTTTCGTTTAAAAATGCGTTTAAATTATTTTTATGATTTTTAGAAAAATATAAAGAATTATTAGAAAGATGGAAACTATTAAATCCTGGTACAATTATTTTACTAAAAAAACTCAAGATCAAGATTTCATGCAAAAAGTTAGTGCTGTTGCTACTGTTGGAGCAGAAATGTATCGTGTCATGGTTAGTTCATTTTTAATTATTTTTGTTCCTCAAAAATGTGGTGATCATGTTTGTACTTATAAAGAAAATCTTGAAGTAGGTAACAATTTATATATTAGTGGTATTGTTCTCAATTTTGCTACTATGGCATCTTTATTATGGATGTATAGTATTGAATTAAAAAGAGAAAACCGTTTAATCACTTATTTAGAAGTTAACAAAAATAAACCCTCCGATAATGAATCTGTTGGAAAAACCCTAAAACATTTATCTGAAGAACATCAACAAAATATTTGGTCTCTTGATAAATGGTATCAAAGAAGTGCTTATTGGTCTATGGTAATGTTTAGTGCTAATACTATTTTAAGTGGTTTTGTTATTTATGAATATTATTTAGATGGTCAAACTACTACTACTTATGTCACTAATAATCTTTTTATGATTACAAAATTATTAGATGTATATAGTACAGTTAATACTGATAAAAATATTTTCTATTCAGCTTATCTTAAAGGTAAAGTTCAATTTAATGATGTTGATACTGATAAATATATTAATCCAAGTCCTGTTAAAGTACAAGAAATTGAATTAACAGATAGTAAAGTTGAAGAAGGTTTAGCAAATGAAGTTGTTGATGTTGCTGATGTTGTTGTTTCGAAAGAAGAAGATGCTAAAGTTTAATTCATTTTTATTTTTCATATTTTTAAATATTTTTATAAAAATATTTAATATATTAAAAAAAAGCTGATTTAATTTAATTACTAATAATTTTTGTTGTTTTATTTACAATAAATTGGTCAAATCTTAATTGTTTTTTACATGAATTACATTGACACATATGAATATTTGTATTTTCATCTGTATAATTAAAAGATGGTGGAGATGAGGAATATATGATTGATGGAGAAGATGATTGTATAATTAATGGGGATGATGAAGATGTATATGAAGTTAATCCTTCTGATTCATGATTACAATAGGGACATTTGTATTTAATCGTTTCTTCTATCCGTTTTTTACATGATAAACATCTTATAACTTTCCCACTGTTATATCCAAGACATTCAATATTTTTATTTAAACAACAATCAAAATTGCTATAGTCAAAATTCATTTTAATATAATTTTAATAATTATATTTTTTTAAGTAAAAAAACGGATATTTTAATTAATATTTAATATTTATAATCAAAATCAGTAAAATGAGGCTTTTCATAATCAAAACTTTCAATAAAATTTTTCATCTTTTCATCTATCTCTACATTATGCTCTTCTAAATAATGTAAATATCCAGCAGGCCATACAAAATAATCTATATAATATTCATTACATTTATTATTATCATGACATATCCTACATGTCGAAAATCCTATTTTATATTTAATTTTTGCATATTTTTTTTGAATAAACTTTAATTTTTCAATTAACTCTTTTGAATTTACATTTTGAATAGGAGAACGAATACATTTTTTTAATGGTAAAATAGGATGTTTATAAAATTCATTGTTACCTTCATAAAAATATCCTATATAATTAATTTTAGAATTATTTATTATTTCATTATTGGGTTTTGGAGTTGCTTCATAAATTGGTTTATCTCGATAAATTATTTTTTTTTGAATATATATAAATTTATCATTACTTATATCATTACTTATATCATTATTCATCTTTAATTTTATATTATTTTATTGATTTTATTTTAAATTTAGATTTATTTAAAAATTAAATTAATTTATGACATGTTGTCTTTTATAAAGAAAATAACATGCAACGCAATATTTATTGGTATTGACTTTTTAAATAAAATATTATATTTGCTAAATTTAATAAAACAAAATTTATGACAAGTTAAATTCAAAAACTAACTTTTCTCTAGAAAATATTTTCTCACACAAATTTTTTTTTTTAGATTTTTACAAAAATTAAAATATTCCAAAAATAAAAATTATCTAGATATTATTTTCAAATCAATATATGTATCCCGATTTTTTTATTTATAAAACGATTAAAATTGATT
>JACCDX011669880.1_pt1 | contig 17077 bp, 23 predicted proteins | sample 7449681 | NCBI WGS metagenome assembly JACCDX01 (sample SAMN15323450, study PRJNA562643) | freshwater metagenome | isolation source: river surface water | place: USA:Blue River Watershed | collected 2017-08-18 | reverse complement strand
TTCCAAGCCATCTTTTCACAGCATTCAATGACATAAGAATAAGTTAAACAAATATTCTTATGGTATACTAAGCCTATGGACCAAGATCGAAGCCTTTGCCGCTTTTGTCTATCCTCAAAAAATGTATCTGCGAATCCATTAATCAGCCCCTGCAATTGTAAAGGTTCCCTCGAGTTTGTGCATTTGAAATGCTTAAATCGGTGGAGACGTGTCGATCTTCAACGAAATGGACGAATGTGCGGTCTTTGTTTAACAAATTACATTCACTTGCAACCCATTCAATTTGAAGTGATTCCAGAAACTACTACGATTGTATTGTATTGCTTAGATTATCCCGGACTTCTTTTGCTTTTCTATAATTACATATATTCAATCGTCTTGTCCTCCACACATAACCCTGATTATGAGTTTTTACAAACCTATTATATTTTCAGCCAGTATGTGTTCCATTGTGTCTATGCCTATTTCTTTTATTCAGAATGGAATGTTGCAAATAAAGAATTGTATTGGCATCAAATAAAAACAGTTTGGACGCCTGTTGTTGTTGGTACACACATCTATATGTTTGTTCTTCTTCAAGAGTCTGCTTTTTTACTTGGACCATTCCTGTCCTTTTATATGGGACTGTATTGGGTTCTTCACAAACGGTTGCTTCGCAGGATGAACAATCAAATTGCCCAGATGGATCACTAAAAAGGAATCGAAGATGATTATGCACAGGTGGGTATACTATCATCCGACTTCGTTTCCTCTTGACACTCATCCATAGGACTCTCTGCAAACGATTTCTGAACGTAGTTTGCAAACATACTCACGTCTACATTTTTGTTGAGAGTTCGAAGTTCCTCGACTGTAAACCATTTTGCATTCTGAATTTCCTTTGTATCTTCAGGTCTTGCTTGAAACTCAGCAGGAAGAAGATAGATAAAATATTCTCCTGCTCGAAAGCGCTTTGATCCCACATAGGACTCATCAAGAGTTAGACCAGTCTCCTCCTTGAGTTCACGAAGAGCACAGTCTAGAGGTGTAGGGTCATAGACTTCACGGTGTCCCTTCGGGAACGACCATTTCTTTTCACCCTGCCTTCCTTGTACAAGAAGGACTTTATTTGTTGCTGATACGCAAATACAGCCATACACGCGACGGGCTGGCGGTACATACGATTTCCATGCTTGTCCCCAAATATTCATTGTAATTGATTACTCATTTTCTCCCAAAATTCCGACTCAAATTTTTTTGCCTTTTCGCATCTAAACTTATTCTTCATAAAAGAACGATAGATATGAAGCGTTGGGTTGCTGGTCATTTAACCGGTGGAATTGGGAATCGTTTATTTCAACACGCTGCGGCTGCAGGTCTTGCCGAACAATGGAACATTCCTCTTGTCTTTTGTCTTCCTGAGTGCGAGCCGACCAATCACGGTCCTTTTGACAATATCTTCAAACTCTTTCCATCCATTCCTTTGATTGATGCCTGTCCATCTGTAAAACGATTGGCGGAAGCCCCAGGAGGAGTCTTTACCTATACTCCTTTTCCTTCCTTACCCCCTGCAGACTTTACAAGTGTAGACGGATGGAGGCAGACAGACAAATACTTTCCTTCTCAAGGACTTCATCCCAACTTTGAATCTGCCCTGTCAGCCGAGAGACGATCTCAACTGGAACAACAATTTGGAGTCCGAACACAAGAACAGCGGTTGAACACATACTTTATTCATATGAGACTAGGCGATTACAAAATCCTACCTCATCACCAAATTGATCTACATAGTTATTATTCTCAGGCCATACAGCATATTCCAAAAGGAAAACAGGTCTATCTCTTTAGCGATGAACTCGACAAATATGGAACCTATTTACAGGGGCTTTTACGACAAATGGGTGTCGAAGTAAACCTTGCACCTGTATCCGATGAATTGGAGAGTTTGTATGTAATGAGCCTTTGTTGGGGTGGTGCTGTCGTTGCAAACAGTACATTTAGTTGGTGGGGAGCCTATTTTGCGAAACAGTCTACTGCTAGTCCTTCCACATTTGTCGCAACCTACCCTGGGAAATGGGGGAATGGGTTGCCTGAAGCGCGTGATGTAGTTCCTTCTTGGGGCATTCGAATTGCGAATACTTAGTGGGAAAAATTGAACGTTTGAATTCAGTCAGACAAAAGCGTATATGAACAACCAAAATGTTACAAGTTTTATGGAACAATTTTACCTATCAGCCTCATCAGGTTGAAGGTGTCCACTGGATGCTGGACAAAGAGAAAGAGATGCCATCAGGAGGGATTCTGTGTGACGAGATGGGCCTGGGAAAGACAATTCAGATTCTAGGATTGATCAAAGAGTCTCCAAAGGAGATGACCCTGTTGATTGGTCCGCTTTCCGTTCTGACCGCGTGGGAACAGACGGCAAAGAAAGCAGGATTTCAGGTTTGGGTCTCTCATCCAACCAAAACCGATTGGCTCGTCCCAGAAGACTATGATCCCTCCCTCCCTCAACTCTATGTCCTGAATTATGAACGAGCCATTGCTAGAAAGTCAATGGTACTGGATACACAATGGTCGCGCGTGGTCTTCGATGAGGCCCACAAACTCGGAAATTCTGACACCAAAGCCTACCAGATTGCTAAGAATCTGCAAGCGGAGCACAAGTGGTTTCTGACAGCAACTCCGATTACCAATCGGATTCAGAATGCACTTGCCCTCTTCAAAGTTCTTGGCCACAAACACCTCCCAAGTTCACTTGAGGCTTTGAAACCCCTTATTGCCTCCAGTGTTCTGTGTCGCAAAATGGCAGATCTTCGTGCCAGTATTCCATCCTTGCCTCAATGTGCAGAGTCTGTCAAACACACTCTGGACTTTGATTCAGAAGAGGAGGCTGAATTCTATCGTGGGATCCAAGGGATTATTCAAAAGCGATGGAAAATGCTGGAGCAAGAGTCTGGCGGTCAGGGAGAAATCCTCCAACTCATTATGCGTCTCCGTCAGATTAGTATTCATCCCCAGGTCTATATTGCGGCTCGGAAACGAAAGTGGAAGAACTATATCCGCGAAGACTTCCTGAATCCCAGCACGAAATTCAACAAACTCCAGAGTCTCATTGAGAGTGAGTGCGAAGAGAATCATCGGTGGCTTGTCTTCTGTCATTTCCACGACGAGATGGAACTCTTGCAGAACCATTTGCTCAACTCTCCTGTTGTGCGCGAGTGTGGACTCTTTAGTGGCAAACTCAGTGCTCAAGAGAGAGAAGAGGCCATTGAGGAGAGCAAACAACCTCTGTATGGTCTCCAGCAAGAGGTTCTTCTTGCCCAGTTGATGTCAGGGGGAGTCGGATTGAATTTGCAGCACTTCGATCGGGTGGTCTTTATGGGTCCCTGGTGGACGGCTGCATTGATGGATCAGGCGATTGGGCGTGCAGTTCGCATTGGACAAACAAAAAAGGTAATCGTGCATCATCTTGTCCTCAAAGAAGAGGAAACTACGAATATTGATATGATGATGCTAGAAAAGGCTGAGGTGAAACGAGGGCTCTGCGAGGAATTTCTAGGATACGCCAAGGGCCAAGAAAAGCAAAGTCTCTCTTAGAGAATGAACAGCGGACTTGGTCTCAGTCAAATCACTGGCGAGAATGGAAGTTACCTTTTTGTTGGAATCCTTGTTGTTGTCGCCACTGTTGGAATTGGATTTTTCATCTATTATTTACGCTCGCAAACAATGCCCAATATCTCTCCCTTCAAAGATATGGTTGTAACGGAGCAAGACAAAGAGGAAGAGAAACAAATGGAGGAGGGATTTTACGGAGGCGTTGCAGTGGGTGCTGGTATTCCCGATTGCTACCGCACCTCTTCGGAAGCCGCCTCCCTCCACGACACGTTTGCGAAGAAATTAGGCACAGAAGAGGGTCCTGCTGATTTCCGCGAATTCCGCACGCTCTTAAGTACACTTGCCTGTTTCAAGAAAGATTTAATGGGTGTGGCCAATCAAGTGGAGGCTACACGGTATCAGCCCTTCTTAACACAAATTGACATGGAACCTATTGCCGAGACTACGGCACGCTGCTTTGCAAAGACAATTCCTCCTCGCGATCTTGAACTTGCCTTTGACAAATGGGCAAAGCGTGGTCATTTCCTGATTGTTCGCCTTTGCACAGCCGCTGATATGTCTGAGGCTGAATTTGAAAAGGCTGCTAACCTCTATAAATCCTTCATCGCTGATTTGTATGACATTGCGAAAGACAGATGTTTGACGGGCACACCCACAATTGATGCTGAGCCTACTCCTCGTGATGCAAAACCCTATGAGTCAACGGATATCAGTGGGCGCACCTATCACGGATATTATTAGAATGGTACACACCTTGGGATTAGATGCTGATGGTGATTATGTTCCTTGTTCAGTCAAGAAATCACTCTATGCTGCTCAATGTTGGGATACCTGGAAACAACAAAAATACAATCAATCACCAAAAGCACAATCTGTAGTTACACTGTATTGGAATTGTTGATGATTTGACATAAAATGTCTGAAGATCAACAAAAAGATGTAGGTCTAGCGTTTATAGCCACTCCGTTCATGTCCACTGCGTTCACGGATTGACTAACGAGACAAAGATCATCAAACCGAGAATCTGCCAGAAACTGCGAGCAGGCTTGGCAAACGAAAAGAGTTCAATGACAACATTATTCCACAACAGTTTTCCGACAAATCCTAAGATGACCAAAGCAAGTACAAACGCAAGCAGAGCCGCTAAGACATCCGTGTAGATCGCCTTGCGCTTTGCAGGATCCTCACTTGCACCTGTAAATCCTTCCATTGCAGCCTTGCACGCAGAACCAAGAAGAGCCATAGTTGTTTCTACTTAGATTAATCTTTTTCGTAGAGAATGGATTCTTTAATTTTGGATCCACGATGCTCCGTAATGTACTGGATGGCCTCCGCAGCCTTCTGCTCAGATTTCATATGCTCACCTAAGAGGCGCACCATATCTTTCTGACCGAGTGTTCCTTTTGTGGTCTTACGGCGATAGAGAAGACGGCCTCCACTACTGGCAAGGTCAAGTGCACCAATATTATTCTTTTTCATAATCCGTAGAATCATTTCTTCCAGTGCAATTTTGCGTTTCTTTTTCTCTTTAAGGGCTGCATTGAGTTCATCCGTCTCTTTCTGGAGTTCACGCCAAGTACGAATGACAAGCGAGAGTTGCTGGAGTTCATTTTGATCGGTAGGGGCTTGGATTCCCGTTGTATCTCCACCGTTTGCCGATACAGCAACCTGTTTTGCAATTTGAATTGTAGACTCAGCGACAGACATCTTCCTGCATCCTTTTCGTAAAATCCGTTTAGGCGAGGAGGCATAAAATTTGAATAGATTTCTTCATCCCTTCGTTGTATGGATGATCCAAGAGTTCAAGAAGGTGTTGATATAATTCAAACAATGTGGTATGGAATTGCGATTCAAATTGTACATATGGCGATTCATACCTACAATTGTAATCCTGAACAAGCCAAGGCTCTCAAAGAACTCTTTCTAAAACCGAATGAATACACTGTGCGGTTACGCTAACCACAGGCTGCTTCGCTAACCAAAGAATATGCGAACTCTATCTTTAATCCCAGTTCTACACATATAACAACTTGTCATCTGTTTTTTTACACACGACGAGCAAAAGGTGTGGCCACACGGTGTAACACAATAACTCACCGACTCATCAAGACAGATACAACAGAGAGGCTCTTTATCTGCATTGTCTATGAAGCGGAACGTACCAATCATTTCCTTCAACGCTGCAAATCGTCGATAGGATTCAATATAGGCTTTGTAATCTTCTTCTAGCGTTTGTTCTTTAAAAAAGGTGTCTAAATACTCTAAGGCAGCATCTTGAAAGGCTGCTGATTTGTCATTCATCGGCAAAGACGACAATCCGAGTGTTTTTTGATAGACTTTATCAAAGGCATCCATTTTGGCTCGTAAGATACCTTCATTTTTCAGCGTCTCTTCTCCTGCTGTGCGATACGCATCATAGACCCAACGAACCTCTTCCACCAATTTGACAGGCGTCGCAGGTCCTATCTTCAACAATTCCTCCTCAACCTGGTTTACCAAGGAGACTCCAGAAACGTCCAGAAGAATCTCTTTGAGAAAATTATGATTAGCCAGGAAGTTTTGATTTCCAAAGCGCTTGAAAAAGACGTCGGCCTGATGCAATGTAGGATGGGATGCCAACGGTTTTCGTAGGAATTCAAGCAAGATCGCATTTTTGTTGCCGAGGAACTCTTTCACTCGTTTGCGCCACGCTGTCCCAGGAGAAATCCCTGCATTTGTCTTATCTCTGATCTCATACAATTGACGATTGGCAGCATTCGTAATAATATTTGTGTAAGGGGTTGTCGTGCCCGTAGAACTGGGATCAAGGGCAATTTCTGGAGGCTGTGTTTCTGCTGCATCCAAAAAGTCTGCAGGAGAATATCCAGAATAATTTGGGGAATAGGAAGCCAGTGGATAGAGTCCAGACATCTCTATTTCCATAGGATTCTAAATTCTGGGAATATGCGCAATTGGAATTTACTCAATCACCATGGGCAGATTGTTCGCTTGGCAGAGCAATGCAATCTTCGTCATTTCCTCGAGACCAATGTGACCGGTCCCTACAAAGGCGTGGCGATCTTTACAGGCTCCACAGGCTTCCAGAGAATCATTGAAATGAATGAGTTTCACAAGATTGGGTCTCTTGAGTGCCTCCTGAATATACTCGAGCGGACTGTGACCTTTGCCTTCCGAATCCGTTCGGTCACGGCAAGCAAAGACGTGACAGGTATCAATGCAGACACGGAGTCGTTCATCGTTGAACGAGGATACAAACTCCAGGAATTCATCACGACCTGTGAGAACTTCTGTCCCTTGTCCCGCAGGAGTTTCGAGGAGAAGAGGACAGGAAGGAGAGGCGTGCTGCAGCGCTTCTTGAAGATTCTCACGCATTGTCTTCATTGCCTGATCAAGAGGTTGTGTGGTTGATTTGCCTACGTGAACAACAACGCCTTTGAATCCTGCTGCTTTGCCAGCCTCCAGATTTTTAATCAGCAATTTTGTCTGCCAATTGTCCTTGTCCTTGGAACAAAGGTTAATGATGTATTGGCTATGGACAAAGATCTGCTGCCCTGTCTGCTGGACAAGTTTCTTGGCTGCAACCAGATCATCCTCTTTCAGATTCATATGAGAATTCTGAGGACCAGACAGAAAGATCTGATAGGGTTTGCTCCGCTCCTGAATGGATTGTACCGTTGCAGCAAGGGATTTCTCTTTGTGCATATGACATCCAATTCCACATTGATGAATGAGAAGAGAGGCCATTAACCCGTTTTCTACTCCCACCGTCTGTTCTTTTTTGGACCAGTTGCTGAGAAAGTCTCGGAACGCATTGCGTTGCTCCCATTTGCGAATATCATAATGAATCACCTCTTTTTGCAGGGGAAGCACAAGATAGAGGTCGGTGGCTTCCTTTCGGAGAGATCCATAGGCGAAGAGTTGGAAGATGAACGAGGTCCAGAGAGCCGATTTTTTGAGGGGATTGTTCAGTTCTCCTGAACATTTGACCTCAAAGATCTGCGTCTTGTTCCACATATCCGGATGACCTTCCACACAATCTCCCACTACCTCTTCCTCAAATTTCATCTCCCCTTCATCGGGTCGAATCACCGATTCCAACTTCTTGCGGGTTGCCACAAGACACTCCACAAAGGGGTTCGTTGTCGTAGAACGACGAATCTTTCCTTCATCAAGGGTCGGAGCGTGAAGAGTCAGAACAGAGAGAAGTCCCTCCAGATCAATATCTTGGGAGGGAAGACGCAGCATCTCTTCCGCCGCTTTTCCCAGAATGCTGTAGCATTCCTCCTTGGGCAGGGCAGACAGGATTCCAGACGGAACCTTCGCAGCAGGCAATTCGGGAAGACGGGTATTTGCAGGCAATAGTTTCTTCAACTCGGCCCGCTTTTGAGAATCCATATTCTCTAAAATATATCGTACGCGATAATTTGACATTTTGGCTAGACGTTTTTTCTTCAAGCCAGAAGATCAATTTTTTTTGATAGATCTTAGATATCATCAATATCAAAGTCCTTTTCGGGACCCTCTTTTTGCTCGCCATCGGAATCCCAGACCTCTTGGTCTTGGTCTTTCTCTTCTTTTTGTTTCTCATCATATTCAAATTCAATACCATAATCATTGTCGACAAGAGTATTCTTATTGGCTTGTTCTCGCTTTCCTAATTCGGATAAGATAGCACCATCTACAGTCTCCAATTGCATAAACAATTTGGCATTAATATCAGGCATCTTTTTCAATTTGCTAATATGCTCAGGATCATATTTGGCCACAACATCCCCCTTCTCCTCAAAGGGTCTTCCATCCTCCTTCTTTTCAAAGTCACGAACACTAATCAGAACAAGATCTCCAATATTCAACCACACTTTTTTGCGCATAGATCCTCGAATATGACAGAGACGTGTCTTATTGTCATTGCAATACGCAAGTAAGTTTAGATTGCCTAAATTCTTGATAATTCGGGCATACATTTGATCGGGTTGACGCTCAATAAAGGCAGGGGCAAAGGAGCCACTGGAATGCTTGGCTTTTTTGTAATTCTTTCCTCCAGTTGTATTCGGCATTTGGTATTTGCTATCTGCTCCATACAAAAAAAACTTTAGATACAATCTCTACCTAGAGTTCATCGTGTAGTCTTGGCGATTCGTCCACTTGAACCCACTTTTCACGGAAGAGGACATAGATTCGTAGAAGAAGAATTAGAAGTTGAAGAAAGGCAATGCACCCATAAAGAAGTTTTTCACCACGTGTCATTTTGTTTGAGTAAACTTGGAATCCTTTGGTATTCAATTTTAATACTTTCTTAACAAAGAATAGGAATGTCGCAAACGAGACGGAAAGGTATGTACGGAGGTTCTCTTTTTTCATTTGGATCCAAACCTTCATCAACTTCAATGGTAGCCAATTTGAAATCAAAGCGCAATTACAATCTAGCCCATTCCAAATCAAAGGTGGCCAATATTCTATCCAAACCTGGGCAAGTTATCTACACAAACAAACAGGCCATTGATGCGAAGTATCAACAAGCCCTTCAACAACTTTCTCAAATTGAAAAACCGAAGGATACTGTTTCTGCATTGCAGATACTCTCTTCCAAAATAGACAGTGCTCTCCAGAGCCAGAGAGCAAGAGAGACAGGTGCGGTCGTTATCACAATTCCCGTTGGACTTGCACAACTTGCCGCAAAAGCCATTCGTCTATTCCTGAGCGTCTTAATTGTAGTCTTTGTTGATCTACCCTTGGGTTTCCTATCAGGCAGTCCAGCAGTCAATGTGGCGGCCGCAGTAGCCCCCAATAGACGATTTAATACAACGGCAAAAGCCTATCAACAAGCAAGGAAATTTACAGGTGCAGTCTCCAATAGTCCCGTTGTAAATTACGCATAATTATCTAAAATTTCATCTTCATACACATCTTTGCTCAATAAGACGGGTACACTGTACGCATCTTTCGGATCAAGATCAACACCTACAACGGACCCCTTCGGAACAGGCAAATCCGCCCCTCCCCTTTGTTTTGATTGACGGCGGCGTCTGGACAAAAAACGTTTCTTCGAACGTCTAGATTGTTTCCGTCTTTGAGTTTTCCCACGTCTAACCTTCATTCTATTACACCATAGGTTTTCTATATTGAAGTTTGAGGCCAAGTTCATCCGCAAGTTTATGGAGTCGCAGACGCAGATCCTTCACCTTCCCTTTGTCAGACTTTCCATACCGAGAGAGTGTCGCACGAATATCTCTATCCGTATCCACAACTTCAAGAACCGCCGTGTGAATCGACTCCATTTTGACAGAGGGATCGGGAAGAGGAGTATACGAGCAAATTCCGTAGGTATCCAGTACACTGGGTGGAATCAACTGCTCTAGACAGGTTGGCTTACTGTAATGGAGCGCCTGCTTATCAGGACAGGTAAGTGTTGTGTGGTTGCACGTTCTTGCACAGATCCCACAATAATATTGAATGGGGCAATGAATCGGGTCATGTTTAAAGGTGTTCCTTCCGAGAATATCTTTACAATTTGAGCACATAGTAGAGTGCAACCCAAATGTCGGCAAGCCAGATTCATTTTTTTTTCTCAATGCGCAATCAAATTAAACTCTATCACTGGCAAACAAAGTCCTATAGTCGTCATAGAGCCACGGACAAAGTCATTGAAAGTTTAGACGAGCATATTGATCAGTTTGTGGAGGTCTATATGGGAAAATACGGCAGACCCAAGATGACAGGAAAGACCGCAACAACTACAGTCTCCAATCTGTCTGAAAAAAACATTGTTGGATTTATCAAAAAATGCATTGAAATGTTACTAGGTCTCTGTGTGAAAGGTTTGAAAGAAGATGTGGATTCCGATTTGTTCAACATTCGTGATGAAATGTTGGCCGATTTGAATCAACTCTTGTATCTCTTCACATTGCGGTAAAAGAAAGAAGCAACTAATCTTTCAATCTTGTAATGACGTGCAGCCGTTGTGCAAAAGATGATACACGATATCCAAAGACAACTGAATGGGGTCCACTTGTCTGGAAAATTCTTCATACCTTAGCGGAAAAAGCAGGAAAGCAATCCAATCCTCTTCTTCAAGCCGATGAAATGCGAGCCTGGATATTGTTTGTGAAACATCTTCCAACTGTGCTTCCCTGTGAAGACTGTCGAGGTCACGCAAAGATCTACATTGCAGAGCATCCGTTTGAACCTCCTGAATCGTATCCTGCGTGGAACTTGTATGTTCGCACCTATATGTATACCTTTCACGAGGCTGTCAATACTCGCTTAGAGAAGCCGAGTTTTCCATTTTCATCCTTAGCCGAGACGTACAAGTCCACAGCAGAGTTGAGCAAATGGATGAAAGATTTGAATGAAATGACGATGAGGGCAATGAAATTAAATGGGATGCAGTTGAAACCGTGGGAGAACTGGATGAATCAATTGAAGATGGTGAAGGCTGCAATGTGTATTTAAAAATTGAATAAAGCATTGGGTTCACGAAACTATATGTCTGCCTATCGGAATATAAAACACTTTGTTGTTACTTGGGAAAATGGTAAAATACTCGTTTCCCGAGCACGTGAGATTGTACCGTATCGCACCTATGAAATTGTCCAGCAACCGAAACCCTATGTGGAATGTTTCTGGAACTTCTCCCCAGAAGTTTCTGTTCCCTTTGCTACCAAAGGCATTGGTCTCGGAGAAAAGACGAAAATTAAGTCTTGTCTGTCGTAAGAGAATGAATTTGAATCTAGATCCTTTCATAAAAGATAAGACACTTGTGTTTACAGTCACAAGTGATGGGTACAAATATTTTACGTGGAACCTATATAAATTCTTTGAAACTGTAAAACCGACCGTTCCTCTTTGCATTTTGTGTCTAGACAGGGAGAGTTACGATTTTTTTACCCGCATTGCATTTCTTCCATCCCGACCCTTCTTCCTGGAAGGGACTCGGCTCGAGCATAAAACTCCTGCCTTGTTTGGTACAACCCCTTTCAAACGAATGAATCGGATGAAATTAAAAGCCTTGCAGGAACTGTCTCAACGACAGGAGATTGAAACGCTAGTCTTTTTGGATTCCGATATTGCTCTCTTCAAAGATCCTCTTCCCGAACTTCGGACCTGTTTTGAGACGTGTCCACTTTGGTTTCAATGCGATGAAGCCAAGGAAAACACGTACACCTGTTCAAATATCGATGCCTGTACAAATGCCTGTACAGGGGTGATTGCAATGAAATGTACAGAGGAATCGAGACCTGTCTTTCAAAACCTGTATTCCATTGGTGAAGAATGGAGAGCCGCCATCACCGATCAAGACTATATTAACAGCCGTCTTCATTCGTTGAAGATACCCTATAAAACTCTGTCCAGAGCAACGTTTCCGAATGGAATCTTTCTCTCGGGAAATCGCTATCGAGAAGGAGATCCTGTCTTGCTTCATTTTAACCACGTGGTCGGAATGGAGAAAAAGCGGTTTATGAAAACAAAAGACTGTTGGTTGCTCCAAGTATAATAGAGCAATGTCAGGCCCACAAGATCCTACGTTACCACGACCCCTCTGTCCTACTGATTTAAGTGGATTCAAGTTTCTCTATGACAGTCAATTCCAAAAATACAAACGATCCGCAACGTATTTTCAACAGGTTCAAGCCTTCAACAGCAATATAAGTACACTACGGTATCAAGGACAGGTGACATTAAGTTACTATCAATTTCCAACAAATCAAATGAAAGAACAATATGATAGAGGTCGCTTTTTATTAAATCAGAGTTATCCCAATTTGAGTACACTCTTTCTCCCTGTTCAACAAAACTAATCTTTCTTCTTACTAGAATGTCACAAGGTAGATTTATTTTTGATACTGTTGACTATCAAAATGGTGCCAACACTGTCAATAACTTTGTAAAACTGTACGATGCTCAAAACAATTCGGCGGTGACAGGCAATGGATTTAAATTTAAGTCGGATGCTGACCGAATGAAAAATTTGTTGGGGAGCAAAGGACAGTCAAGAAATTCTGGATATTACGATGGTCTCTATGTATCCTTATACAATCTAACCTATACGGATGGTGTCACAGTTCCTTCCATTACTGGTCCTGGAGGCGCAGGATGGGGGTCCAAACTCTGGTCGGGTCCTACTGTAAATGCATTGAATATAAATGATGATTTCTTATCCAAAACGATTCAACAACCCGATTATGTTGCAGCAGTTGTGGCAGGCTACCTGTATTCTCCTGTCGCAACAACTGTCACATTTCAAGTGAGATCCGATGATGGTTCTGCTCTTTACTTCAATGGAACTAATATCGTTGATGCAGGTGCCTGGACTTATCACGGTCCCACAACCTATACATCTTCTGAAGCGACAGTCAATGCGGGTTATAATCCTCTGCGCATTCTTTTCTTTGAAGGGGGTGGAGGTGCATTGTTGACGATGAATTATAGATTTGGTACAGGTCCCTATCAATCGTTCTTTAACTGTAATTTCTTCTACAATTACAACCAACTGTAAAAACTAGATCTACAGTAGAATGTCTGGAACCATCTATCCTCAATTGCAGACCTGTCCCTGTCAAAATAACTGTCCGAGTACTATCTTTGTCTTTGAATCTGTTCAATGGCAAAATGCCGCCAATACAGTCTATGAACACGTCCAAGCCTACAATACAGCAAAAAATGCGACCGTCACAGGAAAGACCTACAAATTTAAGTCGGATTATGAGCGGATGCAGGCTTTACTTGGGAAATTCGGACGCGACCCTGTTTGTCCTTCTGCACGATAGTCTGACGAATATTTGTTTTCATTTGCTTCCAGAGATCACTGAGTTGAGCAGCCACCCAAGGTTGGACTGAAACAGTTCGCTCTTTACTCACTTCCATTGAAATTTGATCAGGTGTTGGTAATGACATTACAATTGAATGCAATAGAATTCTATTCAATTTTAATTCGTTTGGGGTAGGCGCGACCGAGGCTTTTCGGATTGGCGATACGCATCCACTTTGGGTTGATAGAGGTCTTTCCAGTTGGATACAAGGGTGAAGGTTTCTGCCACAGGATCATAGGTTCCAAGACACACCGGTGGATTCACAAGAGGTTTTTCATACGCATAGATCTTTTTGGTGGAGGGTTCCACGAGAAAGGGGATTCCTTGAAGTACTTTGACAAGCATTGTCCTACGAAAAAGAAAGGTGAAAAGGAAATCAATTTTTTGACTAGAATCCGTGAACGACAATTCGGTCCACTTCATTCTTTTGGAAGACCTGATTATCCAAAAGCCATTGTTTCACATTCTCTCGCTGATCTCCTTGCAATTGCATAACCTCTCCTTCCTCTTCATCCTCAATCACATTCCCGTTGCAACTAAACTGTTTCCGCATGGCTTTACAAATACGTTTGACATCCAGGTCTTCTTCAAAGCCTGCAACTGTCGTAATGCACTTCTTCCCGTTGCGTTTCTGTATTCGAATATGCAATTTGGGTTTGTTAAATATTGTATTGCTAAAATTTGCTCCAACATCAAATGACTCCATTTTCTACAAAAAAAGAATAGAATTTCTCTATTCAATTTTACATTGCCTACTTCAGTTGCTTCTGCTCTTCCCAGTCCGCCATGGCTTGAATGGCGAGAGGATCGGGAGACGGCTGGTCAAATCGCTTTTCAATGGTAATCGGCTGCACAGGTGAAGGACTGTAGACTTTATTCTTCATACAGTCATCTGCAAAGCGGAGGGCATCCGCGCTGGAAGGAAAGTGGATCCGATAGGCAGAATACTTGGGCCGAAAGATAGTATAGACATTCACCTTATTCTTTTCAACGTCCATATACAGGACATTGGAAAGATTAAGATAGGAGACGGATTTCCAAGAGGGAAAGAGCCGATTCTGGAGTTCAGTACGTACAAACATTTGTGTCTACTCCAACCAAGGGGAAAACGAGGTTCAATTTTTTTGGATTTGAAAAATTGAACTTCTTCTCTAGAATCATACTCTCTGCGTAAAATGCCTTATCATTCAACTAAAAAGTACTACAAAGCAGAACAAGAAGTATCAGATATTCTTGAAAAAGAAGACTATGATACATTCCATCAGTTATGTTGCGATTCCTGTGAATTTGACGAGAACTCTTGTAAATCCGCTTTTGATACAGACTGGACAAACAATGTAGGAAGATCAACACATACACCTATTCGATGCTTTTGTTGTTTTGAAATAAACTGTAAATTTGTGGGTTGCACTTGTCATTATTGTTATGAAACGAACAGCAAAACCATTGTTGAAAAATATTTTACAGCCGAAAAAATCTTGGCCTATAATTCGTCCCTCCCTATTCATCATATTAGTCGCTTTTACTGTGATTCTTGTCAAAGAGTCTATTCTAATACTTATAATTACTACAATAATGGATTGGGGAATGTCTGTATGAATAAGATATATAGCAATAGAGGATACGATGAGTATACATACTGTTTGAAAAAATTAGTTCCTTGCACAGGACCTATGCTTATAAAGAAAAAAGAACTGTACAAGCATATATTGTCTGAGAACTATGGACTTCAACCGGTTGAACCCCAAAAACTCTATATGGAAATGATCTCCGATAAAACGCTCGATCACTTTCTTGCTATTCATAGACAAAATGTGTATGAATATCATCAACAGAAGTATGATAGGGATACAGCCGAATTATTAGAGAAATATGATCTTACTCTTGCGCATTACAAAAAAAGAATGTGTGGTATAGAAACAATTTAGAAATCTGCATTCATTGCAAATTTCATCTCTTCCGTCTTCTTCCCCACTGCCGCCTTGGCATAGGTACTCACACGTTTCTCAAAGAAGTTATCTTTGTTTTCTAGACTGATGCGCTCCATAAACGGGAACGGGTTGGCCGAATTGTAGGCCTTGGGATATCCAAGTTGGAGAAGGAGACGATCGGCCACAAATTCAATGTACTGTGCCATCAGTTTCGCATTCATCCCAATAAGTTCACAGGGTAGTGATTTGGTGATAAACTGTTTCTCAATCTTCACTGCATCACGAATGATCTTGTGTGCTTTCTTTTTGTCAAGGCGATTCACAATCTTGCTATACAGAAGGCAGGCAAAGTCCGTGTGAATTCCCTCATCGCGCGCAATAAATTCATTGGAGAGCGTGAGACCAGGCATTAGACCACGTTGCTTGAGCCAGAAGATGGCACAGAAGGCTCCTGAGAAGAAGATGCCCTCCACTGCAGCAAACGCCATTAGACGGGTCGCAAAGGGTTCCTCTTTGTTTTCAATCCACTGAAGTGCCCACTCGGCTTTCTTCTTCACACAGGGAATTGTATCAATGGCTCTTAACGTGTTGGCCTTTTCTTCTTTGTCCGTGATATAGGTATCAATGAGAAGAGAATAGGTTTCGGAGTGAATGGCTTCAAGAAGATTCTGGCAGGCATAGAAGAATTTGGCTTCAGGCCACTTCACATCGCGAGAGAAGCGCTCGGCCAGATTTTCCATCACGATTCCATCGGAACCAGCGAAGAATCCAAGAATATTTTTGATGAAATAGCGTTCATTGTCCGTGAGTTTCTCCCAGTCTTTCATATCTTTGCTGAGATCAATCTCTTCAGGGGTCCAAAAGACGGCCATATGTTGTTTGTATTTGGACCAGAGATCAGGATGGCGAATGGGGAAGATCACAAAGCGATCATCCACATCATTCAGAAGGGGTTCAGGAAGAAGAGGTTTCGGGGGTTCAGCGGTCTCTGCCTCCACCTGGGATTCAGCAGATGGAGGAAGAGCAATAGGTTCAACTTCCGTTTCCTTACCTACTGATGTCTTGCGCGGCTTCTTTCCGGTTAATCCAGGAGAGGTGGTGGGAGTTTTAGACGTAGGAGTCTTACCGCGAGATTTAGGACGCTCAGGCTCTACGATAGCAACTGTGATAGTATTTGTGTTGGGTGCAAAAGTTACATTCGTATCCATCTTGGTTTGGGTACTTGCCGTATTTTTGGGAGAGAAAGGAGTTTCCATTTATCCGCCAAAAAGCAAAAAAACAGAAATCAATTTTTTGGATTTCTAAAATAAAACCTGCATTATTAATATAAAATGTCCGGTATGTCAGGTAAGAATTGGGTAATACGTGCCCCTGGTAACAATAGTAACAATAACAATAATAATGGGAGAAGATACATTGATCCTAGTGTATTTAATGCTCCAGTTCCCAATAGGGTTGTAAATTTCAATCCCAACAACAACAATAACAACGCTGGTTTAGGTGCAATCAATACGACGTTGTTTACTGGGAATGCAAATGCAAACCGAAACCGAAACAGAAACAACAATGGAAATAACAACTTCAATAACAACAATTTTAATGCCGCGAACAATGATGATGAACTCGGTGATTTACTTATGACTGCTGAATTGTTGATTGATCAGTTTGATCGAACTGGCAATGCCAATTATCAAGATGTAAGTGACGTTATCCACGACTTAGGTGTGAGCCAAGCCTTCGATG
>JACCDX010863572.1_pt1 | contig 17080 bp, 10 predicted proteins | sample 7449681 | NCBI WGS metagenome assembly JACCDX01 (sample SAMN15323450, study PRJNA562643) | freshwater metagenome | isolation source: river surface water | place: USA:Blue River Watershed | collected 2017-08-18 | reverse complement strand
CTGACCCGGTAAAACCGACAGGTTGACCGATTGCAGAATCGTGACCGGCCCGGTGCTTTGCCCGGGGTAGCCCATTTGTGCCGATCGCAAGGCCAACATCGGGTTGGGCATGGCGGCGGGGGGGCGAAAGTCAAACTGGAAGTCGGCTTGAGCCAGCACTGGAGCCAATTTTTCCATCCGCTCCAGTGCCTTGACTCGACTTTGAGCCTGTTTGGCTTTGGTAGCTTTGGCCTTGAAGCGATCAATGAATTTTTGCAAGTGGGCAATTTTGTCTTGCTGTTTTTCAAATGCCGCTTGTTGCAACGTGAGTTGCTCCGCTTGCCACTGTTCGTATCCGCTGTAGGCGCCGTTGTAGCGGGTCAGTCGGCCTTGATCGATGCTCAAGGTGACACGGGACACCGCATCCAAAAATTCTCGGTCGTGGCTGATCACGATGAGCGTGCCCGGGTAACGCTGAAGCCACCCCTCAAGCCAGACCAGGGCATCGAGATCCAGGTGGTTGGTGGGTTCATCGAGCAACAACAGGTCCGAAGGGCACATCAGTGCGCGCGCCAACTGCAAACGCATGCGCCAGCCTCCAGAAAAGCTGTTGACCGGGCGGTCCAGGGCATCGAGCGCAAACCCCAAGCCCAAGATCAGACTTTGGGCCCTGGCCTTGGCATCGAAAGCGCCGACATCATGCAAATGAGCGTGAGCCAGGGCAATGTGTTCTCCATCGCCAGTTTGTTCGGCATGAGCCAATGCGGCTTGGGCATCCAGCAGGCGTTGGTCGCCGGCCAGCACAAAATCGGTGGCCCCTTCGGCGGTTTCGGGCATGTGCTGTTCTACCTCTGCCCGTTGCCAGGTTGAGGGCACGCTGAACTGCCCCTGGTCTTCATGCAGGCGTCCGGCCAACAATGCAAACAGACTCGATTTGCCCGCCCCATTTCGACCGACCAATCCAATTTTTTCACCCGGGTGCAGGGTGACACTGGCGTCGGTCAGCAAGACGCGGGCACCGCGGCGAAGTTCGATGCCTTCAAGAATGATCATTCGGCCCGTCTCCCCAAGGAACTGGCCTCGATCAACAGCACCTGCTCATCGCCAGCGCTGGTGGGTAGCCACAGCACGGGTAGTTTGGGAAAAGCTTTTAAAAAATGTTCGATTTCGTTCCCGATTTCAAGCACCAGTGCCCCGTTGGGTTTGAGGCATCGGGGCAATTCCGACAGCATGGGCCTGATGAAGTCCATGCCATCAACACCGCCGTCCAAGGCCATGACAGGCTCGTGGCGAAATTCAGGCGGCAGGGCTTGCATGCTGTGCTGGTTGACATATGGCGGGTTACACACCACCAGGTCATAGGGGCCGTTGGCTCGAGCCAGCCCATTGCTGGGGATCAGGGTGATTCGATCCTGCAGGCCGTGTCGTTTCAGGTTGATGGCGGCCACATCCAATGCTTCTGCGGACACATCGAGGGCATCGACATGCGCCCACGGCCAAGCCATGGCACATAAGACGGCCAGACTGCCGTTACCGGTGCACAAATCGAGCACGTCGGCTTGAGGCTCGGGCACCCACCGATCAAGCCAGCCTTCGGCAAGTACCTCGGCGATCAGGCTGCGCGGGATGATGACCCTGGAGTCAACCGTGAACGGAACCCCTTGCAACCAAGCCTCGCCACTGAGGTAGGCCATGGGCAGACGGCTTTCAATGCGTCGGTGGGTCAGTTGCAACACTTGCGACCACTGCCCGGGATCGAGCGCAGCGTTCAAGACGGCATCCTCGGCATCGAGAGGCAGGCTCAGTGCCCACAAGACCAGCCAAGCGGCTTCATCGCGCCAGGACAGGGTGCCTTGACCCAGTGCCACACCCGATTGTTCGAGTTGGTGGCTGACATGGTCGATGGCTTGCAACAGATTGAGTGGGGACGTCGTACTCATGAGGCCGCGTGAAGCTGCTGAAGGCGCTCGAGGACGCGGCGGTAGATGTTTTTCAAGGGTTCGATGTCGGCCAAGGCGACGTGCTCATTGATTTTGTGGATGCTGGCATTAGGGGGACCCAGTTCGATCACCTGCGGGCAAATGGAAGCAATGAAGCGGCCATCGCTGGTGCCGCCCGTCGTAGACAGTTCGGTCTCTATGCCTTGCACATCGGCAATGGCGCCCTGGACCACTTCGACGAAGTCGCCCCTGGGGGTCAAAAAAGGCATCCCGCCCAACACCCAGTCCAGGTCGTAGTCCACGCCATGCCTGTCCAACACCTCAGTGATTCTGGACTTCAGGCTCTCAACGGTGGACTCGGTGCAAAAGCGAAAATTGAAGTCCACCACGCACTCGCCAGGAATCACATTGCCCGCACCCGTGCCCGCATGGATGTTGGAAACTTGCCAACTGGTTGGCGGAAAGTATTCGTTGCCCCGGTCCCAGATGGTAGCGACCCATTCGGCCAGGACGGGTGCCAAGTCGTGGATGGGATTGCGAGCCAATTGGGGGTAGGCAATGTGCCCCTGGATGCCTTTGACGCGCAGCTTGCCGCTCAGGGTGCCGCGCCGGCCATTTTTGATCATATCGCCCGTGCGCTCGACCGACGTAGGCTCGCCGACGATGCACCAATCGAGGCGTTGTCCGCGGGCTTTGAGTGCCTGACAAACCACGGTGGTGCCGTCGATCGCTGGACCTTCTTCATCGCTGGTGAGCAAAAAGCCGATGGAGAACGCAGGTTGGGGGCAAGCGGCCAAAAACTCTTCGACCGCCACGACCATGGCGGCGATCGATGTTTTCATGTCGCTGGCCCCACGTCCATACAATTTGCCCTCGCGGTGCGTCGGTGTGAAGGGGTCGCTGGACCATTTCTCGATTGGCCCAGTGGGCACGACATCGGTGTGCCCCGCAAACACCAGTACAGGGGCTTGAGGGGACGCCTGACGACAAGACCACAAGTTGCTGACACGGAAAGTGTCAGGGCCGCTGTCGAGACGCTCATTCAAAAAACCCACGCGGGCCAAGCGCTGACCCAACACATCGAGGCAACCCGCATCATCGGGGGTGACCGAGGGGCGGGCGATCAACGCTTCGGTCAGCGAGAGGGCTTCGGACATGGCCAATCTCAGTCGCGTAACAGGTCGTTCAGGCTGGTTTTGGCGCGGGTCTGGGCATCAACGCGCTTGACAATCACAGCGCAATACAGGCTGTACTTTCCATCGGCGCTGGGCAGGTTGCCCGAAACGACCACCGAACCTGCTGGAACCCGGCCATAGCTGACCTGGCCGGTGGCACGGTCGTAGATTTTGGTGCTTTGGCCGATGTAGACGCCCATGGAGATGACCGAATTTTCCTCGACGATCACGCCTTCGACGATTTCAGAGCGAGCCCCGATGAAGCAGTTGTCTTCAATGATCGTCGGGTTGGCTTGCAGGGGTTCGAGCACGCCACCAATGCCCACGCCGCCAGACAGGTGAACGTTTTTACCGATCTGGGCACACGAGCCCACGGTGGCCCAAGTGTCGACCATGGTGCCTTCATCGACATAGGCGCCGATGTTCACATAGCTCGGCATCAAAATGGCGCCCTTGGCGATGTAACTGCCTCGTCGCGCCACGGCGGGCGGCACCACGCGCACACCGCTTTTTTTCATGGCTTCGGGGTCGAGGTGCGCAAACTTGGTTTGCACCTTGTCGTAAAAACCCAGGTCACCGGCTTTGATGACGTCGTTGTCCTTCAGGCGAAAGCTCAGCAAAACGGCTTTTTTGATCCACTGGTGCGTGTCCCACTGACCCACGCCCGTTCGGGTGGCCACGCGCAAGCGCCCGCCATTGAGCTCGGAGATGACGTGTTCGACTGCTTCAAGGACTTCTTGGGGGGCTGAAGACGGCGAAAGTTGGCCGCGTTGCTCCCATGCATTGTTGATCAGGGTTTCGATTTGGCTCATGGTCAGTGGGTGGGGTTGGATTGAACAAATTGGACGATGCGGTGGGCCGCTTCGAGGCACTCGGCAGTTTCGGCCACCAGGGCCATGCGGACTCGGCCACGGCCTGGATTAGAGCCCATGGATTCGCGGGCCAAGAAGCTGCCGGGTAGAACAGTGACATTGTATTGGGCGTACAAATCCCGTGCGAAGCGGGTGTCATCGCCTCCGGGCACGGCGGCCCACAAGTAAAAGCCGGCATCGGGCAAGCGGACGTCCAGCGCCGACTGGATGACGGGGGTGACTTCAGCAAATTTTTGTCGGTACAGGGCCCGGTTTTCGATCACGTGGGCTTCGTCGCTCCAAGCGGCGATGCTGGCGGCCTGCACCATACCGCTCATGGCGCTGCCATGGTAAGTGCGGTAGAGCAAAAAAGGCTGGATCAGCTTCGCATCCCCGGCGACAAAGCCGCTGCGCATGCCGGGCACATTGCTGCGCTTGGACAAGGAAGTGAAGGCGATCAGGTTGTGAAAGTCGCTGCGGCCCAGTCGCTGGGCTGCTTCGAGCCCGCCCAGCGGGGGCTCGTCCCGAAAATAAATCTCGCTGTAGCACTCGTCAGAGGCGATCACAAAACCATGGCGGTCACTGAGCTCAAAGATCTTTTTCCACTCTTCCAGCGGCATGACCGCGCCGGTGGGGTTGCCGGGTGAGCAAACAAAGACCAATTGGGTGCGTCGCCAGACTTCTTCGGGGACGCTGTCCCAGTCGATGGCGAAGTTGCGCGCCGGGTCACTGGGCGCATAAAAGGTGTCGGCACCGGCCAGCAAGGCCGCGCCCTCGTAGATTTGGTAAAAGGGGTTGGGGGACACCACCACGGGGCGCTGCCCCGCTGCGTCGGGCTGGGGGTCGATGACGGTTTGTACCAGGGCGAATAAGGCCTCGCGGGAACCATTGACCGGCAAAATTTGGCTGGTCGGGTCCAGCGCAAGCCCGTAACGGCGCTGTAACCAGCCTGCACAGGCTTGACGCAAGGCCGGATCACCGGCGGTGGGGGGGTAAGCGGCCAAGGCTCCAAAAGCGCTCAGCAAGGCGTCTTTGACAAACCCGGGGGTGGCATGGCGCGGCTCCCCGATGCCCAAGCTGATCGGGCGCATGGCCGCATTGGGTGTGATACCGGCAAACAACTGTCGCAGGCGCTCAAATGGATAAGGTTGCAATCGGGAGAGCAGGGGGTTCATGCGGGTATTATCCCTTGTGTGAGACCATTCCTCCCCACATCGCACCTTGACTTGGCTCGGATGTTCGACTGCGGGCTGGATCCCTCAGACGTGCACCCGCTCATGATGACTTTGGCCGTCGACCTGGATACTGAGTTGCGGGCGCTTGAATCGGCCTTGAGCTCGCCGGCCCTGAGTGGCCAGGTCTTGCATGGTCATTTGCATGCCTTCAAGGGCATGGCCGGCATGTTCGGGGCTGCGCCCCTGCTGGCCCGGATCGCTTCAGCCGATGACGCTTGCCGCCAGGACGACCTGGAACACGGATTGCCGCTGGCCCGTGCCTTGCTGGGGGATTTGCACGGATGGCTGGTCGAGGTCAGGGCATGGCTTCAAAGGTATAGTTAAGCCTGCGTGACGCAAAGATGTTCCGCATGAATTCTTTAGCATTCAAATAAGGATCTCCGGTGCGCCTGAGTTCGATCAAACTGTCGGGGTTCAAGTCATTTGCCGAGCCCACCAATTTCATGCTGCCCGGTCAATTGGTCGGTGTGGTGGGGCCCAATGGATGCGGCAAATCCAACATCATGGACGCAGTGCGCTGGGTGCTGGGGGAGAGCCGTGCCAGTGAATTGCGTGGCGAGTCGATGCAAGATGTCATTTTCAATGGCACCACGAGCCGCAAAGCGGCCAGCCGCTCCAGCGTCGAACTGGTATTCGACAATGCCGATCACCGGGCCGGCGGTCAATGGAGCCAATACACCGAAATCGCTGTCAAGCGGGTCTTGACCCGGGATGGCACCAGCAGCTACTACATCAACAATCAGCCGGTTCGCAGGCGTGATGTCCAAGATGTGTTCCTGGGAACGGGCCTGGGTCCGCGCGCCTACGCCATCATTGGACAGGGCACGATCAGCCGCATCATCGAATCCAAGCCCGAAGAGTTGCGCCTGTTTCTGGAAGAGGCTGCCGGTGTATCCAAGTACAAAGAACGCCGCCGTGAAACCGAAAACCGTTTATCCGATACCCGGGAAAATCTGACTCGGGTCGAGGACATCTTGCGCGAGCTCAATGCGAACCTGGACAAACTCGAAAAACAGGCCGAGGTTGCTCAGCACTACCACGCCCTGCACAAACAGGTTCAACTCAAACAGCAACAGTTGTGGTTTTTGAAGCGCCAGGAAGCCGAGGTCGATCAGGTTGCCCTGGCCACTCAAGCTGCCCAGGCGGCCACCGATCTCGAAGGGCGCATCGCGGATTTGCGTCGCATCGAATCCGAACTCGAGACCATTCGCCAAGCTCACTATGCGGCTGGTGATCAGGTTAATCAGGCCCAGGGTCTGATGTACGAGGCCAACGCCGAGGTCGGGCGCCTAGAAGCCGAGATCCGTTATGTGGTTGAGGGCCGGCAGCGTTCGCAGGCCCGGCTTGAGCAACTGACCGCCCAACGGAAAATGTGGCAAGACAATCGTGCGGCCAGCGAGCAAGAATTGGAGCAGTTGGTGGCCAATGCCGACCAACTTGCTGAGCAACAGGCTTTGCTTGAGGCGCAGGTTGAAGAAGCGCAGCAACAGTTGCCTCAGCTCGAGCAGGCGCTGCAACAGGCGCAATCCCGTGCCAACCAGCAGCGCAGTGCGGTGCAGGAAGTGCAACAACAGATTCAGGTCTTGGCCGCCGAACAAAGGGCCATCGAAGAGCAGTCGCGCCAGCTGGCTGCCCGTCAGGAACGGCTGGATCAGGATCGGCGTTCGCTCAACGCCCCCGACGAGGCGCGAATGACCCAGTTGCAACAGCAATGGGATGACGTGCGCCAGTCCAGCGAGCAGGCCGCAGCCGCCTTGCAAACGCTTGAACTCGAACTGCCAGAACTGGACGAGCACCGTCGACTGGCTCAAGAGACCCTGAACCAGGAAAGTGCCCGGCAAGCTGATCTGAATGCCCGTCTGGAAGCGCTGCGCGCCTTGCAAGACAAGCTCAAGGTGGATGGCAAGTTGCAGCCCTGGCTGCAAAAACACGGGCTCGAAGGCCTGCAAGCCTTGTGGAGCAAAATTCACATCCAAAGCGGGTGGGAAAGTGCGCTGGAGTCAGCTTTGCGCGAGCGGCTCAATGCCCTCGAGGTCAGTCGACTGGATATGGTGAAGTCGCTGGGCCAGGATGCGCCGCCGGCCAAGTTGTCGTTCTATACCTTGCCCTCGGCGCCCCTGCCTCAGAACGCTGGCAGTTTGCCGCGGCTGTTTGATTTGCTGCAACTGGGCGATACAGGCTTGCAAGGCTTGCTGCAAGATTGGCTCAGTGGCTGTTACACCGCCAGCAGTCTGGAGCAAGCCCTGGCTCAGCGCGATGGCCTGCAACCCTCTGAAGTCATCTACACGGCTCAGGGACATGCGGTCAGTCGATATGCCCTGCATTTTTACGCTCAAGACAGCGAGCAGGCCGGCATGCTGGCCAGAGCACAAGACATTGAAAGCCTTGACAAGCAACAGCGGGCTCAATCGTTGATCCATGAAGAGGCCCGAGTGGCACTGGCGCGCGCTGAATCCGCTTATGCGCAAGCCAGTCAGCAGCTGGTCGGTCGGCGTCGCGATGCTCAGGAGCAACAGGCCCGCTCGCACGAATTGGAGTTGGAATTCAACCGGCTGACCCAATTGGCCGAACAGACCCGTTTGCGCGCCAGCCAGCTGCAATCCGACTGGTCTGAGGTCACGGCCCAACTCGACGACTTGCAACAGCGCCGCTTGGCCGCCGAGGCTCGTTTTGAGGCATTGGATATGCAATTGGCCGACAGCCAAGAGCGGCATGCCTTGCTCGATGAGCAGGTGCTTGAAGCGCAACGCCGGCTCGACGACGGGCGGGAACAAATCAGGGCACTCGAACGCCAAACGCAGGAAGCCGATTTCAGTCGCCGCACCCAAGCCGCACGCGAATCCGAACTTCGCCGTACCGCAGATACGGCCGCACAACAACTGATTGGTTTGGATGAAGAAGAATTGCGCTTGCAACAAGAACTCGAGCGCCTGAGCGACGCAGCCGCCAAAGCAGGATTGCAAGCCGCCCTGGAATTAAAGGCCGAGCGTGAACAAGCCTTGGCCCATCGGCGCAATGACTACGAAGACCTCACGGCCAAGTTGCGCGCCAGCGATGAGCGTCGCCTCGGCTTCGAGCGCGAGCTCGATCCCATGCGTCAGCGCATTACCGAATTGCAACTCAAAGAGCAGGCCGCCCGCTTGGGCCTGGCGCAATACGACCAGTTTCTGGCCGACGCAGGGGCCGATTTGGCCGAGATCGGACGCAGCATCACCGAGCAAGGCGTGCGACTCACGGGACTGTCATCCGAGATCGATCGTCTGCAACGCGAAATCACCTCGTTGGGGGCTGTGAACCTGGCGGCTTTGGACGAATTGGCCAGTGCCCGGGAGCGCAAGACCTTTCTCGATGCGCAACTCGCCGACTTGTCAGAGGCCATGCAGACCCTGCATGATGCCATCCGCAAAATCGATGGCGAAACCCGCGAATTGTTGGGCAGCACATTCGAGACAGTCAATCAGCATTTTGGGCGCATGTTCCCTGAGTTGTTTGGCGGTGGTCATGCCAAATTGGTGATGACTGGCGAGGAAATCCTGGACTCGGGTGTTCAGGTCATGGCGCAGCCTCCGGGCAAAAAGAATCAGACCATTCACCTGCTCTCTGGCGGTGAGAAGGCGCTGACAGCGATTGCATTGGTGTTCGCGATTTTTCAGCTCAATCCCGCCCCATTTTGTTTGCTCGATGAGGTGGATGCGCCGCTCGACGATGCCAACACCGAACGTTACGCAAAACTGGTCAGCAGCATGGCCAAGGAAACCCAGTTTCTGTTCATTTCCCACAACAAAATCGCCATGGAGATGGCCGAGCAACTCATCGGGGTGACCATGCAAGAACAAGGCGTTTCGCGCATCGTGGCAGTCGACATGGAGTCGGCAGTATCCATGGCACAAAGCATCTGAACGCGGGAGATTGGCACACATGAGCACGTTGCAAGTGGCCCTGGCGATCGCCGGTGGCGTGGTTTTGGCGGGTTTGGTGGCGCACAGTGCTTGGTCGTCGCGCAAAAATACCCCCCGTCAGGCTGATCCGGTCGATGCCGCCTCCGCCCGCGAGCCTGTTTTCGATGACCCTCTTCAAAGCGCTGAACCTTCCGAACGGCCCACGCTGACAGACGATGCTTTCGAGGTGCCCCCCTTGCTGACTCAACAGAGCAAGGCGCCACTGCAAGACGCTTTGATCGATGTATTGAGCTTGATCGAGCTCGAGTCTCCCGTGAGCGGTGATGCTGCTTTGGCAGCTTTGCCCCCCACCCGGCGCGTTGGAACCAAGCTCTTTACCATCGAGGGTTTGCATGTCGACAGCGGTGACTGGGAGCAGGTGCGAGCAGGCCAACGCTACAGTGCTTTCCAGGCCGGGTTGCAACTGGCCAATCGCATGGGGCCGCTCAATGAAATTGAGTTTTCCGAGTACATCGTGAAAACCCGGCAGTTTGCCGATGCGGTTGACGGGACCCCTGAATTTCCCGAGATGCTGCAAGAAGTTGCCCGGGGGCGAGAGCTTGATCAATTTGCCACCCAGCACGATGCCCAACTCAGTTTCACGTTGCGCGCCCGTGACTTGCCTTGGAGTCCGGGCTTTGTGCAGCAAAATGCCGCCCGCCTGGGTTTTGTCGCAGGCGCTATCCCCGGGCGGATGGTGATTGCTGCACCCGAAAATGGCTTGCCCCCCATCTTGGGACTGAGCTATGACCCGCAAGCTGCACTGGCCGATGATCCGACCCAGGCGGCCATTCGCAAGGTGGTGTTGACGTTGGATGTGCCCCAAGTTGATCGCCAACAGGCTCCATTCCCCAGACTGTGTCAGGTCGCCAACGAATTGGCGCGGACCATGGACGGTCACATCACCGATGACGACGGCAAGCCTTTGTCAGATGCCGCCTTGCAGTCCATTTCTCGCGATCTCGAAAAACTCTACGACACCCTCGACGCGCGGGATCTTTCTGCAGGCAGTCCGCAGGCGCGACGCCTGTTCAGTTGAGCCTGATCGCCATGAGTCAGATGGATTTGTTGGGTGAGCCTTCGTCGTCATCGGCGCATGACCGGGCGAAAGCATTGCGAGCCATGCTCGAAACCCATGCCCACCGCTACTATGTGCTCGATGAGCCGAGCATTCCTGATGCCGAATACGACCGCCTGATGGCCGAATTGTTGGCTCTGGAAACGGCGCACCCCGAGTTGCGCCATGCCGACTCTCCGACCCAAAGGGTGGGTGGCAAGGTGCTCGAAGGTTTTGCGACGGTGCGACATGCGCGTCCGATGTTGAGTATTCGAACTGAAACCGACACCACAGCACAAGGAGCGCAGGCCTTTGATGCTCGAATTCGCAAGGAATTGGGGTTGGGGGATGCCGATGCGCCCGTCGAATATGTGGCCGAACTCAAGTTCGATGGCTTGGCCATGAGCTTGCGCTACGAAAACGGATTGCTGGTTCAGGCCGCCACACGCGGCGATGGCGAGATCGGCGAGGAAGTCACCAGCAACATCCGCACCATTGGATCGATTCCCCTGAAATTGAGGTCTGATGACTTGCCCATCCCGCCCGTGCTGGAAGTGCGTGGCGAGGTTTATATGCGACGAGATGATTTTGAGGCACTCAACGAGCGCCAGCGTCAGCGCATTGCAGACGGTCAGAAAAACGAAAAAACCTTCGTCAATCCCCGCAACGCAGCTGCCGGCGCCGTGCGTCAGTTGGACTCGAGCATTGCAGCTCAGCGCCCTTTGCGGTTTTTTGCCTATGGCCTGGGTGAAGTTGTGCGGCCGGCTCAGAGCGACTTGCCCTGGGAGAGCCATTGGGACATTTTGCAATCGCTCAAAGCCTGGGGCTTTCCGGTGGCCGCCCAGGCTGAAAAAGTCTTGGGGGCGACCGGCCTGGCTGATTTTCATGTCCGCATGGGGCTGATCCGTGACCAATTGCCTTTTGACATCGACGGCGTGGTCTACAAGGTGAATCGACTGGACTGGCAAGCGCAGCTGGGGTTTTTAACTCGCGAGCCGCGCTGGGCCGTGGCGCACAAGTATCCAGCTCAAGAGCAACTGACCCAGGTGATTGATATCGACATCCAGGTCGGGCGCACCGGCAAGTTGACTCCGGTGGCCAAGTTGGCACCGGTATTTGTGGGTGGCGTCACCGTGACCAATGCGACCTTGCACAACGAAGACGAGGCACGCCGCAAAGATGTGCGCCCCGGCGATACGGTGGTGGTCAGGCGGGCGGGGGATGTCATCCCCGAGGTGGTGTCGGTGGTTACCGAGCAACGCGATCCGGCTCTGAAATCTGAGCCGTTTGACATGTACCAGAGATTGCAAGGCCGCTGCCCGGTTTGCCATACTGAGATCGCCCGCGAAGAAGGCGAGGTCGATTGGCGTTGCACCGGTGGCCTGTATTGTCCAGCGCAGCGCAAACAAGCCATCTTGCATTTTGCCCATCGCCGGGCGATGGATATCGAGGATCTGGGTGATAAATTGGTCGATCAATTAGTCGACTTGGGGGTGGTCAAGGCCTTGCCGGATTTGTACCGGTTGGGCCTGACGAGTTTGACGGCCTTGGACCGCATGGCTGATAAGTCGGCCAGCAACGTGCTGGCCAGCCTGGAGAAATCCAAATCGACCACCTTGCCCCGTTTTTTGTTGGGACTGGGCATCCGCCATGTGGGCGAAGCCACGGCACGCGATTTGGCGCGGTATTTCGGCAACCTCGACGCCCTGGTGGCTGCACAGCCTGAAGATTTGATTCGGGTACCCGATGTAGGGCCTGTGGTGGCCCAAAGTGTGCATCAGTTTTTCAGGCAACCGCACCACCTCGAGGTGATTGAGCAATTGCGTGCTTGTGGCGTGCATTGGCCTGACCAGATTCCGGCCGCTTCCACCCCGTTGCCCTTGGCAGGTCAGACCTATGTCTTGACCGGGACTTTGCCGACCTTGTCGCGCGATGAGGCCAAGGAGATGCTGGAACGAGCCGGTGCCAAAGTGGCCGGCAGCGTGAGTAAAAAAACCACCGGCGTCATTGCCGGAGTCGAAGCGGGCAGCAAACTCGATAAAGCCCGTGAGTTGGGGGTGCCTGTGCTCGATGAGCAGGGTTTGCGCGATTTGTTGGCGCCAATTCAACCTTGAAGGGCAGCCAGTAGTTCAGTTTCAATCTCGATTTGGCGTCGGTTTTGCTGCAAACCCGGGCCATCGATCAAAAAGGTGTCCTCGACCCGCTCGCCCAACGTGCTCACTTTGGCCAACTTCAGGTTGATCTGATGTCGTGCCAGCACCTGAGCGACACAATAGAGCAAACCGTTGCGGTCGCTGGCGGTGACACTGAGCAACCAGTGCTGAGCTTTTTCGTCAGGTTGCAAGCTGACCCTGGGCGTGACCGGAAAGCTTTTGACACGGCGCGAGACCCTGCCTCGGCTGGGCGGGGGCAGGGGGCCGGCGCGCTCCAGGGTGAGCGCCAAACCCGATTCGACCATGGTGATGAGTTCCCGGTAGTGATCGGTCATGTGGGTGGCTATCAACTGGAAGGTATCCAGGGCATAGCCATTGCTTGCGGTGTGAACCCTGGCGTCGAGGATACTGAAGCCGGACTGATCAAAATAACCGCAGATGCGGGCAAATAAATCGGGTTGGTCAGCGGTGTAGACCATGACTTGCAGCCCTTCACCCCAAGGTGACATCCGAGCCCTGACCAGCGGTGCCGGCGGCACGCCGCGCTGGTTCGCATCCGCCAGGTGCTTGGATGCATGTCGGGTGTGCCAAGCGATGTCACCCGCTTCATGACGCATGAAATAACCCACATCCAGAGTGTCCCAAAAGGTCTTGTGGGCCTCGTGCGGCAGAGCCATGCGAGCCAATTCGGTCAGGGCATCGCGTTTGCGTGACTCGACTTCGGCATCGGCGTCGGGCGCGCGACCCCCCAAGGCGCGAAGAGTGGCTTTGTACAGATCTTCGAGCAACTTGCCCTTCCAGGCGTTCCAGACTTTGGGACTGGTGCCGCGGATGTCGGCCACCGTCAACAGATACAGGGCCGTCAACCGCCGTTCGTTGCCCACCTTGGCGGCAAACTGGCGAATCACATCCGGATCGCTGAGGTCTTGTTTTTGGGCCACATGGCTCATGGTCAGGTGTTCGCCGACCAAAAACTCAATCAGCTGGGCGTCGCCGGGGAGTACACCGTGTTGGCGACAGAACGTCAACACCTCATTGCGACCCAATTTGGAGTGGTCTCCCCCCCGCCCCTTGGCAATGTCATGAAAGAGCGCTGCCACGTAGAGCAGCCAGGGCCGGTCCCAACCCCCAGCCAATTGGGAGCAAAAAGGGTATTCGTGGGCATGCTCGGGCATGAAAAACCGTCGCACATTGCGCAACACCATCAGGATGTGCTGATCGACGGTATAGACATGAAACAGGTCATGCTGCATTTGCCCCACGATGCGCCGAAAGACCCACAAATAACGCCCTAACACCGAGGTCTGGTTCATCAGCCGCAGGGTGCGGGTGATGCCGACGGGGGTTTGCAGGATGCGCAGGAACATGCTGCGGTTGGCCGGGTCGCGCCGAAATCGGGCATCCATCACCGAGCGTGCGTTATACAAAGCCCGCAGGGTGCGCGCCGAGAGGTTGGACAAGCCCGTCGTCTGAACCAGCCAAAAGGTCTCCAATATGGCCTCGGGGTGTTGCCGGTAGACTTGATCATCCACCAAATCGAGTTGACCCGCACGTTGCTGAAAGCGGGCATTGATGGGTTCGATCTGGAGGCCATCTTCAGGCCGCAATTGTTCCTGAATGTTCATCAGCACGATCTGATTGAGTTGCGCCACAGCTTTGGCGGCCCAGTAATAGTCGCGCATCAATTGCTCGCTGCCAAGTCGGGCATGAAAATCACCTGCCGGGGTCAGGCCCATGCCCAGTGATTTGGCCACCTGGGCCTGTAAATCGAACACCAGACGATCTTCTCGCCGGCCAGCGGCTAAATGCAGCCGGATGCGAATGCGCGAAAGCAGGGCCTCATTGCGCTGCAACTGTTTTGCTTCATGGTCGGTGATCATGTTCTGGCGCGCCAAATCTGACCACGAACGGCCCAGGCGGGCCGCTTTGGCCACCCACAGCAAAATTTGCAGGTCGCGCAAACCACCCGGAGACTCTTTGCAGTTGGGTTCGAGCGAGTAAGGGGTATTCTCAAACTTGGTGTGGCGCTGATTCATCTCCAGCGTCTTGGCCACATAAAAGGCCTGCGGATCCATGCTCTGCTCGTACCGTTGGCTGAAGTGTTCAAACAGTTCAAGATTGCCGGCCAGATAGCGGGCTTCGAGCAAAGAGGTTTGGATGGTGATATCGGCTGCTGATTCTTGCAAGCACTGGGACAAGGTGCGCACACTGGATCCGATCTCCAGTCCGGTGTCCCAACATTGACCAATGAAGGACTCGACCCGATCACGCAGTTCAGGGTTTTGATCCAAAACACAGTCGTCGGGCAGCAAGACCAGCACATCGACATCGGAGTGCGGAAACAACTCGCCGCGCCCGTAACCACCGACAGCCAGCAAGGCCAAAGGGGCTTGCAGGCCGTTGGCGTGCCAAAGATCCAGGATGGCGGTGTCGGTAAGCTTGCACAGTTTTTGCAAGGCGCCACGGACAGCACGTGACGATGGGCGTCGGGTCGATACCTCGAACTGTTCGAGCAACTCCTTTTTGCGTTGCCGGAAAGGAGTAGGGGTGCTCATGGGGGTTAGCAGGCGGTGGTGGTCACAAAAGATGGCAGCGCAGGGCTGCCGGCGCTCAGGGTGAGCACTTCATATCCGGTGGGGGTCACCAGCACCGTATGCTCCCACTGAGCTGAGAGCGAATGGTCTCGGGTGACGATGGTCCAGCCATCCCCCAGTTCTTTGATGTCACGTCGGCCGGCGTTGATCATGGGCTCGATGGTGAAAATCATGCCCGGTGCCAATTCGTCGAGGGTGCCTGGACGGCCATAGTGCAGGACTTGAGGTTCTTCATGAAATCCCAGGCCAATGCCATGGCCGCAAAACTCGCGCACCACCGAGTAGCCATTGCCTTCGGCGAACTTCTGAATGGCCCAGCCGATGTCGCCCAACCGGGCACCAGGTTTGACCTGCAAAATGCCGTGCCACATGGCTTCAAAAGTGATCTGGCAAAGGCGCTTGGCGGCAATGGACGCTTCGCCCACCACAAACATGCGACTCGTGTCGCCGTGCCAGCCGTTTTTGATCACAGTGATGTCGATGTTGACGATATCGCCTTTTTTCAGCGCTTTGTCGCTGGGGATGCCATGACAAACCTGATGGTTGATCGAGGTGCAGATGGACTTGGGGTAGGGCTTGTAGCCGTTGGGCGCGTAATTCAGGGGTGCCGGCACGCAACCCTGGACTTGAACCATGTAGTCGTGTGCCAGTTGATCAATGTGGTTGGTTGTGATTCCGGGCTTGATGTAGGGCTCGAGGTAGTCAAGCACCTCGGCGGCCAAACGACCTGCCAGGCGCATCCCTTCGATGCCTTGTTCATCTTTGATTTGTATGGACATGACGCAATTATCTCCCATGTATACAGTCGGCGTGGAGCGCAACATTAGAATCCCTGGGGTGAATTCCCACCTTACTCTGATCGAGGGGGCCAGCGCCCTCAGCCCGTTTCGGGCTCAACAGCTTTTGAACCGCCTGCAAGCCCAAAACGCCGCTGCGGCTGGAGTACAGTCTCACCCGGTTTATGTCATCGATTGGACTCAATCCCCCAGCCCTGAGCAGCAAGACACCCTGAGACGATTGCTTCTGGTGGGTCAGGTCAAAGCCGCATCCCCTCAAGGCCCCGTGTTTTGCTGGGTGACTCCCCGTTTGGGGACGTTGTCACCTTGGGCTTCGAAGGCCACAGACATCGCTCGCAATTGCGGTCTGCCGATTCGCCGGATCGAACGCACTCATGCATGGACCCTGATTTTTAGGGGCGCTCCCCCGGCGGCGCTGACACCGACTTGGCATGATTTGGTTGCGTGTCTGCACGATCGCATGACCGAATCGGTGCTTCCCAATCAGGACGATTTGTGGCAAATGTTTCGGGCCCGAGAGGCTCAGCCCATGGCCCGGGTCGAGGTTTTGGCCCACGGCCGCCATGCCCTCGTCCAGGCCAATACCGATTGGGGCTTGGCATTGGCCGACGACGAAATCGACTACCTGGTGCAAGCCTTCACCCAATTGGGTCGCAATCCCACCGACGTCGAGTTGATGATGTTTGCCCAGGCCAACAGCGAACATTGCCGGCACAAAATCTTCAATGCCCAGTTCACCATCGATGGACAGGCCCAAAGCCACTCTCTCTTTGGCATGATCCGTCACACCCATCAGGCGCACCCGCAGCACACCGTGGTGGCCTATGCCGACAACGCATCGGTGATGGAGGGCAGGCTCATTGAGCGCTTTGTGGCCCGCCCTGATGCACAAGGCGCGCCCTATGTGACCGAGGCTGCTTTACACCATGTCCTGATGAAGGTAGAGACTCATAATCACCCCACCGCCATCTCGCCCCATCCCGGCGCCTCGACCGGGGCCGGGGGAGAAATCCGCGACGAAGGTGCCACCGGTCGTGGGGCCCGCCCCAAAGCAGGACTGACAGGCTTTAGTGTGTCGCGCCTTTGGGGCGGCTTGAGCGATCAGCCCCATGGCAAGCCCGATCACCTGGCCAGTCCGCTCGAGATCATGATCGACGGTCCCCTGGGCGGGGCCGCATTCAACAACGAGTTTGGACGTCCCAACCTGTGCGGGTATTTCCGCGAGTACGAGCAACGGGTCGACAGCGTTCAACGGGGTTATCACAAACCCATCATGATCGCTGGCGGATTGGGACAAATTGCGGCCGATCAAACGCACAAACTCAACCTTCCTGCCGGATCACTGCTGATTCAAATCGGCG
>JACCDX010960219.1_pt1 | contig 17081 bp, 29 predicted proteins | sample 7449681 | NCBI WGS metagenome assembly JACCDX01 (sample SAMN15323450, study PRJNA562643) | freshwater metagenome | isolation source: river surface water | place: USA:Blue River Watershed | collected 2017-08-18 | reverse complement strand
GTTCGAGCACTGCTTCTCTCGAACCTTTGAACCCCATGCCACGCAGTACCGAGTATGCGGTGCGTCCACGGCGTTTCATTCCACGCAGCTCAAGCTTGAGTGCTTGGCGCAGGGTCAAGAGGCGTGCCGCCTCGATCTGGTTTCCTGTCAGCGTTGTCATTTGCTTTCTCCTTGTGGTTGGGTTGCTACCATGGTCTGCAAGCGGTCTCTGAAGGTCTGCAAGCGGTCGAGTCTTTCTTGCACTTCGCCAATCTTTCGATTGCGAAACGCTTCGTCCATGTGGAAGTAGCGTTTGTCTACATACTCACGCACAGTAGTGCGTTGGTTGCAATGCTCTTGCAACGCCCTCAACACGGCTTCAGCCGTTTCCATTGTTAGTTTTATTTCAATCATTTGCTTTCTCCTTGGTTGGTTTGTTGATCAATCGGTGGGACATCGTGTCCCACCGCAAAGAGGTTGTCCCTCTCCTCCTCGTCATCGATGAGGTCTGCCTCACAGCAGTCGCTCACCTCGTACGTTTCCTTGTGCGTTCCTGTCGCACCCCAGTACTCGTAGTCGAACTCATCGACAATCTCGATGGCCTCGCACGGCTCACCGCACTCTGCGCACCAGTAGTAACTCATCTTCACTCTCCTTTACTTCATGATGATCTTCCAACCCATGGCCTTGAGCACACGGGTCACTGATGTGTCTCTGCCAAACGGCGCATCGACTGTGGCGATCTGTTTCTTTTTGTCGAAGGTCACCACAGTGCCTGACCTTGGTATGAGCCACTTGCCCCCATCTCGGATGTTGTTGACCAGCTGCTTTGTCCAGAGCATGGCGTTGACCATGCCCTCCTTTGTGTTGAGGTCGTAGTTGTCCATCACTTCTCCTTGGTTGCGTGTTGTTTCAAGTCAGCGTAGTGTGTGATGCAGAATGTCCACTCACTACTGCTCATGTTCGTCATGTCCCGTGCCCTCGGGTCGAACATATTGAACATCCCCTCCTCACGGATGCGCTCGTATGTGCGCCAGTTCTCAAGCTGTTGTTCTGTGTATCTCATTGCTGCTCCTCCTTCTCCATTCCCCACATGGCGTGTGCCCGCTCGAACAGGTGCATGAAGGCGGTCTCGATGCGGCGTTGGTTGTCTGAGTCCGCCAGCAAATACGCCTTTGATAGTGCGGTGGCAAACCCGCCAAGGCGGGGCAGGTGGTTGACTGCAATCTCGTGCAGTTGTTGTTTGGTCAGTGTCATTTCGTCTCTCCTTCTTCGGTTGGTATGTCCCGTGTGAACGGGGTCTTGGTGCGTGCTTTCGCACGATGGGGGATGCTGCTGAACATCAGCATGATCTGGTCTTTCTTCCTGTCAGACACCCAGTCTGTCCAGTGCTGGGCACGGGAGCGCAGGTGAACGGGCGGGGCAAGGTGCGCCTTGCCAGCATCTCGCAACTCATTGGCCAACTCGTTTGGCGTGAAGTCCTGCTTGAGTGCGGTGCGAAACCGCTGGAGCAGGGTTGTGAGCAGGGCGTGGTATGCCTCGTATGCGGTCTGCCTTGCCGTGTCTCTGTCCAACTGGGGTGACTGTTCACCCCAGTCATTCTTCCGATAGTTGAGCGCAACCTGCACACGCTTGCGCTCGGCCAAGAGAGGGCCGATGAGGTGTTGCCACTCCGCTTCCACCATGCGCCTTCGGCGCTGGCTGTTGGCGCGGTCAGCTTTTTGCTGGGTCACGATGTCGATGATCTCCTGGGCGAGGGTCATTGGCCAGCCCTTGGATTGGAGTTTGTCACGCAGGGCACGTTCGCTGAGTGCCATGTATGAGGGGTATTTGAGGCGGGGTTTTGCGTTGGGTTGCATGGGGAGAAGTCCTTTCTTTTGTCAAAGAGTGTAACGCAAAGTGGAAAAATGACCAGTTTGTCCAGAAAGTGTCCATCAAACTTCCTTTTTTAAAAATGTTTGGACAGCAAAAAAGCTAGGATTCATGCGGGTTGCAGGGCGTCACGTCCAAATGTCCACTGTTGGGGAAAAACTTTATGGTCTAAACCTTTTTGTGTTTTTGTTTGTGTTGTTGTCTTGATGTACGGGTACATATATAAATACTTTTCTTAAAAGATATATATATATATGGACATTTGGACGCGTGCCTCTGGAAACCGCATGAATGCTCAGTTTTTTGGTGTCCATTGTGTGGTACGAGTGGAAGAATGATGGGCCTGTAAAAAATGGGTGTCCATTTCCGTTTTGAAAGTGGAAGAATGATGGTGGGACACGATGTCCCACCGAGTTGTCAGGAAAAGAGTCGGGGTTGCTGGGCGATGAAGCGCAGTTTTGTTTTTTCCTGTTCGTAGGACTCAAGGGTTGTGCAGGTGATGCCTGTGCCTTGGTTGCACCTGCGTGGGTGCAGGGTTATCAGCCAGAAGGTGGGTTGCTTCGTGCCGTGGGGGAAGTAGGTTTCGGACTGCCATTCCACGCCATCGCTGGCAAGGAAGGTTTCGAGGGGTTTGAAGGTGGGGCGGGAAGTTGTACGCATGGTGGTTCTCCTTAGATTGAGATGCCGTATTCGGCTTGAAGTTGGTGGGCTGGCCAGCTGTCGAACCCGCAGTAAGAGCAAACAGCCCCCTCGCAGTCGGTCAGTTGGATGATGGTGTAGCCGTCAGAAAAACGCTTGATTGAGATGCAAAGCATAAAAAACTCCGTTAGACAAGGGAAAGAACAGCGGCCAGCCCTCGCAGGCGTGACCGCACAGGAAAAACTGGGGTGAAAAGTAACCCCAGATCAAACAGCACGAAGGGCTTTGACGGCGTCTTCCACGCTGTCGAACATATCGATGAATGCCTGTGCCGCCTTGCGAACCTCGGGCGTGAGGCGTGCGTGCGTCTGGGCTTGCTTGGCTTCTTTGCGTGTCTCACGCACGCCTGTGGCGACCTCGACCAAGTACTTCACTCGGTTGTACTGAGGCGTGTTCTTCTTGAAGGTCAAAGCCCCACCACGCTGACTGGGGTGAGGATTCACCCCACTTGTCTCGGCCACATAGATCGTGGCGAACACACGGATGTCAGGCCCAGTGATGCCCGCCTCTGCGAGTGTGGTGGCAAAGTCTTGCGACTCTATTGCCTTGAACACTGCACTCGCCTTGGCGTATGCAGTGCGGTTTGCGTTGATGAAAGCTTGGATGTGCTTGCTCATGGGTTTTCCTTTCAAGTGAGCAAAAAAAAGTCGCTGGGCGAATTCCCAAGCGACAGGTCGCATTATAGCACAGGCGACTACGAAATGCCTCTCTCCCCTGAGCAATACGAAACCTTTCTCATACCCACCCTACCCCCACCACCCCAAGCTGAGGCAAGCAGACCCCGTCGCCAACAACACTATTCCCCACCCGCACTGCACAATCTAAGTAAACCTTTATGCCTCACCGCCCATAACAACCCACCCCCCTTCCCAAAATTCAGCCCAGCCCAAAAAATTTTTCAAAAATTTACAAAAAACCTTTGTCTAACGCTTGACGTCGTTACGTCTGCACACTACATTTCATCCTGTTGGCTCACAGTAATTCGGTTGAAACTCCTTGAGTTGTTTGTCATACAGTCGAAAGCTCCCTGAGCCAGCACCAACACGCATGGCCGTGTGCATTCTCCGAAAGCTCCTGTCGAGTAGGGTTTGTTCGGGGCCAGCCGTGTTGGGAAAGCAGTAAGCCACAGCGGCATCAATCGACGCTGTGAGTACCAACAACCTCCACGCACAGAAAAAAAGCCCCCGGTTTGTGGCCGGGGGCTTAAAGGTTCTTGACGAACCAAGGAGGAGCAACTGAGACCAGACTTGTCACAACTGCGAAAGTGAGTGTACACTCCGCCGCACGGGCATGCAATAGCCCGCAGGAGCGTGGATGCTTGAACATTTGATTGCGATGAACTTTGAGGCCGAGGTGAATGACCTTGACGGCCTTGCCGTCCCAATCACAAAAGCAACACCGCAAGAAGTCGTCAGCGCCCAGTCCAGCACCGCCGAGTGGCTGTCAAAGTTTGGCAACAAGGCCGCAGACGAAGTCGTCTCCCACATCGAACAGCAAGACGCCAGAAAAGCGTTCTCTGCGCTCACCACCTCCACTGACCCCGAAGAAATCAAAGGGCAGCTTCTCCAGCTACAGACTCCGCCAGCCGTGCGCCATCTTGTGGGCATGCTCACCGCATATGACTGGGAATTTGTACAGCAAGCCAAGCAGCTGCGCGGCTACGCCATGGCCAAGCTCTTGGAAGAGGTGGAGAACCCCAACGCCAACATCCGCTTGAAAGCGCTGGGGTTGCTTGGCAAGGTGACAGAGGTGGGGCTCTTCACAGACAAGATCGAGGTCAAGAAGACTGACCTCACAGAAGACGAGATTGAGGCCAAGCTCAAGGAAAAGCTGGCCAAGTTCATCGGCGTGCAAGACGCCGATATCGTAGACGCCGAAGAAGTCGAGCAAGAAGATGAACGCCCCGCTGACCAAAGCTGAAGCCGCTGCGCTCATGAAGAACCTCAGCGCCTTGACGCTGGAGGAGAAGCTCGAAGCGCTGGAGCTCATCGACCGGGTCGAGGAGAACAAGAAGAAGCAGTTGGCCAGAGGCGACATGATCGAGTTTGCCAAGGCGGTCTACCCGGGCTTTAAGGTGGGGCCGCACCACAGGAAGCTGGCCAAGATCTTTGCGGACGTGATTTCCGGCAAAAAGAAGCGCGTGATCATCAACATCGCGCCCCGTATGGGCAAGTCCGAGTTCTCCAGCTACCTGTTCCCAGCCTTCTTTCTAGGTAATTACCCTGATAAGAAGATCATCATGGGCACGCACACGGCCAGCTTGTCGGAAGACTTTGGCCGACGGGTGAGGAACTTGATCGATGGGGAGGAGTTCCGTGAGCTGTTTCCAAAGACCTTGGTGGCAGACGACCAAAAAGCTGCTGGCAAGTGGAGCACAAGCGCTGGGGGTCAGTACTATGCTGCTGGTGTCGGCGGCGCTCTTGCTGGTCGTGGTGCTGATCTGTTCGTTATTGATGACCCACACTCGGAACAAGACGTAAAGGCCAACAGCCGCTTGGCGTTTGACACGGCTTGGGCGTGGTTCCAGACCGGTCCGTTGCAGCGTTTGATGCCAAACGGAGCCATCATCGTCATCATGACGCGCTGGGGCAAGCTCGACCTCACCGGTCGCCTCATCGACTACCAGACCAAGAACCCGGACTCGGAGCCTTGGGAGATTGTGGAGCTGCCAGCCATCCTCAACGAGGGGTCAGACAACGAGAAGTCGCTCTGGCCAGAGCAGTGGCCGCTTGAGTCCTTGAAGCAGAAAAAGGCCGGACTTGACCCTCAGTACTGGAACGCCCAGTACATGCAGAACCCCACGTCCAACCAAGCCGCCATCATCAGCAGGAAGCTCTGGCGCATATGGGAGGGCAGTGAGCCGCCCAAGTGCGAGTACATCATCCAGTCGTGGGACACGGCGTTTGAGGCCAAGACCACCGCTGACTACTCAGCGTGCACAACGTGGGGCGTGTTCTACAACGAGGAAGAGAACAACACCGCGCAGGTCATACTGCTCGACGCGTTCAAGGACAGGATGCAGTTTCCGGAGCTCAAGCAGGTTGCCTACAAACACTACAAAGAGTGGGATCCAGACGCGTTCTTAATTGAAAAGAAAGCCGCTGGGGCTCCGCTCATTCAGGAGCTGCGCAACATGGGCATACCCGTCTCGGAGTTCACACCTTCGAGGGGGAACGACAAGATCGTGCGTGTCAACGCGATTGCGGATTTGTTTCAATCAGGTAAAGTGTGGGCTCCTGACACCCGCTGGGCGCGTGAAGTCATTGAAGAAGTGGCGTCGTTTCCCAACGGCGACAACGACGACTACGTCGATACGACGTCCCAAGCACTGATTCGGTTCAGACAAGGCGGGCTCATTCCGCTTGAGTCTGATGAGAAAGACGAACCGACATTTTTCAAACGCCGCCGAGGCGGCTATTACTGAGGAAGAACTGAATGGCCACCAACATCGACAAGGGACTTTACTCTGCGCCCGCAGGGCTTGAGAGTCTTGGGCAGGAAGAAGAACCAATTGAGATCGAGATCGTTGACCCCGAGCAGGTCAACATCCACGCCGATGGGTTGGACCTCAGCATCACGCCAACTGAGTCAGACTTTGATGCCAACTTGGCTGAAGAGCTGGACGAAGGTGCGATGCAGTCCATGGCCTCAGATCTGGCTGAAGACATCGTCAACGACAAAGACAGTCGCAAAGAGTGGGAGAAGGCGTACGTTGATGGCTTGAAACTCTTGGGCCTTCAGTACGAAGAGCGCACTGAGCCGTGGCTTGGCGCTTGTGGCGTGTTCCACCCCATGCTCACGGAAGCCGTTGTGCGCTTCCAGAGTGAAACCATCACCGAGACGTTCCCGGCCCAAGGCCCGGTGCGCACCAAGATCTTGGGCAAGCAAACGCCCGACAAGCAAGAAGCCGCAGTGCGTGTCGAGAACGACATGAACTATGAGCTGACCGAGGTCATGCGCGAGTTCCGCCCTGAGCATGAGCGCATGCTGTGGTCGCTGCCAGCCACCGGTTCGGCGTTCAAGAAGGTGTACTACGACCCCAACATTGGCCGTCAGGTATCGATGTTTGTGCCAGCAGAAGACATCCTGCTGCCCTACGGCACGACGGACTTGGACACTTGCTACCGTGTGACGCACGTCATGCGCAAGACTAAGAACGAGATCATCAAGCTCCAGCAAGCTGGGTTTTATCGCCAGATCGAGCTGCCAGATCCTTCGATTGAGCGAGACGACATCAAAGAAGCCAAGAACAAGGAAACGGGCTTCAACGACTTGAACGACGAGCGTTACGTCATCTATGAGTCGCACGTTGACTTGGACCTCAAGGGCTTTGAAGACAAGGACGACGAGGGCAACGAGACGGGCATTGCGCTGCCCTACGTGGTGACCCTCATCAAAGGCACGAACGACATTTTGGCCATCCGGCGTAACTGGAAAGAAGACGACGTGCTGCGCTTGAAGCGCCAGCACTTTGTGCACTACCAATACATCCCGGGCTTTGGTGCGTACGGCTTTGGCCTCTTCCACCTGATCGGCGGCTTTGCCAAGTCGGCCACAAGCATCATGCGCCAGTTGGTGGATGCGGGCACTCTCTCCAACCTCCCCGGCGGTTTGAAGGCCCGGGGCTTGCGCATCAAGGGCGACGACACGCCCATCTCTCCGGGCGAGTTCAGGGATGCTGAAGTCATGTCTGGGGTGCTGCGCGACAACATCCTGCCGCTGCCGTACAAAGAACCATCCATGGTGCTGTACCAGCTGCTGGGCAGCATCGTTGAGGAAGGGCGTCGGTTCGCCGCCACTGCTGACATGAAGGTGTCAGACATGTCGGCCCAAGCGCCGGTGGGCACGACCTTGGCACTCCTTGAGCGGCAGTTGAAGGTGATGACGGCAGTTCAGGCCCGGGTGCACTTCAGCTTCAAGCAAGAGTTGAAACTCCTTGCCGCCATCATCCGCGACTACACGGACGCGGACTACGACTATGACCCCGACGTGGATGTGCCGCGCAGGGCCAAGAAGTCGGACTACAACCACGTTGACATCATCCCGGTGAGTGACCCCAACGCAGCGACCATGAGCCAGCGCGTTGTGCAGTACCAAGCCGTGATTCAGATGTCGCAGATGGCGCCTCAGATTTATGACATGCCCAAGCTCCACCGTGGCATGCTGGAGGTGCTGGGCATCAAGAACGCCGACAAGCTCGTGCCCCTGCCGGACGACCAGAAGCCTTGTGATCCGGTGACTGAGAACATGAAGGCGCTCAAGAGTGAGCCCCTCAAGGCGTTCCAGTACCAAGACCACGAGTCCCACATCCGGGTGCACATGGCCGCGATGCAAGACCCCATCATTGCCCAGATCGTTGGCCAGAACCCTGCGGCCCAGCAGATCATGGCCTCCATGAACGCGCACATCGCCGAGCACGTTGGCTTCGCATACCGCCAGAAGATTGAGCAGCAGCTTGGCATGCCGCTGCCCCCGCAGGATGAGAAGCTGCCGCCTGAGATTGAGATTCAGCTCTCCAGCATGATGGCTCAGGCCGCACAGCAGGTTCTTCAGCAAAATCAACAAATTGCAGCGCAGCAACAAGCCCAGCAGCAAGCACAAGACCCCGTGGTCCAGATGCAGATGCAAGAGCTCCAGTTGCGCCAGCAGGAGTTGCAGATCAAACAACAAGAAGCTCAGGCCAAGATTGCCATTGACCAGCAGCGACTTGCACTGGAGGCCGAGAAGGTCAAGACCTCCAAAATCGAGAAAGCCATGCGCGACCGCATGGACACTCGCAAACTTCAGGTCAACGCTCTGCAAGCGGCTGGCAAGCTCAATGCAGACCGCATGAAAAACCAACAACCAACCAAGAAGGAGAGTAAACCCGCATGATCGACAAATTCGCAGAAGTCCTGCGCAGCAAAATCAGGGAAGACATGAACAACTTTGCCGACGACGTGGCAAGCGGTGCGTGTCAAACCTTTGAGGATTACCAAAAACTCTGTGGTGTGATTCAAGGTCTCGCCATCGCAGAGCGCCATTTACTTGACCTTGCAAAGAAAGTCGAAGAATCAGATGAGTGAAATCATCCTGCCCCCGGGCGTTTCCCTGCCCCCTACCATCCAACCCAAGGATGCCCCTGATGCAGCCGCATCAAACGAGCAAAAGGCAAACATGCTGCCAGAGCCTACGGGCTGGAAGCTGCTGTGTGTTGTGCCCGACGTGTCTGAAAAGATCGACGGCACTGATCTGGACCTCGTCAAAGCCACGTCAACCCTGCGTCAAGAAGAGCATGCAACCACGGTGCTGTTTGTGATGAAGGTTGGCCCCGACGCATACAAAGACACGGCCAAGTTCCCCAACGGAGCATGGTGCAAGGAAGGTGACTTTGTGTTAGTGCGTACTTACTCTGGAACCCGTTTCAAGATTTACGGGAAAGAGTTCCGTCTCATCAACGATGATCAAGTTGATGCTGTTGTGCAAGACCCTCGCGGTGTAACCCGTGCGTAAAGGAGATGTGAATGAACGATAAATTTCGTTTTCCTGATGAGGATGCCACCAACAATGAGGTCAAAACGGACGAAAAGGTGGAGATTTCCGCCGATGGCGACGTTGAGATTGAGATTGTTGATGACACGCCTCCCAAAGACCGTGGCCGAAAGCCCCTTGACCGTGAGGTTGAGGAGCCAACTGAGTCTGAACTCGACGAGTATTCAGAAAAAGTTCAGGGCCGCATCAAGGAACTGACGCACGCCCGTCACGACGAGCGGCGTAAAAAGGAAGCACTCCAGCGCGAACGCGATGAGCTTGAGCGCCTTGCACAGCACATGGTGGCTGAGAACAAAAGGCTTAAGGAATACGTCCAAAACGGCTCCCAGCAGTACGGCGAGATGGCCAAAACTGCCGCAGAAGCCGAGTTGGAACAGGCCCGCCGTGCTTTGAAAGCGGCCCAAGAGGCGTTTGACACAGACGCCATTGTGGAAGCCCAAGAAGCACTGTTCTCTGCCAAGATCAAGGCCGAACAGGCAAAAAATTTCAAACCACCCTCTTTACAAGAGGAAGAAACTCCTGTACAACCCCGTCCAAGCGAACCCCAAAGAGTTCAACCGGACGAAAAAACCTTGCGCTGGCAAGCCAAAAACCAGTGGTTCGGGGCTGACGGGTTCGAAGAAGTCACCAGCTTTGCACTAGGGCTGCATCAAAAACTAGTCACAAACGGGGTTGACCCCCGCTCTGATGAGTATTTCGAGCAGATTGACGCTCGCGTGAAGTCGAAGTTCCCTGAAGTTTTTGGGGAAACCGAAGACAGACGTGGTACGCCCAGCACGTCTCCAAAGAAACCTGCTGCGGTAGCTGCACCTGCGACCCGGTCGTCCGGTGCAAAGACAATTCAACTTACTCCAACGCAGATTGCGTTGGCAAAGAAATTTGGATTGACCCCTAAGCAGTATGCAGAACAAGTTGCAAAATTGGAGAAACAAAATGGCTGAACAAAATCGTACCCCTCGTGACCTCGTGTCTCGTGAAAAGACGGCTCGTGCGGTGTACCGCCCCCCGTCATCGTTGCCGGATCCAACCCCCGAACCGGGATACGTGTATCGCTGGATTGCGACGCACGTTTTGGGGCAAGCTGAACCCACCAACGTGTCCAAAAAGATGCGTGAAGGTTGGGAACCAGTCAAGGCAGCAGACCATCCGGAGCTTATGCTGGCTGGTAATGAAAAAACGGGCAATGTGGAAATCGGCGGACTCATGCTTTGCAAGATGTCCCGCGAACAAGCAGAAGCTCGTGATGACTATTACCGCACTCAAGCGCAAGCCCAGATGGATTCAGTGGACAACCACTTCATGCGAAACAATGACCCGCGCATGCCGCTGTTCTCGGAACGAAAGTCCACGACCAGTCGCGGTGCAGGTTTTGGTTCAGGTTCAAAGTAATTTAGGAGTCCTTCAATGGCATCAACCGCTTCTCCCTACGGCTTCAAAGCCGTGAATGAGCTGGGTGGCCTACCTTATGCGGGTAGCACTCGCTCGTTTCTCATCGACCCCGCTGGCTACAGCAACAACATTTTCAATGGCAGCATTGTGTTTGTTGGTTCTGATGGCTACCTGCAACTGGTGACTGGCACTGGCGCAGACGGTACGACCAACTCTTTCCCCGGCAACGGTACTCTGACCGGCGCAATCGGGATTTTTGTTGGCTGCACCTACGTCAACGCTCAAGGTCAACAAATCTTCTCGCAGTACTACCCCGCCAACACCACTGGCGTTGTGTCTGCGTACGTGATTGATGACGACCGTGCCGTGTTCCAAGTGCAAGCTGCTGGCGTTATCAGCCAGACTGAGCTGGGCAACAACGTGTACTTGGCCAACGCCCAGAGCACATCCACTGGTTCGACCACCACTGGTAACAGCAACATCGCCGTGAATGCCACTGCCATCACGACCACCGCTGCGTTCCGCATCGTTGGCTTCGTGAACAGCACGACTTCGCAGGTTGGTGACGCTTACACCGACATCTTGGTGAAGTTCAACCCCGGCTATCACAGCTATTCCAACGCCGTTGGCCTGTAAGGAGTAATTCACCATGGCAATTTCACGCGCACAACTTTTGAAAGAACTGCTCCCCGGCCTGAACGCCCTGTTCGGCATGGAGTACGCTCGTTACGGCGAAGAACACAAAGAGATCTACGAAACCGAGACCTCTGAGCGTTCCTTCGAAGAAGAAACCAAGCTGGCCGGGTTTGCTGCTGCACCTGTCAAGAACGAAGGCTCTGCCATCGCTTACGACAATGCGCAAGAAGCGTTCACTGCCCGCTACACCCACGAAACCATCGCTTTGGGCTTCAGCATCACTGAAGAAGCTGTGGAAGACAACCTGTATGACAGTCTGTCTGCCCGCTACACCAAAGCTCTGGCTCGTGCCATGTCTTACACCAAGCAGGTGAAAGCTGCCTCCGTCCTGAACAACGCTTTCAGCGGCTCGTATCTGGGCGGCGACGGCGTGTCTCTGTGCGGTGTGAACAGTTCCGGCACTCGCGTTGGCCATCCCTTGGTCGGCGGCGGTCAGAACTACAACAGCCCCACCACCGGTGTGGACCTCAACGAAACGTCGTTGGAAAACGCAGTGATTCAGATTGCTGCTTGGACCGATGAACGTGGTCTGTTGATTGCTGCCAAGCCCCGCAAGATGGTTGTTCCTCCCAGCCTCATGTTCGTTGCCAAGCGTCTGCTTGACACTGAACTGCGTGTGGCTACGGCTGACAACGACATCAACGCGTTGAAGCAGCTGGGTTCCATCCCCGAAGGCTACACCGTCAACCACTTCTTGACCGACAGCAACGCTTGGTTCCTGATGACCGACGTTCCCAACGGTCTGAAGCACTTTGAACGTGTGGCCATGGGCACTTCCATGGACGGCGACTTTGACACGGGCAACGTCCGTTACAAGGCCCGTGAGCGTTACAGCTTCGGCTGGTCTGATCCCCTCGGCATCTGGGGTTCTTCCGGTTCGTCCTGATGAGATGGGGGGCTTCGGCCCCCCTTTCTTTTTTCTCGTGGGTAGGTTACTATTCACACATCCCGGGATTCCCGGTGTATCTGACAGACCCGGCTGACGACATGCAGACAGATGCACCTTAACTCGCATGTGAGGAAAAACATGGCACGCACTACCTTCCAAGGCCCGGTTCGTTCGCTGGGCGGCATTTATCAGCAAGGCCCGAACGCGGTCGTTGTAATCACTTCCAGCACCACGCTGAACCCCGTTGATCACGGCGGTCGCATCATCACCGTTGGCGGCTCTTTGGCTGCAAACGTCGTTCTGACGCTGCCCGCTATCAACACTTCTACTGACCCGATCACCTCTGGCCCCGGTGCAGATCCCAATACCGCCAACAACGAAGGCGTGGTCTACACCATTTGGGTTCCCACCACCATCTCCACCAGCTCTTTGAAGATTGGCACGGACGGCACTGACAAGTTTGTCGGTTCTGTGATCTCCGTGGACACCGATTCTTCTGGCGCTGTGGTTGGTTTCACTGCCGCGTCTTCCAACGACTTCATCAACCTCAACGGAACCACCACCGGTGGCGTTGCGGGTACTTGGATTCAGATCGTTGCTGTCGCCGCCAACAAATACATGGTGACTGGCACTGTGAACGGTTCGGGCACTGTTGCGACTCCGTTTGCTGACTCCTAATTTAGGAGCATCAGATGACTACGCAATATGACGTTAAATCAACGCATTTGAACGCGTCTGGCAGTGTGTTTTCGCAGCCGACGCGAGTCAAAGGCTTCTCGATTTGCGCGACTGCCAGTCAGGCCGGAACCCTTCTTTTGAAAGATGGGGGCTCCAGTGGAACGACGTTGCTTGAAGTGGATATCCCCTCCAACTCAAATCCCAACTCGTTCTACACCCTGATCCCCGGCGAAGGAATTCGGTTCAGCACAAATGTCTACGCGACGCTGACCAACATTGCTTCTGTCACGGTGTACTATGGCTAAGACTCCAGCATGGCAACGCAAGGAAGGGAAGAATCCCAAAGGCGGCTTGAACGCCAAAGGACGAGCTTCCTACAACAAAGCAAATCCGGGGAAGCCGGGGCTGAAAGCCCCGCAACCCGAGGGCGGCTCACGCCGAGACTCTTTTTGCGCCCGTATGGAAGGGATGAAAAAGAAATTGACGAGCGCAAAAACCGCAAAGGATCCCAATTCGAGGATTAACAAATCTTTGAGGGCATGGAACTGTTGACATGGGCCAACACAACGACACAGTCAAGCATGGAATGGACGTTCTGGCGGCAATTGCTGCCATTTCGTCTTTTCTTCAGCTACTTACTCCCATCTTCGGCTTGATCGGGGCAGTCTGGACGCTCATGCGCATTGCAGAGATGGTGTCAGGCAAACCTTTTGCGGTCTTGATTGGTCGTAAAAAGGACGATGCAAATGCCAAGCAAGAGTAAGAAGCAACACGATTTCATGGCGGCGGTGGCCAACAACCCAGCGTTTGCCAAGAAAGCAGGAGTCCCACAGTCTGTGGGTCAGGAGTTCGTGAAAGCGGACAAAGGAAAGTCTGGCTCTCGGGCCGACGTTCAAGCAATCAACAAGCCCAAGACCAATCAGGGCTCCCAAGAACTTTTCTCACGAGGTGGTGAAATGAAAGAATCCAAAGCAATGGCCAAGAAAGAAATCTCCTTCATGCAAAAGAAGGGGGCGCCCAAGTCTATGATCAAGCATGAGAAGGCCGAGTACGGCATGGCCAAAGGCGGCATGACCAAGATGGGCGCTGTGCGCACTGCCGCTCCCAGCAAAGACGGCATCGCTGTCAAAGGCAAGACCAAGGGCAAGATGGTCACCATGAAAAAAGGCGGCTACTGCTGATGCGTGCCTCCCGTGGTATGGGGATCATCAACCCCTCCAAAATGCCAACCGGGGTCAAAAAACCCCGGCGCGATGACACTGACTTCACCCAGTACAAAGAGGGTGGGACAGTGAATGCTGCGGGAAATTACACCAAGCCGGGGATGAGAAAGTCTCTGTTTGAGTCCATCAAGTCTCGGGCAGTGCAGGGCACAGCGGCAGGGCAATGGAGCGCGAGAAAAGCACAGCTGTTGGCCAAGCAGTACAAAGCCAAGGGCGGTGGCTACAAGTGAAGAAACCGCAGCAATCCCTCAAGGACTGGACTGCCCAAAAGTGGAGGACGAAAAGTGGCAAACGCTCTTCTGACACAGGTGAAAGATATCTTCCTAAAGCTGCAATCAAAGCTCTCAGCCCTTCTGAGTACGCTGCGACAACGCGTGCAAAGCGTGCTGGGAAAAAAGCCGGGAAGCAGTTCGTGAAGCAGCCGCCCAAGGTGGCGGCAAAGACAGCGAGGTACAGATAAATGGCAACATCAGGAACCACTGACTTCAACCTTGACCTTGTTGAGCTGGTCGAGGAAGCATTTGAGCGGGCCGGTTCCGAGATGCGTTCTGGCTACGACTTGCGCACTGCTCGTCGTAGCCTCAACATTCTGTTTGCCGACTGGGCGAACCGTGGCATCAACATGTGGACGTTTGACTCTGGGGCCATCAATCTGGTTCCGGGCACAGCCACGTATAACTTGCCAAGCGACACAGTGGACTTGATTGAGCATGTGATCCGCACCGGTGCGGGCAATGCGGCCACACAGGCCGACCTCACCATCACGCGTATCAGTGTTTCTACCTATGCCACGATCCCCAACAAGCTGACGCAAGCCCGCCCAATTCAGGTGTGGATTGACCGCAAGCCCCAGACCCCCACGATCACAGTTTGGCCAGTGCCGGACGATTCCCAAGCCTATCAGTTTGTCTACTGGCGGTTGCGCCGCATTGATGATGCTGGCAGCGGGACGAACACGATGGACGTGCCGTTCCGGTTCTTGCCCTGCATGACGGCTGGGCTGGCCTATTACTTGGCCCTCAAGATTCCCGGCGCAGAAGCACGCTTGCCCATCCTCAAACAGCAATACGACGAGGCTTGGGAGCTGGCCGCGTACGAAGATCACGAAAAAGCTGCGGTGCGTTTGGTTCCCCGACAGACCTACATTGGGAGGTACTGATGGGCAATCGGTTTGCCTCCGGTAAATGGGCAATTTCTGAGTGTGACCGCTGTGGTCAGCGGTACAAGCTCAGGGTGCTCAAAAAGGAGGTCATCAAGGGGCGTAACTACGACCTGTTGGTGTGCCCAACCTGCTGGGATCCTGACCAACCGCAGTTGCATCTGGGCGAACAGCCTGTGTATGACCCGCAAGGTCTGCGCAACCCTCGCCCTGACCGCAGTTACGTGACCTCTGGTCTGGATGCCAATGGGTATCCGTCTGGCGGAAGCAGGGACATTCAGTGGGGCTGGAACCCGGTTGGCGGTGGACGTGCGTTTGACGACGCTCTGACACCAAATTACTTGGTTTTGGCAGTGGAAATTGGTACAGTCACGGTATCCGTGTAAGGAGTCACTATGGATAACATGAAGAAAATTGCCAAAGCCGAAGTGAAGGCGCACGAAAAGCGCATGCACGGGGTCAAAAAGATGGCCGCTGGCGGCAAAACCAACGAGCAGATGCTCAAGTATGGACGCAACATGGCCAAAATCATGAACCAGCGTTCTTCTGGACGGGGGCGTTAATCATGGCTGAGTACAAACAACCCGTGAAGACTGCCAGCTCTCCCGCTGGCGTGTCCGACAACAAGCAGTACATGCGCGAGGCCAATGTGTCTGTGGCCAATTCGCACAGCAACGACTACAAGCCCACCAAGACTTCTGGCATCAAGATTCGCGGCACTGGTGCTGCAACCAAAGGTGTGATGGCACGCGGCCCGATGGCGTGAGGTTTGAATGACCTACGATGAACTTGTTGCGGCGATCCAGTCGTACACCGAGAACCAGTTCCCAACGACCTACTTGGCCGATGGGACTGGCGTTTCTCCGACCACTCAAATCGACACGTTCATCAAGCAAGCGGAGCAGCGGATCTTCAACACGATCCAGTTCCCCTCGCTTCGCAGGAACGTCACTGGGCTGACGACCACCAACAACAAGTACCTGTCGTGCCCGTCTGACTTCCTCGCCGTCTACTCGATGGCTGTTGTGGATGCTGCCGGGGCGTACGAGTACCTGTTGAACAAGGATGTGAACTTCATCCGTCAGGCGTACCCGGTTCCCACCGACACGGCCACGCCGAAGTATTACGCCCTCTTTGGCCCCACGACCACGAGCGGCGGCAGTCCCACCATCACCAACGAGCTGTCGTTCATCCTTGGCCCCACCCCTGATGCGGCGTACACGGTTGAGCTTCACTACTTCTACTACCCGACCTCGATTGTGGACTCCGGCGACGGCCACACATGGCTGGGTGACAACTTCGATTCCGTGCTTCTGTACGGCTCTTTGGTCGAGGCGTACACCTTCATGAAGGGCGAGGCTGACCTCATGGCGCTCTACGACGGCAAGTACAAGGAAGCCCTTGCACTGGCGAAACGTCTGGGCGATGGGATGGAGCGTCAGGATGCGTACCGCTCTGGTCAATACAGACAGGCGGTCACATGAGCATCATGCAAGGGGCCACCACGAGCTTCAAGGTTGAGTTGCTCGACGGCGTTCACAATTTTCTGACCGACACGTTCAAGATCGCCCTCTACACAGGCAATGCTTCTTTGGATGCGTCCACCACGGTCTACAGCACCAGCAACGAGGTGACTGGAACCGGGTACACGGCGGGCGGCAATACGCTCACCGCAACCACGCCAACCTCGTCTGGCACGGTGGCCTACGTGTCCTTTGCAAACACCTCTTGGGCTTCTGCGTCGTTTACAGCAAGAGCCGCCCTCATCTACAATGCAACACAAGGCAACAAGTCTGTGGCAGTGTTGGATTTTGGTTCTGACAAGACGGTGTCGGACAGCACTTTCACAATCACTTTCCCAGTCGCCGATGCCTCCAACGCCATCGTGCGTATCGCATAAGGAGAAATCCCATGTTGGACAACAAAGCAAAGGCCTTTGACAAGTTCAAGGCATCAATCGTGGCGG
>JACCDX011474473.1_pt1 | contig 17087 bp, 14 predicted proteins | sample 7449681 | NCBI WGS metagenome assembly JACCDX01 (sample SAMN15323450, study PRJNA562643) | freshwater metagenome | isolation source: river surface water | place: USA:Blue River Watershed | collected 2017-08-18 | reverse complement strand
ATTATTTTTATGATTATTTTTATGATTATTTTTATGATTATTTTTATGATTATTTTTATAAAAGGTATTTATTTAAATTAAAGATATTAGATATATTTATATCCGAAATGCCAGAAGGACCAGAAGTTAAAATAACATCTGATGGGTTAAAAGCAGAGATTTTAAATCATAAACTTTCTAAGATAGTTTTCAATGAAGCTTCTAGATATCATAGCGTAGTCCAAAAAGGAAACTTTAAAAATCAAAATAATATCTACTTTCCTATGAAAATTTCAGATGTTTATTCCAAAGGTAAAAAGATAATCATAGTTGCTTATGATGATTATGATAGACCTATAACTTTTATTTCCGCTTTAGGTATGGAAGGAAGTTGGAAGCTTTATCCTGGAAAACACTCTGGAATTGAACTTCATTTCTCAGAATATATTAAATATCCCGACATTATACATCGGGGTATTGATGATAATTTAAAAACTCCATCAGGAATTAAATATGAGTCTAAAATTCTATATTTTCACGATACCAGACATTTTGGAACTTTTGATATTTGTATTAACCAAAATGAAATCGATTTTGTTCTTAAAAGTGTAGGACCTGATTTACTTAACGAAAGTGTCTCTTTTGAACAATACGACGAGGTTATTTCCCAAGAAAAATTAGCACATAAAGAAATATGTTGGTTTATGATGGAACAAAAGTTTTTCTCTGGAATTGGGAATTATTTATTAGCAGAAATTTTATATGCTTGTAAAATTCTTCCGACTAGGCTTCTTGGAGATTTAACAGGTCAGAATATCTATAATTTATGGTTTTATAGTCGTAAGCTAATTAAAGATTCTTATGAATCTGGAGGTCTTACAATTGCTACATATTTTAGTATGAGCGGTGAAAAAGGAATTTTTGATACTAAAGTTTATGGAAAGTCTAAAGACCCTCTAGGAAATCCTGTATATACAGGGACCTTTAGTAATAATCGGACTTCCCATTATGTTCCGGCGGTTCAAACTTAAAATTTTAAATATTAAAGAATTTTATAATATTCTAATATATTATAAAAAATGGATAGAGATACCGATTTTCGTTTTGGAAATAAGATATCCGAATATGATTATATTTATCCAACTTTAAATGATTTATCTGAACCTATAGATTTTTTACTATATTATCAAGAGGATTATTGTGAAAATGTTACTATTCCTGGATTACCCGAATTAGACCCTGGAAATTTTCCTTACAATGTCGAAAAAGTTTTATGGTCTCATGAAGGAGAAAATGATAGGGAGGATTGGCTTATGATTGCTTTAAACAAAGACGGAAATTTTATCTTTTTCAAAGCAGCTTGTGATTATACTGGCTTTGATTGTCAAGGTTCGATGGAGATTTATGTTTGTAAGAAATATAAAGATTTAATCAATTATGCTTTAGATGAAGAAGATTATAGAAAATATATTTTAGAAACTCATAAACTTCCTAAAAATATGAATAAAGAAATCACTAATGTTAAAACTTTAAATTTTACTTATGATAAAGATGAAAAAGAAAGACTTTTTATTAGTCATTATTTAAATTATATACCTAAAAGAAATTCTGATAAGAAACCTAAAATTATTCTTGAATATTCTATAGGTTTAGAAAAATATAAAAATTATGGTAGAGATTTTATGATTTATTTTATTAAAGAAAATCCTTATATATATAAAATTAAGCTAAAAGATGAAGAAATATTTAAAACTAATAAAGAATGTCATATTGACCCTGAATATGACGGATGTGAAAATAATCAAGAAGGATTTTTAATCAACTATAAAAAGGGTATTGAAATGAAGCTAAAATATAAAATTTGGAATTTTAACCAAGATGATTTTACTATTAAAAAATTTGAAACTATTCTTAAGGAATAAATTTAAAGAATTTAAATTAAAGAATTTTCGAATTTAAATTTTCATAAATTTAAATTTTTGGATAAATTTTAGAACAACAATAATCGTTAAAATGATTTTCACCACAAGCGCATTCATATGTTATTCTATCTAGTAGAGGAAATTTATCATTAATTGGAACTTTAATAACATCATTCTTATTATCATTCCAATAAATAGGATAATTGAGATTAAAATTAATCTCATCTACTAACATTTTACCTGGAATTTTATTTTGAATAATTAATACAGGGATATTCTCTTTAAATTCATTAACCATTCTTATTCTTCCGCTCTTCAGTAAATAATCGATTTTCTTTAAAAAAGAAACACCATTATATGTATAATCTGACAAATATTTATTAATAAAATATTGTTTAAAAAAGTCTTCATATTTAATATAAATTTTCTTAAACTTTTTAATATTTGGAAAATCCATATATAAGAATCTACTAAATAAATTTTGCGTTGGAATAGTTATTTCATAACAAGGTTTATGGTTTATATAGATAGTTTCTAAAGTATTCGTATAAATTATCCTTAAACCGTTAGATTCATTTAAATCTTTAATTTCTTCATTTGATAAAACTGGAGCGTAATAATAAATTATATATCTTTCTGGGATATATTTATGATAAGATAAATGTTGATTAGTAATCGAATGTGTTTCTTTCCCTGATTTAATTTCAATAACAAAATCAGCCGAAATAATATCAATTTCAAAAAGATTCAAACAACCATTTTTAATCTTTAAGTTTTTGTAACAAATAGGATATCCTTTAGAAATGAGTTTAGCTTGAACCTCTTTTTCTAAATAAGACATTTTTAAAACCATATTACGGTTTTAAAAAATATTCAAATTTCAAAAAAATTTCGAACTTCGAAAATTTAAGGAAGTTCCGGTAAATCTTTCTTCGGAAGAATATCAAGAGTATCTTTAATAGTCTCCTGATTTTTCATCCTTAGACGACCAGTGTTTAAAGTAGTACTAAGAATATTAGTCTCATCTCTGAGTCTTCCTACATTTTCATTATTTAGAAAAATCATAGGAGGATTAAAAATACTTTCACGACAACATAGATTAACTAGACCCATTTGATTCATAGCATCAAAACGACTTAGACCTTTCATTCTCAAACCTTCATATTCTTTCTGTCTTTTTCCAATTTCGGTAGGATTATAAAATTTATCAGTACAAGAACAATATTTTTGAGCGATTGGAACTTGAGCCATAATTTTAATTTTAAATTCTTTTTAAAAATATACTATTTATATTTTATTTTCATTTTTTAAAGTTTTAGATTTCGGATTTAAGATTTAAACTTAAATCCGAAATCTTAAAACTTAAAATCTAAAATGGCAACTAAAAATGAAACACATGTTGTTTTAAAGGCTGGTTTAGGAAATCAGATGTTTATGTTAGCAAATGGATATGCGTATAGTTTGAGAAATAAAACTAATTTTAGTGTTTCAGAAACTTGGAGCGGTATAAGTAAAGATAGGCCATCTTACTGGGATAATTTCTTAACTGAATGGAAAAAATATACAGTTAAAAATAAATCAGGTAAATTGTTTAAGGAAAGAGATTGGAGTTATTCTTATATTCCTAAAATGAATCATAGTGTATCATTTAAGGGATATTTCCAGTCTGAAGATTATTTTAAAGATTTTAGAAAAGAAGTTTTAAATATGTTTAAATTTCCAGAAAATGTCAATGAATTTATTAAAAGAAAAAAAGAGGAATATAAAATAACTTCTGATGTTCCTGTTGTAGCAGTTCATATAAGAAGAGGAGATTATCTAAAATTAAAACATATTCATTACGTTTTACCTTTAAGATACTTTATAAATTCTCAGAATAAAATTATCGAAGAGTTAGGATTTAGACCAAGATTTATGTATGTATCAAATGATATTACTTGGGTAAAGGAAAATTTTGATATACACGAAGTCGATATTATTTTAGAAGGAAATAAGGATTACGAGGATTTAGCATTAATGAGTTGTTGTAATCATTTTATCATTTCAAATTCTAGTTTTAGTTGGTGGGCGGCATATTTAGGCTATTACAGAGAAAAAAATTTCTCCAAATTAGAAGAATCTTCCGGATTAGAAAATTTAGGAGACTTTGGAGAAAAAAAATCACCTAAAGTTATAGCACCTGATATATGGTTTAATTACGCTGGTCCTAAAAATTGGTATTCCATTTATCCGTCTGAATGGACTGTTATGGATTCGAGAGGATATAAACTGGAAGAAATATTTTTTATGGGTATTCTAAGTTGTAGTAAATATAAAGAAAGAAGAGATAAACAAGATTTATCTAAATTTAAAATAGATTATAAATATTTTATAGGAAATCCAGAATTAAAAGAAGATGAATTTAAAGAAGATGTAGAAAATAATATAATTTATGTTCCTTGTCCTGATAATTATGAGAGCCTTCCGCAAAAAGTTGTTTTAATGTTAAAATGGGTTCTCAAGAATAAACCTATAGTTAAATATATTATAAAAGCAGATGATGATGTAAAATTCAATTATTTAAGATTTAAAGATTATTGTAGTTATATAGCAAATAATAATTTAAATTATGTTGGTTATAAAACTCGAAATAAATCTGGGTTATCTGGTTTTCATATAGGAAAACCTGAAGCTTTAGAACTTTCAAGAAATAAGATTAAAGTTCCAACGGTTGATTTCTGCGCGGGTCCTTGTTATTTTTTATCTAAAAAAGCTTCAAAAATTGTCATAGAAAATTTATTTAAAGATTATACTTTTTTAGAGGATATTTCTATAGGAAATTGTTTAAATAAATATAAAATATTTCCATATCATTTAAATTTAAAAGGAAGCGGATGTGATTGGGAATAAATTTTGAATGATATTGATAAATTTTGAATTTATTAAATATTGAATTTATTAAATTCAAAATTTATCAATATTATAAAATATTGATAATGGATGATTTAAAAAACGATTTTTTCGAACGTTTTATAGGTTTTAGAACCGGAGATGTGTGTCTCTCAGCTGGTGAAAATATTGGAGATATTATTATTTTTATCGGAAGACACAGCACCATTCAACACTCTTGTATCCTTGTCTGGTTAGATATTAAAGCTTTAAAAGATAATAAAATTAAAGTATGTCCGTACTTCATAAATGAAGAGACTACAGCTTTATCTTTTCTAGGATTAGCCGAAGGAAGTAAATTAGATATGGGAACTAATGAAAAACATAAAGGATTAATTCTATGGACACCAGAAGAGTTATTTTCTAATGCTCCGATTGTATATATTCGTAAAATTTCTAGAGAACATATATCTGATGAATATGTTTGTAGTAAAATGGAATCTTATATCCAAGAACATCATTTAAAACTTCAATATGCTTACGGTAAAAAACATATTGTTACTGTAGGTCTTGGATTTGATGTATTTGGAGAACATCCAACTGGTGTTTTATGTTCCGAAAATATTTATATGTTTTTAGAGCATCTATGTGATTATCCGGAGTTTAAGGTTGAAGAACTAGTTCTTCAACCCGAGGAAATAACTTCTAAAGGTGTAAAATCTAAAAACATTAAAAGTATTAAATATAAAGATTACAAAGTTCCAGATGCTATAGATAGAATGTATGTTCCAGATTTTTTTTCAGTAGAATATAATACACATCCTATTTTTGAAGGAGAAGAAGTTCGAGTTATAGGAAATAAAAACGAAGAAGATATTACGGTTAGACATCCATATTTTGTTGCTTTTGCCGTTTTGGTTATTTTAATTTTAATCCTTTTTTTAATAATTAATAACTATTGTGAAAGTTGTAGCTCTAAAGATTTTTGTCCTGTTGGAGCTAAGGATTTATTCGATTCTTTCATTTAAAAAACGAAAGTTATAAGTGTTAATTTGAATTTTAAAAATTTAACCCTTTAAAGCATTTTTAATTTTTAAACTATAAAAATTAATTTTAGACCTAAAATTTAGACCATATGACCCAGGAATGACATTAAAATTATAAATCAATGACATAAAAATGAAAGTCCTAGTAAAATTTTATTTCTTTAAAGCACTTTGAATTTTTAAAATTCAAATATAAAATCGACCTTTTGAAAAAGACCATATTACCCAGGAATGACATAAAAAACATTTTCATTTGATAAAAATTTTAATCCCTTAGGCAATTTTAAAATTGAATTCGTCTTTTTAATTTTTATATGAATTTAACATATAAAAATTAATAATTTATCAAAAAATTAAAAATGAAAGGTTATATTTATATTCGTTCTAGTCAATTATATGACTTATATGATGCTTATAAATTAGGTAAAACTGAAAATTTACTTGAAAGAGAATCAACTTACATTACTTCGGAAATTAAGAGAGGTAAATTTGAAATGATTATCGAAATGGATAAATCTTTAATTTCTAAAGTAGAAAGGGAACTTCAACGTTATTTTAATTCTCAAAATTTACATATTAAACTTGATGGAGGTAATGAGTTTTATTCTAAGGAAATTCATAAACTTATTATTCCTTATCTTAATACAAAATATAGTTTTAGAGTTTTATCTGAAGAGGAAATTGATGAAATTATTTGGAAAAAATACGATACTTTGACTTTAAAACCTAGAAAAGACCAAGAGGTAATTATTAATAAAGTTATAACTTATCTTAACAACAATGATAAAGGTATTTTATCTTTAACTTGTGGTATGGGTAAAACTTTAATTTCACTTTGGTCTTCTCAAAAATTAAATTATAATAAAATTCTTATTGGAGTTCCTAATAAACTTCTAGTTTCTCAATGGGAAAAAGAAATAATTAAAGTTTTTCCCATTTATAGTATTCTTCTAGTTAAAGATTCAATTAACATTGAAGATATCACTCAATTTTTAAATTTATATAATTCTGAATCAAATATAGGGTTAATTGTAATTACAACTTACTCATCTTGTCATAAAGTGTTAAGTTCTTGTAATGATATCAATTTTATCTTTGATATTAAAATTCAAGATGAATGTCATCATCTAACTTCAAAAGATGTTAAAGATGCTGGAACAACTAAAACTTTTATCGAGATGCTAAATATTCCAAGTAAAAAACAACTTTCTCTTACAGCGACTATGAAAAGTTTAGAACCTGAATCTGAAGATACATCAGTTATTGGAAATGATAATATTGAACTTTTTGGTGAGATTATCGATAGAAAGAATTTATATTATGCTATTGAAAATAAAATTTTATGTGATTATGAAATTCAGACTATTATAACAAATAATAAAGATTTGGAAGAAAATTTTAGAATTGGAAGTGAAGAGAAGAAACGCTTATTTGTAGCTGCTATGACCGCTTTAAAAAGTATTCTGAATGGTTCATCTCATCACCTTCTTATTTATGCTAATAGCACCGAAAGTGCTGATAAAATTAATGAAAATATTAACACACAGCTAAATATGATAGAAGATTTTAAACTTCTAAAACCTAATCTTTATCATAGTTGTTATCATAGTGGTCAAGATTCAGAGACTCAAAATTCTATTCTTGAACAATTTAAAGATTCTACTTATGGAATTATCACTTGTGTTTATTGTTTGGGCGAAGGTTGGGATTTTCCTCTATTAGATGGAGTTGTTATTGGTGAAAATATGAATGCTAATATTCGAATTATTCAGTCAGTTCTTCGTCCTTGTCGTCTTAATAAAAATGAACCAAATAAAGTAGCTAAAATTATTATCCCGATTTTGTTTAATCGAGATGAATCTGATTGGTTAATTAAAGATGACGGATTGGATTATCCAAAACTTCGTGATATTATTTATGAACTAGGTTTAGAAGATGAATCTATTATGACTAAAGTTAAAGTTCTTAAAAATAAATTTTTAGATACCTTATCCGGGGAATCTTGTGTGGGTGGTAGTATTTTAGGTGAAACATTTTTTGATAATGAACTTTCAGAAAAGCTAAAACTCCGCACCATTCCCCGTTATGCTTTAAATATTTCTTATACTAAAGCTAAAGAAATTATTTTGAAACACAAAAATTTTAAAAAATTTATTTTTAACTCTAAGAGTGATTATTATAGTCTTTGTGATAAGGATATTCGCCTTCCGAAAGACCCAGAAAACTTTTTTAAAGGTCGGTTTGATTGGATTGATTATTTAGATATTAGGGGAAATTTTTATACAAAAGAGGAAGCTATAGTGAAAGTTAGTGATTATATAAAACTAAATCCTGATTTTAGAAAGCATTATCTTGAAATTACTATTGTTAGCGAGAAGCTATGTAGTTTAGATGAAAGATTTCCACCTTCTGATTTTTGGTTAGAATATTATAAGATTGGAAAATATAGTGATATTATTAAAATTGATATTGATAAAAAGATATTTTTTAAATTTTAAAATTGAATTTATGCTTTAATTATATATTTTTTAAATTAATTATCAATTTAAGAATGCCTTGTATAAAAGTTATAACATACGAAGAAGCTAAGATTATTTTAAAAGATAAAAATATTAAATCTAAAAAAGAATATAATGAAGTAATAAGTCAAGAAGATTTAAAAGATTATAAGCTATCAGAAGACCCGGAAAAAACTTATAGGGGTCATTTTTGTTGGATTGATTATTTAAATATTAAGGGAAATTTTTATACCAAAGAAGAAGCTATTAATAAAACTAACGAATATATAAAACTAAATCCAGATTTTAGAAAGCATTATCTTGAAATTACTATTGTTAGTGAAAAGCTATGTGGTTTAGATGAAAGGTTTCCACCTTCTGATTTTTGGTTAGAATATTATAAGATTGGAAAATATGAAGATATTATCAAAATTAATATTAATAAAAAAATTACACATTGTGTAATTAAATTTTAAAAAATTGAAATTAATTTTACAATAATTATAGTTCTTAAATTTTGATTAAATTTAAGAAAAATGAGCACCTTAATTTGTGAGCTATGTAATAAGGAGTTTAAGCGTAATTCTGACCTTACAAAACATAAGAATAGAAAAACACCTTGTGTTTTAAATTCTAATTTAGAAGATTCGAATTCCAAAAATTCTAATTTAGAAATTATGAATTCTAAAAATTCAGAGTTGATTTCTATTTTTAAGAGTTGTTTTGATATTTTACGTGATAATGAACATCTTGTAGCTGATAAAGCTTTAAGAAATGTTTCATATTTTTTATCTCTTAAATTAATTGAACCTCAAATTGAATCTGGTGTTATTGATATCATTAATTATAAAGAATATTCAGAAGATGTAACATATGAAATTTTAAAATATACTAAATTTTCCAAATTAAAAGAAATAAAAGGGGAACATTTATCTGATAATTTAACATTTATTTGGAAATATATTCTCTCAGTTCATCCGAAGACTAAAAATATCTTTCTACCTGGTAAATTTTTCGATATCAAAAATGTATCAACATTTAAGAAAATTATCGATAAGTTAAATTCTATTGATTTTACTAAGTTTGAGGAAGATGTTCTAGGAGCAGCTTATGAAGATGTCATTAAAGATATTATGGTTGGTAAAGCTTTAGGACAATTTTTTACACCTCCCAAAGTTAAAAATATGATGGTTAAGTTAATTAACCCACATATTAAACAAGATGGAAAAAATGAAACTATCTTTGACCCAGCAATGGGAACCGGAGGTTTTCTTATTACCTGTTCTAAATACCTAATTCAAGAAGCTAAAAATAAAAGTATTTCTTTAGATTGGGATTTTATTTCTAAATTTGGTTTAGGCGGAAGAGAGGCAGAGATTGACACGTTTCAACTTGCTCAATCGAATATGCTTATTTCAACTGGTCATATGATTGAAGCTCTGGAATACGGAGATAGTATTCGAAACCCTATCACAAATAAATATGATATTATTCTAGCTAATCCTCCTTTTGGAATTAAGGGTCTAAATTATAATGAAATTTCTCATATTCTAAGAGATGAATATTTACCTATTAAGTCTAGTAGTTCTGTCCCTCTTTTTATTCAAGCTATTATTTATATGCTTAATATTAATGGTCGATGTGCTGTAGTAATTCCAGATGGAAAAGATTTATTTGGTAAAACTTCAGAGTTAATTAACATAAGAAAACTTCTTCTTAAAAGCTGCGATTTACATGAGATTATTCAACTTCCCAATGATGTTTTTACTAATACAACTATTAAAACATGTGTCTTCTATTTTACTAAAAAATATGAAATGAATCGTGTATTAATTACACAAGATAAAGCTAAAACTCGAAGTTATACTTTTGCTGAAGGTTATTCTACACCAAGTGTTAAATTTTATTCTTATAATCCAGAAACAGAAGAGAAGACTTTATTAAACGAGGTTAGTATTGAAGAGTTAAGTAAAAATGAATATTCTTTTAATTATAATGAATATATTAAAGAAGAAGTTAAAAATGATATTTTAAATGAAGAAATTCAAATTAAAACACTCAGTGAAATATGTAATTTCTTACCCAAAAGTAAAAGACAAGCTTCTTATGGTTCAAATGAAGGAAAATATCCTTTCTTTAAAAGTTCAATGAAATTAGATTCTTTTATAAATGAACCTGATTATACAACTGAAAGTATTATAATTGGAGACGGAGGGGAACCAAATGTGAATTACGGGATTAATTTTTCAACTTCAGATCATTGTTATATTTTACAAAATAAGGATGAAAATGTTAGAATTAAATATGTTTATCATTATCTATTTTTAAATCTATATATATTAAATAAATTTTATACAGGTGTTGCTATTAAAAATATATCCAAAACAAATATTCAACAAATTGAAATTCCTATTCCATCTTTAGAAAAACAAAAAGAGATTGTCGAATATCTGGATAATATTGAAAATAAAAAACTACTTAAATTTACTAAATATTATAAGAATAATGTATTTAATTTAATGCTTTATAATAAATTTAGTATTTTTGATAAATTATATAAATGGTTTGAATGTTATATTGAACTTAATAATCAAGTTAATTTCTTTAAAAATAAAAATAAACAATATTTGGATTTAAATATTTCAACTAATAAATTCGAAGTTAAAACTTTAAGGGAAATTTGTGAAAATATTAAAACGGGTAAAAATAAACCATCTGATAACAAAAAAGGAACATTATATCCATACTATGGAACTGGTTCTATTACGGGTTATACGGATGAATATCTTTTTGATGGAACTTTTATTTTAACTCCAAGAAATGGAACAGTTGGAAAATTTATAATTACGGAAGGGAAAATTTTCCCTTCCGATCATATGTTTGTTATAAATATTAAAGAAGAATATAATTTAAAATACATTTACTATTATTTATCTGATAATGGTTATATATTTGATAATCTTAAAACTGGTGTTGGTATTCCAAATATATCCAAAAATATTCTTGAAAATTTTAAAATTCCTATCCTTTCTCTAGAAAAACAAGAAGAGATTGTGAAACATATTGAATTTAATGAAGGAATTATCAGCTGTCTAAATTATGAAATCGAACAAAATAAAAAGTTAGCTCAAGAATTTCTTAACAATTCTCTAAATTTAGATATTACTTCTTTTAATTCTGATATTAACGAATCTGAAGAAATTAACGAATCTGAAGAAATTAATGAATCCGATGAATAAATTTTTAAACTTATAAGTTTAAAAATTACAAAGATATTTTACAAAGATATTTTACAAAGATACTTTGTAATATCTACATTTACATCTACAAATTGGACAAGATTCTAAATCAAGATTATCTTCGCTATTACTCATAATATGACCACAATCAAAAATAATAAAATCACTAAAACTTGATAAAGGTTCTAAGCTAATAGGACAATTTTCATTCTGATTAATAGAATATTTAATTAAATTTCGAAGCATAAATTGACTAGGTTCTGATAATAGTTTATTGATTTTTCTACCAAAAGTTAAGGGATTATTATCATATTCAACGTTTATATTATCTGGAAATTCAGGTAAAAATAATAATTTATTATTTGAACAATCAATATTAATCATTGCGTTATCATTCCAATTATTTTCGGGTAAAATTAGAAGTCTATTATTTTTAACATAAATTACTTCTAATTTTACCATTTCTTCAATTTTTTCTGGTAATATAGATAATAAATTATCATTACAACTTAAACATAAAAGATTTTTTAGTTTATGAAAATTTTCAGGTAAAGAAGTAATTTTATTATTTGAAACATCTAAAAGCTCGAGGTCTTTTAAATTTTCTATACTTTCAGGTAAATAAATAAGTTTATTATTTTTAATTTCTATTTCACGAATAGTATTTGTTTCTATATCATCAAAAAATCTATCTTCTTCATATGAGTTATATAAAACTGGAAAATTTTCCGGGATTTCTGGAAAACTAAGTATTTGATTATCATTTAAAAATATTCTTTTTAAACTTGTCATTTTAAAAATAAAATCAGGAATTGTAGTTAATTTATTGTTGGAAAAATTTATATCTTCTAAATATTTTAAATTTTTAATAGATTCGGGGATTTGAGTAAATAAATTATTACTACAATAAAGTTCTTCCAAAGTATTTATTTTTTCAATACTTTCAGGTAAAGATGAAATATAATTATGACTAATAGATAAATCATTTAATTCTTGTAAATTTCCAATACTTTCAGGTAAAGAAGCTATGATATTATTACATAATCCTAAAAATTTTAAATTTACTAAATTCCCTATAGATTCAGGGACAAAAAGAATATTATTATTACATAAATTTAGATATGTTAAACTTTTAAGTTCGCTTATATTTTCAGGTATAAAAGTTAATTTATTTTGTCTTAAATTTAGTTCTTTGATTATTTTAAAATTAGATATTGATTTGGGTAAAGATGATATTTGATTGTTATAAAACCATAATTCGGTGATATTTTTAAGTTTCCATAAACTTTCAGGTAAAGTTGTAAGTTCATTATCACAACAAACTAAAATTGCTAAACTTGGGAATTTATCAAATTCATCAGGTAAATTTGAAATTTTATTTAAATCGCTAATTTTAAGTTTTGTAATTTGTTTCGAATTTTTAATTTCGATAAAATTTTTATAAATTATAACTTTCTTTTTTCCGATATTAGTGATATACATTTTTAGATTTTTAAATTCTAAATTCCAATTTCTTTAAATTTTCGATTTTTAAAATATTTTACGCTTTAAAGCATTTTTAATTTTTAACAAATTATATTGTTAATTTGGAACAAGAAATAGGTATTAATACCCACAAATTGAAAAAAAGTTGGATTGTTTTGATTAAAATTTTTAAAAAGCTAGTAAATCAGAGAAATATCAAAGTTAGAAATTTAAAAATAAAACAAATAACATTTTTTCTTTAAAGCACTTTTGAAAATTAATTTTTTAGATTATTTAAAATATTTTGAAATTAAAAATAAGATGTCTAAACGCCAAGCTGTTCTTTTTGGATTAAATTATTCCTACGATGCTAATGCTAGATTAAATGGATGTATTAATGATGTTAATAATATGGCTGATTATTTAAAGACTGTAGGATTTAACTGTCGTTCTTATACCGATGATAAAGATTTATTTTCTACTTCTGCTAGAGGAATGATTCAAAGAATTTCTGAGGTAGCACAAGAGAGTTTCAGAAACAATCTTCAGATGGTTTGGATTCATTACAGTGGTCATGGAACTTTTATTAGAGATTTAAACGGAGATGAAAAGGATGGAAAAGATGAATGCTTAGTTCCTTCAGACTATAAAACTACTGGTGTTATACCTGATGATATTATAAATGCTGTTCTATCACAATTCAATCCTAAGACTAAAGTTGTGTGTGCTTTTGATGCTTGTCATTCTGCTACTATCGGGGATGCTAGATTTAGTTGGGAAGGTAGTACTAAATTTTCTATAGAAAATCTAAGATGTAAAATACCTGGGAAAGTCATAACTATCTCTGGATGTTTAGACGACCAGACTTCTGCTGATGCTTACAATATTCTCAGAACTCAAAAGTTTGAAGGCGCCATGACTAGCTGCTTACTTCTAACTTTAAAAGAAAGTAAAGCTTATCATAAGAATATTTTTACCGTAGTTGATGTTCTAAGAAGAAAGCTAAAAGAAAGAAGATTTGTCCAGGTTCCTAAACTATGTAGCACTTTCAATCTGAACAGTGATAAGATTTTATTATAAAATCCATAATTTTGAATATCAATTTTAATGTATATTTTTATACATTAAAATCTTATGCTGAATGAACCGAAGTTCTATCGCTTTCATTACCCGAATCATGAATACAAGAAAGAGCCGCAGAGTTTTCTCTTTCAATATTATTCCTTGATTGATGAGACATATGAATTCTAGGTTGTAAAGGAGATGTAGGTGGTCTTACTTCTAAACTTTCATTATATATTTCAGGGTTAAAAGGTCTATCTGCTCTAGAAGCAATAGAAGAATCACTTGAAACATCTTGTCTTCGTTGAATAAAAGACCCTAATCTTTCCATTGGAATAGTTTCATACATATTTATCGGAGCAGCTGATGATGTCGTAGGTTGATTTTCATTTCTATTTTCACTTGGATGATTTGATGGAGTTGAGTTATCGTTAATCTTAAGGAATTCCTCGAAGACTTGACTCATCTTAATTTTTTCAATATTATGACAGAAATAAATGAACTGGTTTTCGTGAGTTGGACGGCGTTTATTTCGATTTAATATCCCGGAATATTTACCAGTTAAAGATAGATATTGATATCCCTCCGATTGAAGCTTTTCATAAATAGAATGAAGAAAATAATATTTCTTGTCTATCTTAAATAAAGTAAATATTCCGTTAGCAATTGTAACCATCAAAGAAATAGCCCAAGTTGTCCAGTAGATAGGAATTTCTAAAGATTGAGTAAAAGAGAATAGGTTTTCTTTAGAATATTGAATCGACATTAAAGCTGGGACTAGCAAACTTCCTACGGTAACCATTATTCGACAAGCGTGATAAATCCAAGAATAAAACTTACATCTGTTCTGAAAATCCCATAGAATTCTTAAATATCTAATTTTTAAAATCTCTTTTCTATAATCATCTAAACTTTGAGAATGAAGAATTAGGGATTCTAAATTGTGTAGTTTCTTCCTTCTACACATTTTTTAAAATTAATATTTTAAAAATGAAAAATAAAAATAACTTTAATCTTTAATTTAAAACAAACTTTAAAAATGTCTTCTTGTAGATGTGGAAGACATATAAGCATTAAGAAAACACTGTTTGAAACTGTCAAACAGTGTAAAGATAATGAAAAATGTTGTCAAATTTTCCTAGGAAATGCTCAGAGTTATATAACTCGTAATGTCCCACGTGATGATGTTGTCTCTACTAAAGAGTATTTAGCTGAAAAAGACATGAAGATGTATGTTCATGCGAATTATCTAATTAATATGGCGCGTGAAGGAGATGATTCTATAGTAGAAAAAGGACGTGAATGTCTTCAAAAAACTATAAATACTCTTTATTCTATTGGACCAGAACATACCGGGACAATTTTTCATTGCGGAGCTAAAGGTTCTGTTGAAAAGTTATATGATACTTTAAATTCTATGGAAATTCTAGTTCCAACTTTCTGTGAAAATTCTGCTGGAGAAGGAAGTAAAATTGGTAAAGATATAGATGAATTGAGAAGAATTATTGAAGGAACTGATTCCCATCTTGTAGGTGTTTGTATTGACACTTGCCACGCCTTCTCTTCTGCTATGACCGACTTCCGAGAAATGGACTCAGTTGATAAACTTTTTGAGGATTTAACTTTTCTAGGTAAAAGACCTTTAATTTTTCATCTAAACGATAGTCTAACTCCTCTCGGAGGACGAGCTGATAGACATGCTACTTTAGGTTTTGGTCAGATTTGGAATGTTCAGAAACCTGAAACTATTAATACTCTTTATCGTTTTTACCAACATACAAAGCAGAATTGTAATGATATAATTTTTGAAACTCCAAATGAGCTTACTTCTTATCTAGAAGCGGATTTGTATGAAAAATTTTAATTTATTTTCTAAATTAAAATGAGTAAATTAAATAATTATAAAATTATTAAAGAACTTGGAAAAGGAGGTTATGGTGTTGTATATTTAGTTAATAATCCAGATAATGAAAAAAATTATGCTATGAAAATAGAAAAAATAAGAGAAGAAGATATAGACTTGGATAATAAATTTAGTCCTCTAACAAAAGAGTTAAAGTTTAATATAAAAGTAGCAAAAAAATATCCTAATTTTTTTATGAGACTTTTGGATTATGATATTGTTAAAGATTGTGATTATAAATGGAAAGCAACGGAAAAAGACAACGAAATAAATAAAGAACTTGAAAAAAGCCCTTATTGTTTTAGAAAAATTTACACTTTAGTAGATGGGGTAGTATGTAATATCAGAAATAAAATTTCAGCTAAAGCTCTAAAATCTCTTATAATACAATTTATTTATACAATCTATATTATGTATTCTATTGAAAAAATTATAGTCATTGATATTGCTAGTTGTGATAATGTCGGGTTTATTAAAACAAATAAAAAATATATATCTATAAATGTCAATAATAAAACATATCAAATTCCTACATATGGATATTTAATACAAATTATAGATTATGGATATATTTCAGATATTGAAGATATTGAAAAAAACATTAAAGAATACAACCCTAAATCTTCAGATATTTCTGGATATAAATTTATCCATATTGACCACGTATCTGAAACATTTTTTGATTATTACGATAATAAAGATATGTTCGAAAATATTGCGAATATTTTTGATAAGAATTTTGAAAAAGTTGATTTAGATATTCCTGGTATGGATTTACTTATGGAAATTTATAAATTTGATACAAAAAATGAAAATATAGAAAAAATACTTACATATTTACTTGAAAATTTTAATTTTTAAATTATAGTATAATTTAAAATGTCTAAAAGATTTTTATTTAATCCATATTTAGTATCTGATAAATCTTTTGATGTTTATGTAGATAAAGACCCTCACAATTTTATTGATATACTATACCAATAAAATATTCATCCCTTGATGAAGTTAAAGAAACTATCAAACTTTTGGAATTTTTATATAAAAATATATCCTCATAAACGTATAAGTCAAGTATCTATGGTTTTGATGGTAAGACTTCGAGTTTT
>JACCDX010644064.1_pt1 | contig 17094 bp, 15 predicted proteins | sample 7449681 | NCBI WGS metagenome assembly JACCDX01 (sample SAMN15323450, study PRJNA562643) | freshwater metagenome | isolation source: river surface water | place: USA:Blue River Watershed | collected 2017-08-18 | reverse complement strand
CGCGGACGGCGAGGGGCGCGGCGCCGGCGGCGAGGCCGGCGGCGGCGGAGAGTTTGAGGAAGTCGCGGCGGGTAACGGTGTTCATTGGAGCGGGTGAAGGTTTGGCCGCCGGGAGGAGGCGAGTCGAGGCGCGGTTGCTTCCCGGACGGCGGGGCGGAGCCCAATCCGGGGTGGGGTGGACGGCGCCGCCAGGACCCGTGCGGGCGTAGTCTCGAGCGTCCGCGTGGCGACGAGGTGAAATTTTCCGTGGGATAAAAAGTTCGCTGGATTTGCCGCTTCCAGGCGTTACATCAACCCCTCGAACCTTACCCGGCGTCTCACCTGCGGAGGCGCCTTGACCCAAGGACCAAGACCATGACCTCAACCCCTGAAGGAAAGGCGCCGCGTTGTCGCGTCGCCAAAAGCATCGTGCACACCGTGCTGCTGGCGACCGCCGTCTGCGGTGCGTTGTCGGCCACACGCCTCGCCGCGCAGCCCGCGGCCGCCGCGTCGGGCGGCGTGATCATCGGCAGCGTGACCAACAAGACCACCGGCAACGGCCTCGAAGGCGCGATCGTGGAGATCAAGTCCCTCGGCCTCAGCGCCCTGGTCGACAAGACCGGCCGCTACATCCTCAACGCGCCCAGCGGGGCCCATGAGCTGACGGTGACCTACACCGGCCTCGACTCGCAGACCTCCCAGGTCGTGGTCACCGCCGCGGACCGCGCCGTGCGGAATTTCGAGCTCACGAGCAGCATCTACATGCTCGATGCCTTCAAGGTGGCCGGCGAGCGCGAGGGCAATGCAGCCGCGATCACCGCGCAGCGCAATGCCGACAATCTCAAGAACGTCGTCTCGATGGACGCCTACGGCAATCTGCCGAACCTCAACGCCACCGAACTCGCGATCCGGCTCCCCGGCGTGACGTTCGGCAATCCCGGCGACGAGGTGGTCGAGGTGGTGTCGGTCCGCGGCATGGGCGCGGGCATGACCACGATCACGATCGACGGCGGCATGATGTCGTCGTTCAGCGCCGAGAACCGCAACACGCGCATGACGGCCTTCACCGGCGCGATGTTCGAGCAGCTCGAGGTCGTGAAGGGCCACACGCCCGACAAGGGTGCCGACTCGCTCGGCGGCACGATCAACTTCAAGACCCGCTCGCCACTGAACATGAAGGAAAAGCGGCGCATCAGCTACAACGCCTCGGTGAGCACGATCCCGACGTGGGTCGACCAGGTGCCGATCCGCGAGAAGCATCGCAGCCACCCGCTGTTCAACGGCGCCTACATCGAGAAGTTCCGTATCTTCGGCGCGAGCGAGGAGAACCTCGCGCTGTCCGTGAACATGTTCTACTCGGAAAACGCCTTCGGCTTCTTCCGCAGCCAGCGCGACTACGCGCAGAACAACAATTATCCGGGCTACGTGTGGGACTACCGCACGACGGACAATTACAACAACCGGAAGCAGATGAGCATTAACACCAAGTGGGACTACCGCCTCTCGGTGAACTCGCTGCTGAAGCTCAACATCATCGTCAACGACGCGCCGGAGCCGATGCGCCGGCAGTATCAGACCCGCGCCTTCGCCGGCAGCGAGACCACGGTGCCGAGCGCCACCTCGGGTGTCGTCCCCGGTGCGTTCACCAACCGCGTCACGGTCGTGCGGGCCAACGCTCCCGCCGCCAACGCCAACCCCGGCACCGCGCCGACGGCGGCGATCGACGTGACCTCCACGCTCATCAATCGCAATCAGCGCCTGCGCCACGCCGACATCGGCGGCGAGCACAACTTCGGCCGCTTCGAGATCGACTGGGCCGGCCTCTACAGCCTCACGCGCTACCGCACCCTCGGCGCGGAAGGCTCGCTCACCAACCGCATCGGTGGCGTGCCGTTCATCGGGCCCAATGGCCTGACCGGCACCGGCCTCAACACCATCGTTGGGCCCAGCGGCGAGATGGGCGTGGGTTGGATCCTCGACCGCACCGCCTCGGATCTCTACCCGAAGTTCATCCAGAACGGCGGCCTCGATTTCACCAATCCCGCCAACTACCGCCCGACGCAGAACGGCCTCAGCACGGGTGCCGGCAATCTCCAGCAGCACCGCGTGCGCGATGTGCGCGGCAACATCCGCTACCGCGTGCCCACCGATGCGTTGAACCTCAACCTCAAGACCGGCGGCCAGGCGCGCGAGCAGACCGTCAGCATCTGGAACACCAACCGCCGCTGGAGCTACATCGGCCGCGATGCGCTCCCGACCGATCCGTCGATCCGCCTGTGGGACGAGATCTACACCGGCCGCAAGATCCCGACCTGGGAAGGCGCGATGTTCATCCAGAACGGTCAGCCGACCAACCCGGCGCTGTGGCAGGAGGACCGTTACTTCTACGAGCAGAACCGTCTGGCGAACAACTACCGCATCCAGGAGACGGCTTACGCGACCTACGGCATGGCGCAGGGCCGCTGGCGCAACAACGGCTTCCTCGGTGGTGTGCGCTGGGAGCGCACCGACACGGTGTCGAAGGGTTATCTCCGTTCGCGCCGTCTCAGCACGACGGCCGAGCAACTCGCCGATCCGGTCGGCGCCGCCATGCGCGACTACGGCAACAACTGGACCGTGCTGCGCGGCAGCTACAACGACTTCTTCCCGAGCATCCACCTGTGGCGCGACGTCACGCCCGACCTCAAGATCCGCGGCGCGTGGTCCACGAGCTTCGGCCGTCCCTCGATGGGCAATGCCCGTCCGACGATCGCGATCGATGAGGGCAACCAGCGTATCACCGTCGGCAATCCCGCCTTGCTCCCGCAGTTCGCCAAGAACTACGACCTGAACCTCGAATACTACTTCAAGCACGCCGGCACGCTCTCGATCGGCTGGTTCCACAAGACCATCACCGACTACATCGTCTCCAACGTCGAAGTCGGCACCGTGCCCACCGGTCCGGACAACGGCTACGACGGCGAATACGGCGGCTTCGCGATCCGCACGACCCAGAATGCCGGCCAGGCGGTCGCCCAAGGCTGGGAGTTCAGCTACCTGCAGCAGCTGCGTTTCCTGCCCGGCCTGCTGAAGGGACTCAGCATCAACACGAATTACACGATCATCAACACGCACGGCGACTTCGGCGCGATCGGTGCCCGCCGCGAAAACGGCCAGGTCCCCGGCTTCATCCCGCGCTCGGCCAACGTCCGCCTCTCCTGGCGGCACCGGAAGTTCGGTGCGAGTGCACTCTACAACTACACCGCGACGCACATCCGGTCGTTCAACGCCACGCAGCCGTCGCGCAACCAGTATATGTTCAAGCGCGAGCAGTATAACCTCGGCGTGGAATACGACCTCCTGCCGAACCTGAAGCTCACGCTCGACGTCTCGAATGCGTTCAACGAGCCGCAGACCTACTACCGCGGCATCCCGGACCAGCTCGAGACCTTCCTGATGCAGGGGCCGAAATACACCATCGGCGTCCAAGGTCGCTTCTGACCCGGCGCCCGCGTCCCGCTCTTTGACCTGCGCCGCTCCCATCCGGGAGCGGCGCTTTTTTTTGCCGGCCCGCCGGCGAACGCGGCCGCTCGGCCTCCGAGCCATCTGTGCGCTTGACGGCGTGGGGCGCCGGGCGCGGCATGGCGCGCCATGAAGCTTGGAGTGGACGTCCTGCTCGAAAAGGGTGCCGGCATGCTGCGCGGGAAGCGGGTCGGTCTGATCACCAACCCGACCGGCGTGGATGGGCAGTGGCGCAGCATCGTCGACCGGCTGCGCGCGACGGAGGGCGTGCAACTGGTCGCGCTCTACGGCCCGGAGCACGGCGTGCGCGGCAATGCGCAGGCCGGCGAGTATGTGCCGTTTTACTTCGACGCCTCGTTCGGCCTGCCGGTGTTCAGCCTCTACGGGCAGTCGCAGAAGCCCCCGGTCGACATGCTGCAGAACATCGACGCCTACATGCGCAGCTACGACACGCAGCACACGGGCAAGACCGTCGAACGCGCGATGCTGGGCGGCGTGGAGGTGATGGTCTTCGACCTGCAGGATGTGGGCACGCGCGTCTACACCTACGTCGCCACGATGGCGTATGCGATGCAGGCGGCAGCCGAGGCGGGGATTCCGTTCGTCGTGCTCGACCGGCCGAATCCCATCGGCGGCACGCTGCTGGAAGGGCCGATGCTCGAGTATCCGGAACACAGCTCGTTCATCGGGCTCTACCCGGTGCCGCTGCGGCACGGGATGACCGCGGGCGAATTGGCGCGCTGGTTCAACGCCCGTTATCTGCCGCGGCCGGCGGATCTCACGGTGGTGCCGATGGCGGGCTGGCGGCGCGAGTGCTGGTTCGACGAGACGGATGCGCCGTGGGTGATGCCGTCGCCCAACATGCCCACGCTCGCGACCGCCACGGTGTATCCGGGGCAGGTGCTGCTGGAGGGGACGAATCTGTCGGAGGGCAGGGGGACGACGCGGCCGTTCGAGCTATTCGGCGCGGCGTGGATCGACGGGTTTGCGCTGGCGCGGGCGCTGAATGCGCGCGGGCTGCCGGGCGTGGCGTTCCGCGAGGCGTGGTTCACGCCCACGTTTTCGAAATTCGCCGGCGAACGCTGCGGCGGGTGCCAGCTGCACGTGACCGACCGCGCGCGGTTCCGGCCGGTGGCGACGACGCTGGAGATTCTCCGCGTGGTCCGGGAGCAGCCCGGTGCCCGGCTCGAACTGCATGCGGACTATTTCGACAAGGTGATGGGCACGGCATCGGTCCGGCTCGGCTTCGAACGGGGCGACGCCACGGCGGCGCTCGCCGGCCGCTGGAGCGGCGAGCTCGCGCAGTTCGCGCAGGAGCGGCGGGAGTATCTGCTGTATCCGTGAGGCGGCGACGCGGGCCCTTGTGCGGGGCCGGAAAAAGCGAAGGCCCCGGTTGTGAGCCGGGGCCTTGAGCTTGTGCCAACTAGCGGGGGTTGCATCCGGGGCAACCACCCCGGCCGGGGCCTCCGCAGGGTCCGCCCGTCTTGCTTAGCCTGGCCGCCGATTTTCGCGGCGGCCAGGATTGGGCAATTCAGGACTATCCCTGGGAGGTTGCTTAGCCGATGAGGCGGAGAGCCGACTGGGCGCTCTGGTTCGCCTGCGAGAGCATCGCGGTGCCGGACTGCACCAGAATGTTCCAGCGTGCGAGCTGGGTCGATTCCGTTGCGACGTCCACATCCGTGATGCGGCTCGAGGCGGCCTCCATGTTTGCCTTGTTGACCGCGAGCAACTCCGCCGCGAACCCGAGGTGGCTCTGCTCGGCGCCGTTTTCGGCGCGGAACGTTGCCACATTCTTGATCGCATCGGTGATGTTCGCGAGGGTGATGTCGCCCAGCGAGTCGACCGAAGAGGCCGTGAGCACACCGACACCGCTGCCGGTGCTGGTGAGATTACGTCCGCTGATCGTCACGCTGGTCTGCGCGTCTTCGGTGATGTTCACCGAGATGGACGAGCTGCCGAACAGGCTTACCGTGTTGAAGTCCTCGCCGGCGATGTCCGTGAGCTGCGACTGGAGTTCGGTGAATTCCGAGTCGTAGTTCGCGAGGTCGCTGGTGCTCTTGGTGGGATCGGAGTAAAGGGTCTTCAGCTCGCTCATGCGATCGAGGACCTTTGCCGCCACCTTGAGGGCGCCGTCTTGCGTCTGGAGGAACGAGACGGTGTTGCCGATGTTCGTCGCAACCGCGCCTTGACGGCGGGCGGCGGCGGACAACTTGACCGAGACCGCGAGACCACCGGCATCATCCGAGGGATTCACGATCTTGGAGCCACTCGACAACCGGTTAAGGCTGCGTTGCAGCGAGGCATTCGAAGCGGCGAGGTTGTTGGATGCAACGGTGGCCGCGTAGTTGGTATTAATCACGACTGACATGGTATCGTTTCCTTGATGAGTGCGACTGTCCGTCGTCGCCACGTATCCGGAATTGGCAGCGCCGGATCGCGCCGTCTGCGGCTTGCGCCGCAAAGTGTTTCGGGCACGCAACCGCAATGCAGCGCGCCCACCTGGGGTGTGTTTCAAGGAACCGCTTCCTGACCTGACAGACTGTCAAACAACGGCGGATTCGGGCTCCGCTCGCCCTGCGGGGTTGCCCCCGCGACCTGAAAAGAACGCTCTGACAAGAACTGGCCTTTGGCCCCATGCCCGAGACAGACAACCGTGCTAACCCGGGGCCGTGGGCGGGATGACTAGTCCCGCTCCCGGCGGACCACTGGCCGGAGATCAGCCGAGGAGCTTCAGCGCGATCTGCGAACTCTGGTTCGCTTGGGTAAGCATCGCGGTGCCGGACTGGACCAGGATGTTGAACCGGGCGAGCTGCGTGGATTCGCTCGCGACGTCGACATCCGTGATCCGCGACGCGGCGGCCTCGAGATTGGCCTTGTTGACCGTGAGCAGTTCGGCGGCGAAGCCGAAGCGGCTCTGCTCGGCGCCGTTCTCGGCGCGGAAGGTGGCGACGTTCTGGATCGCGACTGTGATGTCGCTGAGATCGATGTCGGCGAGGGAATCGACCGTGGTCGCGACCAGCGCGCCGATGCCGGTGCCGGTGGAGGAGAGGTCGCGGCCCTGGATCGAGACGACCGTGGCGTTATCCTCGGTGACGGCCACCGAAAGGTCCACCGTGCCGAAGAGACTGACCGTGTTGAAGGCCTCGGTGGTGAGGTCGTCGAGCTGGGTCTGCAGCTCCTGGAACTCGGAATCGTAGTTGCCGAGGTCGGTCGAGTTCTTGGTCGGATCGCTGTAGAGGGTCTTCAGCTCGCCCATGCGGTCGAGCACCTTGCCGGCGACCTTGAGCACGCCGTCCTGCGTCTGGAGATACGAGATGGCGTTGCCGATATTCGTGTTCACCGCGCCCTGACGGCGGGCGGCGGCGGTCAACTTCATCGAGACTGCGAGACCGCCGGCATCGTCGGCCGGGCTGACAATCTTGGAACCGCTCGAGAGGCGGTTGAGGCTCTTCTGCAGCATCTGGTTCGATGCCGCGAGGTTGTTCGAGGCCACCGTGGCCGCGAAGTTGGTGTTGATGACAACTGACATGGTGATCTTCCTTGATCCTTGAGCGTGACGTCCGTGTCACAGTCGTAACCGGGGGAGCGGCTCCGGTTCGCGCCGGTCTCGGCAATCCTTTGCTTCGACAGAGCTGCTATCGTCGCGGCGCGAGTAAACCTTTACGCGAAAGCGCAAGAATTATTTTCAGGTTTCCTGAAGTTTTTTCTAAACCATCGGGCGCTCAAGCCGACTGCGCGCGTGCCGATGAATAGGGCACAGGGCCATTGCGCCCGCACACCTTCACTCCACTCATGGCCAACGGATTTCAGGTCGCAGGACTCGCCTCCAACTTCGATTGGAAGAGCTTCGTCGACCAGATCATGGACCTCGAGCGCGCCCCCGCCGCCCGCCTCGAGAAGGAAAAGAGCACCAACAACACGCAGGCCAGCCTTCTCTCCACGCTCACCACGCGGTTCGAGTCCCTCCAGACCTCGGCCAAGGCCCTCGGCGCCATCACCACCTTCGGCAAACGCAGCGCCTCCTCGACCACCGCCGACTCGACCTGGAGTGCGACCGCCGCGGCGGACACCGCGACCGGGTCCTACAAGATCGCCGTTTCCCAGGTCGCCACCGCCGCCAGCCTCCGCGGTTCGAGCGACATCGCGCGTGGCCTCAATCCCTCCGGCTCCGATGTCTCCGGTCTCACGCTCGCCAACCTCCCGATCGGCCAGGCCGTCACCGCGGGCACCTTCACCGTCAACGGGGCCAAGGTGACGGTCAGCCTCACCGATTCGCTGCAGGACGTGTTCAACGCGATCTCGACCGCCACGGGCGGCAACGTGACGGCGGCCTACAGCTCCGCCGGCGACACCGTGAGTCTCACCGCCGCCTCGGGCGAGGTCATGCTCGGCGCCGGCAACGACACCAGCAACTTCCTCCGCGCGCTCAAGCTGGGCAACAACGGCACCGGCACGGTCGCCAGCTCCGCCCGCCTCGGCACGGTCAAGACCACGGCCGCGCTCTCCGCCGCCAACCTCTCGACCGCGATCACCGCGGTCGACGGCAACGGCGCCGGCAGCTTCTCGGTCAACGGCGTGACGATCAGCTACGACGTCGACACCGATTCGCTCACCACCGTCCTCAAGCGCATCAACGATTCCTCGGCCGGCGTGAGCGCGAGCTACGATTCGGTGAACGACCGCGTCGTCCTCGCCAACAAGAGCACCGGCGACCTCGGCGTCTCCGTGAGCGAGAGCGCCGGCGGGCTGATGGGCGCGCTTGGGCTGACCAGCGGCACCACCTTCACGCGGGGCAAGAACGCCGAATTCCGCATCAACGACGGCGATCTGCTCAGCAGCGCCAGCAACGCCCTCGACTCCTCCGCCCACGGCATCGAAGGCCTGGTGGTCGAGGTCGACTCCCAGGCGACCCAGACGATCTCCGTGGCCGCCGACACGAGCGCGATGCGCGCCAAGCTCGACGCCTTCATCTCGGACTACAACGCCCTCCAGTCCTTCATCGAAACCAACACCAAGGTGTCGACGGATGCCAAGGGCAAGGTGTCCGCTGCCGCCCTGTCGGGCAACCGCGAGCTGCAGGACTGGGCGCGTTCGCTGCGCTCGATGGCGTTTGCGTCCGTCACCGGCGGGACCGGCTCGATCGCCCGGCTCAACGACCTCGGCATCGACTTCAAGGCCGCCACCAACGAACTCGAGATCAAGGACGAGACGAAGCTCGGCGATGCGCTCGCGGACGCGACGAGCGACGTGACGTCGTTCTTCACCACCGGCTCGACCGGCTTCGCGGCGAAGTTCGATTCGTTTCTCGACACCGTGGTCGGGCTGAACAACGCCCAGAAGGAACGCATCAACACGACGAACACCAAGCTCGACGAACAGATCGCCGCGATCGAGCGGCGGCTCACCCAGCAGCGTGCGGTGATGGAGTCGGCCTTCATCGCGATGGAGACGGCCCAGTCGAAGATCAAGCAGCAGCAGACCGCACTCGACGGCATGGTCTCGTCCTTCAGCAGCTCATGAGTCGCGTCGCCACCTCCCCGTCGCCCGTGGCGCGCAGCTGCCGGCCGGCGAAGTTATCCGCGGTCGCCTGCGCGGGGCTGCTCGCGGCGCTCGCCGCGTGCGCCGGCTGCGCCCAGCCCGGTCACTTCGACCGCGCCCGCACCGGACCGCTCTTCACGCCGACCAATGTCTATGCCGAGCCCAGCCTCAGCGGGCTGCGCCGTGTGGTCGTGCTGCCGGTCTGGTCCGGGGACATCGCACCCTCCGAGACCGCGGCGGGCCTCGACGCCACCGTCGTGCTCGCGCTGCAGCAGCAGAAGCGCTTCGAGGTCGCGCCCGTCTCGCGGGACTGGATGCGCCGGCGTTTCCGGGCCGAGGCGGTGTCGTCGGCCGGGGCGTTGCCCCACGATCTGCTCACGGTGCTGAAGCGGGAGTTTGCCGCCGAAGGTGTGATCTTTGTGGATCTGACGACCTATCAGCCCTACCGCCCGATCGGTATGGGTTTCCGGGCGAAACTCGCGCCGATCGACGGGTCGCGCCTGATCTGGACGTTCGACGAGGTGTTTCTCTCGGATCACGCCCCGGTGGCCAACTCGGCCCGGAATCATTTCCTCGAGGTGGAAGGCCAGGTCCCGGTCGACATGACGCACGGCGTGCTGCAGTCGCCCACGCGCTTCGCCCAGTATGCGGCCGCGGCGATGTTTGCCACGCTGCCGCCGGTGGAGCACCCGATTCTCGCGGCCGGCGTGAAACGCTAAAGTTTCGCCCGCTCTGGCCGATTATTTGCTCAATTCAACGGCGTTCCCTGTAAACCAACCATCAGCGGCTGACCGTTTCGCCAAACCGAAAAAAGCCAATGATCTCATCAACTTCATCCACGGATCGCACCGTTCGTCCGGAGCTCGTGGCGTCGGCAGGACCGGCCGGAAGCCGGCCGGCAGCGCCGCGTCCGGACCGGATCTCGACCGAAAACGCCGTCTTTCTCCACGCGGAGCTCGAACGGCAGCCCGAAGTCCGACCCGAAGTCGTGGCGCGCGCCAAAGAACTGGCGGCGGATCCCCATTACCCCTCCTTCGAAATCCTGAAGAATGTGGCGGGCCAGATCCTGGCCTCGCCCGATCTCAGCGAGATCGAAGCCTGAACTCCGGCCCATGGTCGCCTCCGGTTATGCGCGAACCTATCGCGCCAACGCGGTTCTGACCGCGAGCCCGGGACAACTCGTCCTGATGCTTTACGATGGGGCCCTGAAAGCGATGGATCTGGCGCGCGAAGCCCTGCAGAACGCGCCCGAAAATCCCCGCAGCATCGAGACGATCAACACCCAGCTGCAGAAGGCCCAGGCCATTCTCTCGGAACTGCAGAGCGGTCTGAATCTCGAGGCGGGCGGTGAATTCGCGCGCACGATGCACCGCCTTTACGACTACCACAACCGCCGCCTCCTCGAGGCCAATATCCGCAAGGATGCCGGCCCGATCATCGAAGTGGAGCGGCTGGTCCGGGAACTGCGCGATGCGTGGGCCCAGATGCTCGCGCAGCAGGACACCACGTCCGTCGAGCGCGTGCGGGGCGTCGCCTGAGGGGTCATGCACGATCCGCGGCAACGCACCTTCCGGCTCGTGGGCGCGATCGAGGATCTCGTCGCGCAGGAAGCCCTTGCGTTGCGCGCCGGCGAATTCTCCCTCGCCGGCGAACTCGCCGGCCGCGTCGCGCCGCTGATTGCGGATCTCGCGGCCAATCCGGCCGCGCAGAGCGTGCTGCGGGCGGATCGCGATCTCCAGGGCCGCATCCGCGCCGTGCAGACGATGCGCCGCGCGAGCGGCGAATGGCTCGAGTCCGAGATGGAGCGCGTGGGCGCCGGCTTGCACGAGACCTCCGCGGCCCAGGGGCGCGTGGCGCGGATCGCTCCGGTCTACGGCGGCGGTCCCGCGGTGCCGACGAGCCGGCTCAACTACGTGGGTTGATCGTGGCCGGCGCGGCGCGCCGACCGGTCAGTCGAAGAGCCGGCTGCGGTTGAAGCGCCAGAGCGCGAGACTCATCACGCCGACCGCGATGCCCACGAGCACGCCGAGCGTCGGCAGCAGCTGGACCAGCGAATGTCCGGCCCACAGCACCTGCGTGAAGCCCTCCAGCGACCAGTAGACCAGGGTGAACCGCGCGACCTCCTGCATGACGGGCGGCATGAAGCTGATCGGGAACCACGCGCCTCCGCACGCACTCATCGTGAGCACGAGAAAGGTCGCCAATCCGCTCGCGGCGGCCGGCGTCGCGGTCAGCGACACGATCAGCATGCCGAAGGCGGTGCACGCCGCCGCCGCGGCGGTCGAGACGATCACGAGGTTCCCGAAGTTCGCGAACACCTCGATGCCGTAGAGCAGGCGGCCGGCGAGAAACAGGACGGTGAGCTGCACCAGCCCGAGGCCGACGCCGAAAAGGAATCGGCTCCAGAGCAGGTGCGCGCGCCGCACGGGCATCGAGAGCAGGCGGAGAAAAATGCCGGTCTTCTTTTCGTCGAAGAACGCGGTCGCGGAGCCGCTGAGGGCGAAGAGCAGAAACATGATCGCCCAGCCGCCCACGAGCCGCGTGGCGGCCGGGCTCTGCACTTTTTCCCCGACGACCGTCTGCGTCTCGATCTTCACGATCTCGGCGAGCGCCTCGCGGGCCCGTGACTTCGCGGTGGGGGCACCGGCGGCCGCGTTGGTTGCCGTGCCGGCCGACCCGAAGCCGAAGTCTCCGCGCTCGATCTGACGGCGGATCGTCGCCGCGTCCCCGCCGAAGGCCTGGGCAATGGCTTTGGCGAGCACGTCGTTGAACTGATCGAGCCGGGCGGCGCCGATGTAGCGGCGGGCCTGTTCCTGCATCGCCTGCCCGAGGAGGTCCGGCACGTTGGAGAAGATCGCTTTCTGCAGGAGGCCGTTGACGGTCTGGCTCTCGATCTCGTTCTGCGGGTTGGCGAGGATGCGGAGCCGGATGCCGATGCCGTCGGGGCGCAGCAGGTCGGACGGAATCACGAGTGCGAAACGCAGCTGGTTGTCGCGCATCGCGGCGAGCACATCGGCTTCGGTGAGCGGGCGCTCGGTCTGGTCGGGATTGAGGTGCGCGGTCTGCACCCGGAAGGCCTTCTCGCTGCGCAGCGCCTCGGTGAGTTGGCGGCCGGCGCCGTTCGCCGATTCGTCGACGATGGCGAGCCGGATGCCGCTCGGGCCGGTCTCCTTGCGGTTGAGGCCGAAGACGTGCCCGAAGATGTAGATCAGGGCGATCGGCACGAGGAAGGTGAGGCTGACGGCGGCGCGGTCGCGGGTGAAGTTGACGATGTCCTTGCGGATCAGGGTGAGGAGCGTGCGCATCGGGGGAGCGGGCTTATTCGCGGAGGGTGCGGCCGGTGAGATGGAGGAAGAGCGCCTCGAGGGTGGGGCGCTCGTGGTGGAAGAGCCGGGCCGGCAGGCCGGCGGCTTCGGCAAGCGTGTAGAACTCCGACATCCGCGCCCCGGCGCGCGGCCGGAAACGCAGCGTGCCGTCGCCGCCCGTCACCGTGCCCAACGGCGCAAGGCGGCCGGCGAAGTCCTTCGTCTCCGGGGCATCGGGAAACGAAATCTCATCCTCGAACGGCAGCCGGCCGAGCAGGTCGTCGAGCGTGCCGAGCGCGAGGATCCGCCCGTGGTCGATGATGCCGATGCGCGAGCAGAGCCGGGTGGCTTCCTCCATGTAGTGCGTCGAATACACGATCGTGAGCCCCGCGCGGTTCAGCCGCTCGAGCAGTTCGAAGATCGCGTTGCGCGACTGCGGATCGATGCCGACGGTGGGCTCGTCGCACAGGAGCAGCTTGGGCCGGTGGAGCAGGGCGGCCACGAGATTGAGCCGGCGCTGCATGCCGCCGGAGAAGGTCTTCACGGCGTCGCGGCCGCGGTCGGCGAGTTGCACGGATTCGAGGCCTTCGGCGATGCGGCGGCGCAGCTCGGTGCCGCGGAGTCCGCAGAGTTCGCCGAAGATCCGCAGGTTCTGCTCCGCGGTCAGATCCTCGTAGAGCGCGATCGATTGCGGGACGAAGCCCAGCGCGAGCTTGCCGGTGGCGTCGCCGCCGGCCAACGGACGCCCGTCGAGCGTGATCGTGCCGGCATCGGGCGTGCGCAGGCCGGCCACGAGCGACATGAGGGTCGACTTGCCGGCGCCGTTGGGGCCGAGGAGACCGAAGCATTCGCCCGGCTGGAGCGAGAGGGTGACGCCGTGGAGCGCCACGTGGTCGCCGTAGCGCTTTACGACCGAGTCGAGGTGCAGCATGCGCCGAGCAAAGCGCGGCGCATGCCGCCGGCGATGCTGCAGTCGTCACCGTGACTTTGGTCACGGTGCGGCCCGGCGCGGACCCGGGCGGGCGGGAGGCGTTTACTTCTTGATCGTGACCTTGCGCATCACGATCGGCGTCACGGGCGCGCTCATGTCGCCATCGGTGCCCATGCGCGTGGGCGAGTTCATCAGCGCATCCACGACCTCCATCCCGCGGAGCACCTTGCCGAAGATCACGTAGCTCGGCGGCAGCGGGTAGTCCTGATGCATGATGAAAAACTGGCTGGTGTTGGTGTTGGGGCCGCGGTTGGCCATCGCGACGAGCCCGCGCTTGTAACCGCCGCGGTAGAGCGCGGAGCCGCGGTCGATCTCATCGGGGAACGTGCCGCCCCAGGCGCTCATGCCGCCGCGGCCGTCGCCCATCGGGTCGCCGCCCTGCATCATGAAGCCGCGGACGATGCGGTGAAACGTGAGCCCGTCGTAGTAGCCGTGTTCGGCGAGCAGGCGGAAGTTTTCCACGGCCTTCGGGGCGGCGTCGGCGAAGAATTCGATCTCGATCGTGCCCTTCTCGGTCTCGATGGCGGCGATCCGGCCGCCCGAACTCTTGGCGCCGGCGGGCACCTTGGGATTGCCGGACGTGGCCGGCGTGGCGGCGGGCGCGGGCGCGGCGGGGGCGCCGGAGGCCGCGGGGTCTTTCTTGCCGCAGCCGGCCGCGAGGAGGGCGAAGGCGGCGAGGAGAGGGAGGAGGCGGGACGGGAGGGCGGTGGGTCGCATTCGTCCGTTTGTTGAGGCCGCCGCCGGCGAGTCAAGAGACGGCTGGCGACTCGCCAAACGCGCGGCCGGCGCTCACGTTTCCCGCGCCATGCGTGCCCTGACTTGCCTCGTCGTCTCGCTTCTCGCCCTGAGTCCGGTGCCGGCCGGCGCCGCGGAAACGCCCGGGGCCAAGGCTGCGGCGGGCGAACGCGTGCTCTTCGACGGCCGGACCCTGGCGGGCTGGAAACTCTCGGGCTTCGAGGGGGAAGGCGACGTGAAGGTGGACCCGAAATTCCAGGGCGGCGGCCCGGCGATCGTGATCGGGAAGGGCGTCATGCTCTCGGGCATCACGTGGACGAGGGGCGGGGAACTGCCGCGGACGAATTACGAGCTCTCGCTCGAGGCGATGCGCGTGGACGGCGCCGATTTCTTCTGCGGGCTGACGTTCCCGGTGGGAAAATCCGCGTGCACGTTTGTCGTCGGGGGCTGGAGCGGGATGGTGGTCGGCATCTCGAGTATCGACGATGCGGACGCGTCGGAGAACGAGACGACGTCGGGCATGGATTTTGCGGACAAGCGCTGGTATCGCATCCGCGTGCGGGTGACCGACACGAAGATCGAGGCATGGATCGACGACGTGCAGAAGGCGGACGTGGAATGGCCGGGCCGGAAGATCGCGCTGCGCCCGGGCGACATCCAGCAGTCGCTCCCGCTCGGCGTCTCCAGCTATATGACGACGGCCGCGGTCCGGAATGTCCGGCTGAAGACCTGGTAAACGCGCACCGACCGCAGTCGGCCCGGCGCCGCGTGGAAGCGGCCTTGCGCCGTAGCGGCGGATGAGCCACGCGTTGTTCCCGCATGAAATTGCGCGACGTGATGCAGGCGCTGGCCGCGAAGGGCAGCGAATCGACCAAACGGATCTTCATGAAGCACGGCGCCAAGGAGCCGTTTTTCGGCGTGAAGGTCGGCGACATGAAGCCGATCGCGAAGCAGCTCAAGGGACAGCAGGCCCTCGCGCTGGAGCTGTATGCGACGGGCAACGGCGACGCGCAGTATCTGGCGGGCATGGTGGCCGACGGACGCACGATGACGCGGGCGCAGCTCGACCGCTGGGCGAAGACCGCGTCGTGGGACATGGTCTCGGGCACGACGGTGCCTTGGGTGGCGAGCGAGCATCCGGAGGGATTCGCGGCGGCGGCCGAGTGGATCGATGCGGCCGACGAGCAGGAGGCGCGCGCCGGCTGGGCGGCGTTGGCTGCGATCGTGACGACGTGGCCGGACGAGGCGCTGCCGATCAAGAAACTCGACGCGTTGCTGGCGCGCGTGGTGAAGGAGCTGCCGAAGGCGCCGGACGGCGTGCGCTACACGATGAACAATTTCGTCATCGCGTGCGGCTCGTATGTGGCGCCGCTGGGCGACAAGGCGCTCGCGGCGGCGCGCAAGATCGGCAAGGTCGAGATCGATCTGGCCGGGACGGCATGCAAGGTGCCCGAGGCCGAGAGCTACATCCTGAAGGCGCGCCGGGGCGCGCCGATCGCACCGAAGCGGAAGACCGTGCGGTGTTGAACGCCGGTGTCCGCCGGCACTCCGCGCCGCCCCTCCGGCTCAGAAGCGGGCGGAGAGGCTGAGGGCGACGAACGGCGCGGGCTTGGCGCGGACGACGAGGTTGCGGTCGTCGTATTCGAACCGCTGGCTCACGGCCATGCCGGCGTCGAGGCCGAGCGTGAAGAATTCGTTCAACGCGATGTCGGCGCCGACGCCGACGCGGACTTCGCGGTAGTCGAGTTTCTCGCCCACGAGGGAGCGGGTGAGGGCGGCCGCGGCGGCGGACGGGTGGCGCGTGAGCTTGTAGGCGCCGCCCTGAAACGTGGCGCCGGCGCTGAACGTGGTTGTCGGCGAGTATTTCCAGCTCACGCCCGCGCGCGGGAAGCCGAGGTTGAAGGTCCAGTCGGGGGCGAAGGTCCAGCGCACGCCGACGACGGGCAGCACGGGGTTGTCGCCGAAGGCATTGGCGATGAGGCCGAAACTCCAGATGAGCTCACGCGACGCGGCGTAGGAGGCGAGGCCGAGGAAGGGGGCGTTGAAGGTGTCGCCATCGAGCTTTGCGCGGTCGCCGTAGAAGCCCGGGCGCAGGGTGGCGGTGAGGCGCCACTGCGGGTCGATCTGATACATCCAGCCGAGGCGCAGCGCGAGTTCGTCGAGCGACTCGGGCAGAAGCGCGAAGGCCGGGCGGTCGATCTCGGTGCGCGTCCAGGTGAAGCCGTGGGTGAGGACGTGGCCCGGACCGAGGACGGTGCGGCCGCCGGCCTCGAATTCGAAGCGCTGCACGCCGAGTTCACCGGCGGCGTTCTTGAGGTCGGCGTCGGCGGTCACGCTGACCAGGGTGCTCACCGTATCGAGCACGGCGGAACGCGGCGCGGGCTGGCCCGGCGCGGCGGCAAAGACGGAGGCGGGGAGCAGGGCGAGCAGGGTGGTGAGGCGAAGACGCATGGTTTGGCAAGTTACGGCCGGGGGCCGGCCCCGGATGCAACGCAGCTCGGCTCGTTCCGCAACTCGGGCCGGCCTTATGCCAACATCCCGTAACGTCCGGGCCTACGGGAAGCCCCCACGCCGCGTGACGGAGCGCGCCGACGGAATTGGTTTTCGCTCTTTTCTCTCCACTCCCGCCTTCGAACCCTATCCCTCTCACCTCCGCGCGCCCGGCGCGTTCCCCATGGCCCGATCCCGCTCCGCTCCGCCCAAAGACTCCACCGCCCATCTCGGCTTCGAGGCCAAGCTCTGGCTCGCCGCGGACAAGCTCCGCGCCAACATGGACGCCGCCGAATACAAGCACGTCGTCCTCGGCCTCATCTTCCTTAAATACATCTCCGACAGCTTCGAGGAGCACCACGCCAAGCTGCAGGCCGGCCAGGGCGACTACGCCGGGGCCAATCCCGAGGATCCGGACGAATACCGCGCCGAGAACGTGTTCTGGGTGCCGCCCGCCGCGCGCTGGAGCACCCTGCAAAACAGCGCCAAGCAGCCCACCATCGGCCAGCACGTCGACGACGCCATGGTCGCGCTCGAGCGCGACAACCCGCGGCT
>JACCDX011601246.1_pt1 | contig 17097 bp, 17 predicted proteins | sample 7449681 | NCBI WGS metagenome assembly JACCDX01 (sample SAMN15323450, study PRJNA562643) | freshwater metagenome | isolation source: river surface water | place: USA:Blue River Watershed | collected 2017-08-18 | reverse complement strand
GTAGCAATACTTTGATAACAAATCCATTGTTTAATATTCCATACAGAAGAAGTTAAACTATATGTTTGCCCATTATATGCATTTATAGTAATTAAATTTGGATTTTCTGGATATGGTAAGGATTGTAAATGTAAATATGCTAATGATGCTGCACCTGCTATACCTGTTGCACCTTGGAATCCTGTTACTCCATTTACTCCTGTTGCTCCTTGAACGCCTGTTGCGCCTTGGAATCCTGTTACACCATTAATACCAGTTGCACCTTGAACACCAGTTGCCCCTTGGAATCCTGTTACACCATCAACACCTGTAGCTCCTTGAACACCAGTTGCTCCTTGAACTCCAGTTGCTCCTTGAACACCAGTTGCCCCTTGGAATCCTGTTACACCATTTACTCCTGTTGCCCCTTGAACTCCAGTTGCACCTTGAACACCAGTTGCTCCTTGAACACCAGTTGCTCCTTGGAATCCTGTTACACCATCAACACCTGTAGCTCCTTGAACACCAGTTGCTCCTTGAACACCAGTTGCTCCTTGAACACCAGTTGCTCCTTGAACACCAGTTGCTCCTTGAACACCAGTTGCACCTTGAACACCAGTTACACCATCAACACCTGTAGCTCCTTGAACACCAGTTGCTCCTTGAACACCAGTTGCGCCTTGGAATCCTGTTACACCATTTACTCCTGTTGCCCCTTGAACTCCAGTTGCACCTTGAACACCAGTTGCACCTTGAACTCCAGTTGCTCCTTGAACACCAGTTGCGCCTTGGAATCCTGTTACACCATTTACTCCTGTTGCCCCTTGAACTCCAGTTGCACCTTGAACACCAGTTGCCCCTTGGAATCCTGTTACACCATTTACTCCTGTTGCCCCTTGAACTCCAGTTGCACCTTGAACTCCAGTTGCTCCTTGAACACCAGTTGCGCCTTGGAATCCTGTTGCACCTTGAACACCAGTTGCTCCTTGAACTCCAGTTGCACCTTGAACACCAGTTGCGCCTTGGAATCCTGTTGCGCCTTGGAATCCTGTTACACCATTAATACCAGTAGCACCTTGAACTCCAGTTGCACCTTGAACTCCAGTTGCACCTTGAACTCCAGTTGCACCTTGAACTCCAGTTGCTCCTTGAACACCAGTTGCGCCTTGGAATCCTGTTACACCATCAACACCTGTAGCACCTTGAGTACCAGCTCCAGTAGCACCTTGAACACCAGTTGCGCCTTGGAATCCTGTTACACCATCAACACCTGTAGCTCCTTGAACGCCAGATCCTGTAGCACCTTGAACACCAGTTGCCCCTTGGAATCCTGTTACACCATCAACACCTGTAGCTCCTTGAGTGCCAGCTCCAGTAGCACCTTGAACACCAGTTGCGCCTTGAATTCCAGTTGCACCTTGTATTCCAGTAGCACCTTGAACGCCAGCTCCTGTAGCACCTTGAACACCAGTTGCGCCTTGGAATCCAGTTGCACCTTGTATTCCAGTAGCACCTTGTGTACCAGCTCCAGTTGCACCTTGAGTACCAGCAGTACCAGTTGCGCCTTGAATTCCAGTTGCACCTTGTGTACCTGTACCAGGTATACCAGGTAAACCTTGAGCACCTTGAGCACCAGTAGCACCTGGGATAATACATGTAGGATTAGGGCTACAACATACAGATAAAGGGTTTGTATTGTTATTATTGTTACATCCACCACAAGGATTATTCTGTGTTATACATGGTGTATATCCAGAAGTCCTAAGTCTTAATAAGTCACTGGAATTCATCTTCTATCTTTATTTAAAAAATAAACGTAGAAGAAATTATCGTTAATTATCCGGAATTAAGAATATTCATTTGCATACAGATGAATAATTTGTACCTTGATAGAAGTCAGTATTAGGACATACTTTTGGAGAACTGGTAAATGTTAGATTAGAAACAGTTTTAGCTCCACAAACATATGCACCAGAATCTACATTATTTTTTAATTCATAATTTATGAAATCATTACATCCATATGTAACACAATTATTATTAGATTCATAAACAATTGGTCTTGTATTAGGATCACTTAATCTTAAATTAGCATTATTATATGCTGTATATAATGCACCATTTTGTTTTCTTTTAATGATATCACTTGCATTCATTTCCTAATATTAAATAATAAAACTAAAAATAAATACACTATATAAGACAGATAATATGGATTTATCGACAGTACCATTTAAAATGATAATAAACTTTGTAATACTTGCTATAATTGTGGGTATAGTGGTATATGTAATGTTTAATACACCAAAGTATAAACGTGTAGATGAGGGATTTTATGGTGGTGTTGCACGAGGATCAGGGCATCCTGATTGTCTCCGGACATTACCTGAAGGTTCACAGATTTTAGATATATTAAATGGTCGTGTAGGAATGGAGGAGGGTTCTTCAGATTATGCTGAATTACAATTAATTTTAAGTAAACTGGCTTGTCTGAAAAAGGATTTATTATCACCTAGCGGGATTGTGGATGCAACACGTTATCAGGCATTTGAGACAGCGCATGATCGTGAAAGTGTAGCGGAAGTATGTGCAACTTGTTTAAATCAGACAATTGCACCACGTGATCTGGATATAATATTTGCAACTTGGCGCGATAGAGCAAATATATTAATCAAAAAGTTATGTACTGAGGCACGTCTAAAAGAAGCGGAAGTAGAAAAAATTGAAATGCTCTTTAAGTCAGCGTGGTCAGATGTATATGATGTGTCAAAGAGTCGTTGTCTGAAAACACAATTTTCACAACAAAAACCTGATGATGTTGGTGCATTTGAACCACCTACTTTAAAGGATGCTCGTCAATATGATGGATATTACTCTGGCTGGAGTGGTGCTGTCTAAGCGCACTTTTTGAGAAAAAGTGCCCAAAAACCAGATATTATTAGGAGTTTTATCAATATTAGTTTAAATTTGATAGGATTTTAAAGGTATGATAAGTTTACAATCTATATATCCTTTTTGGAGCCTTTTTGGAAAAAGGCTAAAATGGATTCTGTTAATGTACAAAATGTATATCAACAGATTGCATCTCATTTCAGTGATACACGCTATAAAGTCTGGCGTGGAGTCCAAGAGTTTTTATCCAAGTTAGATCCTAATGCATTAGTTGCAGATATTGGTTGTGGAAATGGTAAAAATATGTTATTTAGAAAGGATTTGGAATATATTGCTTCAGATATAACTCCTAATTTATTAGACATTGCTGTGGAAAAGTCTGGAAAGGACGGAGTCCTGGCATCAGGAGTTTTACTCCCATTTCGGAATCAGACATTTGACTCCGTTATTTCGATTGCAGTAGTCCATCATTTATTTACAAAGGAGTTACGTAAACAATTTATTAGCGAGCTTGTTAGGATTTGTTCGATAGGGGGTGAAATATTATTTACAGTGTGGATGGAGGATCAGCCAAAAAAGTCTAAATGGATTTCACTTGAAACACCTGGTGATTATCATATCCCTTGGACTACTCCTGATGGTAAAACTCTGCAACGATTCTATCATTTCTTTACTGAACTTGAAGTAAGAGAAATAACCCCATTCAATTGTGAAATTGTTAGTTTAACAAGTGAATGTTATAATTATAATGTAGTTTTACGCAGAACTCTTTAATGTACTTTTGAAAAGTGCCCAAAACAATTTTGCAGACTTTTGTTAAAAGTCTTTAGCAGAACTGACATCCTTTATTGCATTTTGGTTTTACTGGGCATCCACAACGATTTACTTGTTGTCCACAACTATTGCAAGAACATCCTTGACCACAAGGACAACCTCCACTTGGCGTGGGGCTAGAAGAATAATTTGCATAAATAATCATTGCAATAACAATTACAAATAATACAACTAAAAAGGTTAGTAACCACATCCCTATACAATTTTAAGAAAAAAGTGTGCAAAAAATAATGTAATTATTTATAGAAATATTACTAATACATCTATAAATTATTTTTATCAATGATATTTTAAAAATGCGGGTTTTTGCAGACTTTTTTTCAAAAAGTCTATCGGATAAGGGCTAAGAATAACATTAATCCAATAATTTGCCATACTGTTCTAACTGGTCGGACAAATGTAAATAATTCAGCTACAGATGTATTCCATAACCATTTTCCTACAAATGCTACAATTAGAATTGACACAATTAAAGATAAGATTGAAGCAACAACATCTTTATATACTTCATATCGACCAGTTGTAGAACCGGACATATTAGTCATACCTTCAATTCCTGCACGCATAACTTCACGAATCATTTCTATGTAGTTTAAACATTTTAGCATACTTATTCATTTTTCTCATATGCAAGTGATTCTTTTTCAACTACTTCACGACGTTCTTGTAGATATTTCATTAGTTCTTGTGCTTTTTCTTCGGATTTAAGATGTTCACCAATAAACTTAACCATATTCTTTTGACCAAGCGCGGCCTGTCTTTTTTGTTTTTTAAATAGAACACGTCCACCAGAACTTTTAAGGTCAAGTGCGCCAATATTATGATTTTTCATAACACGAAGGATTACATCTTCAAGTACTTTCATTTTCTTAGTAAGTTCACGTGCCTGTTGCTTCAGTTCAGTAGTTTGATCCTTAAGATTGCGCCACTCGATAATAGAATGTGTTAGAGTTGACATTTCATTTTCTTGAGGTTTAGTTAGAACACCGCCAACTGATGCATTAGTAGAATTATCAGAATCCATTGTATTGTATTAAAAATGCTATAAAGGTTTAAATTGTGTTTATTGTCTTTAAGTACTCTGTTATGAGTTAAATAGGATTAAAAATTTGATATTTAAACCTATTTAAATTTGATATACATTAACTATATAAATTTGTATTATGGAACCTGAAACTGATATTGATCCTTTTGATAAAATTGCACTAGATATACTATATGATCTATGGTATACAGTTGCTGAAAAAATATTCAAACGTATTACACAAGTAGTCGACCTTACTCCTGAACAACTTGATGCACTTAAATCTACTAGTCTGCGCCCTAACTTATTTCAAGTAGAAATTGAATAAATTGCAATTTTAAATATCATCAATATTAACATCATCATCATCGATCACAGCCTTTCTTTGTGCTAGACGATTTGATGGAAAATTTAGTTTTTGTTCTTCATCATCAGATTCCTCATCTTCTTCACTGGCACCACCTTCAAACTCAAATCCATCTCCAAAATTAAGATCTGTTTCTTTAACATCTGTATTTGTTTCAATATTCAAAAATAATTTAGGATTAATTGATTGATCTCTTTGTCTAAGTTTTGAAATTACTGCAGGGTCATATTTAGCACAAATATCTCCTTTTCCAATTTCACCTGCTTTCTCATTTCCAAAATCACGAATACTAATCAATACTAAATCACCTGTCCCCATCCATACTTTCTTTCTCATATTACCTCTAATATGACATACACGTTCTCTCCCATCATTGCAATATACCAACATATTACAATTACCTAGCACTTTGATTACACGTGCATACATTTGTCCCTCCAAACATTCATAAACGATAGGAGCTTCTGTTGCGTGCTTACCCTTTTTATAATTCTTACCTCCTTTCTTATTTGGCATTTTCTAATTCAGTACTTATATTAAAATCGACTTTTTTCTTTATATTGTTTTCACTTGTTATTGCAACCTCATATAGTTTTATTTTACTTTTAAACCATTTCTTTATATCTTCTCCCATATATGAATTATCTATAAATTTATTTGCATTTATTATTGATTCTTTAATTGTTATTAATAACATATCTTCCTCATATGAATTATGTTTATTATATTTATAATTAAAAATATCACTTTCGAGCCTAGATATAATCTCAAAAATAGATATTACCTTTCTTTCTGGTACTATTTTACTACTTTTACAACCCATACTTAATTATACTACATAATTAATCAGTGCCATCACCTTGACCACCTTGAAAGTCTCTATAGTCTGCGTGATTCATTAATTCTTTACGCGTACCAGTATAACTTGTTGCACCAGATGCAGATGTTATTAATGCATTCTTTTTAGTTGGTATACCATCATATTGTGTTATAGTTGCATCTTTTGGTAAATAAGTCCCGCCTAAAAAACATCTTGCTCTTCCTCTGCATCTCATAGTTCTTCTGCGTCGGGTTGATCTAGTAGCTCTTACTCTTGAACGACTTTTCATTTGCTTTTTACGCTTTGCAATTTGTTTAGTTGCCATCCTAATTATACTTTGTAAACTAATCTCATATTGTTCTCTTTTGCATATTCTTCAAGTGTTAGACGATTTTCTTTACCTTTCCTTGAAATCTTAATAGCACGCGCCTGTAAATATGCTGCAATTACTTTATCATTATCCTCAATCTCCAATAATCTCTGCGGTTCATCTGCTACTTTATATTTAATTGGAGTCCGAGTTTTAATGCCAAATTCTTGTAATTCAGATACTGGAATTAATTGCTCTAAATATGCAGGCTCTCTAAATAATATTGAAGGCTTTCCAGGACAATCCATTGTTTTGTGTCCATACTTTGCACAATATGAACAATAACGACTAGTACGGAGTGGACATTTATCTTCTGTATGCTCTATTCCAAAATCTTGGAGAATTTCATTACAAATCTTACACATCTTTAGCCCTATAGAATTGCTTCTAGTTGCGCACTATATTTATATTATTTTTATTTCAAATTTATGATAAGATATTAGAAAATGTCAGCAGATAATATTCATTTCTTTTTACATTTAAGAGATCAAATTAAATTATATCATTGGCAAACACGTGTTTATTCTAGACATATTGCAACTGATAAAATTCTAGAAACTCTTGAAAAAACTATTGATTCATTTGTTGAAATTTATATTGCAAAATATGGCCGACCTAAAATATCTGGTAAAAATGCCTTAATACATCTATATAATCTTTCTGAAGCTGGCGCTGCTAAGTTCATTAATTCATCTGTTAAATATCTACAAGGGCCTCTTACTAAACAATTAAAACAGACTGATACTGATTTATTTAGTTTACGCGATGATTTAATTGCAGACTTAAATCAACTCTTATATCTTTTTACTCTTAAATAATTTTATATCTGTTCATATTTAATATTTTACATATAAATTGGAAATGGAAAAGCATATATCTGTGTTAATATTTCAAATGGATATAATTTATTAACTAATGTTGTAGCACTCTTATATTGTGTTAACTCCTGATATGTTTTAAAAGTATAGTACATAGGAGTTGTATTATTAGTTAATGATGTAAAATATGCGTTTGAATTATATGTATATACTTTGTCAAATAATGATAATTGTTGTTTATATAGTTGTAATTGATTATGTGATAATGTTGTAACATCTGAAGCTAACGGGACCTTTGTAGCATCAAAACCTAATGATGATAATGTTGACGTTATTTGATATGGGATAAAATAATCTATAATTTCCTCTTTTAATATTGGAGTTTGATTAAGATATGTTGCAAATCCTTGAATATTAAAAAAAGAAGCTGGAGGATTTGATCCCATTTCTGGCCAAGGTGGTAATGACATCTCTATACTAACCTCTTAAAGATTTATTCCTAATTTATCATAATGACTACAGATATATCACTATATAATTCTATACCAGGTTTAACGGAATTATCAGATTATAATATTGATAATGGATCTTATCTTACTTCTTTAAAAGAATATAATAAGAATGAAAAAGATGTAATATTATTGGCTTGTAATGATATAACTGAAAATAATTTATTTCTTAATGGATTAAATCAGAATATTATTATTTTCTATGAATTATTTGAATCTCTTGGATATTCCTGTTATTTAATTCAACATAGTACTTCTTCTTCAGATAAGGATAAATATTTAAATAAATATAAAGTAATTCTACCTGACAATATAATACGCAATCCATTACCAATTAAATGGTATATTGAGATTGGTATGAGTTTAGATGCAGTAACGCGTTCATATATACGATCAATTGGTGCTAAAATAGTTAAAATTTATTTAGGTAATATTCTTAATATTGATATTGAGACAATTCAAAATTATAAATCAATGATGTTTGGACATCATATTGTTGGAGAAATTGATGATGTTTGGATGAGCCCGCACTATAAACAAAACTTAGAATATGGTACTGTTTTAAATCAACTACCTATTACTAAAGGTAAAATTGTACCATATGTTTGGGACCCGTGTTTTATTAATTATTATGGAACAAAATCATATGAATGGAAACCATTAGATAATTGGTGCAAATATGATATTGTTATAATGGATCCAAATATTTCATTTCAAAAAGCTTCTTTATATTCTCTATTGTTAGCAGAGGCTTATCATAAAAAATATCCAGAATGGCTTGGTAATGTTATCATCATTAATGGAGATCGCCTTAATCTTAATTCTAACTCCAAGAATTTTATTTTAGAAAATTTATCCCTATTTAAACAAAAGCGTATTAAATTATTTGGCAGAAAATCAATACACACAGTATTATCTGAAAATTCTTCTGCAACATTTATTACTTGTCAATGGAATAATGCTTTTAATTATATGACATTTGAACTTATGTATTGTGGATTTCCAATTGTACATAATTCAGATGGATGGGAAGCATTTGGATATAATTATTCAATCAATAAATGGGATGAAGCAATTGAAACTTTACATAATGCTTTAAAGAATCATAATCAAAATAAACATATATATAAAGTGCATACTAATAATTTATTATGGAAACATTCTATATATAATCCAGATATACAAAAAGATTGGAAACAAATTTTATCTACTTAAAATAATACTTTATATAATTTATAATACATATTATGACGCCTAAAATATTATTAGCTACTATTGTTATAGGTGATAGTTATATTAATGAATATAATATATTATTTCGTAAAAGCCATGAATTATATGCAAAAAAACATGGATATGATTTTAAAATGATAACGACTTTTTTAGAAACTAGATTATCTAAATCTCATAAATCAACTATTTCTTTTCAAAAAATTCTTATTGGATGCCAAGATTGGAGTAGTAATTATGATTATATTGTTATTGTTGATGCTGATATATTAATAAATAGAAATGCACCAGCTATACCTATAGATACTTTAAATGAAAAGATAGGGTTAGTTAATGAATATTCTCAGCCAACTGAATATGAGAGATTAGCAATCCAAATACGTATGGATTGGGAAAGAACTGCTAGCGATTATTATCAATTAGGTGATCCTAGTTTTACGCTTGATACTGATTTATTATTAAATACTGGTTTTATAATTATACAACCTAGTCGTCATAGTAGTTTTTTACAAGATATATATAATAAATATATATTAAAATCTATTAATCATAAGAGAAAATTTCATTTTGAACAATCTGCAATTGGTTATGAAATTCAGAAGAATAACATGTATACAGTTTTAGATAATAAATGGAATGCAATATGGGCTATTAATAAATTATCTAAGAGATTTTCTGTTAATTTACAGGAATTTTATAATAACAATTACTGTATACATTTTGCAGGAAATATTGATTATGATTTAATACCATCTTTAAAGTTATAGAGTTTCTAATCTAAAGATTCTTAATGATGTTTATATAAATGACAATTATAGGAATATCTTATAATTCTTCGAATCAGTTATTCAGCGGTGAAGCTGAACATACTGCTTTTTTATTATATAATATACTTTATAGATTTTACGATGTTATATTAATTAATAACTCTATAAACTCAAAGGATAATTTAACAATAGATAATGTTATTAATAGTGCTGTTAAGAAAAATATAATGGATGTGCATGAATTGGATATTTTGGTTGATATTGATGGTATTATACATCCTGATACGCGTAATAGGGTTGCAAAACGGAGTATTGTATTTTTACGGACTTTTCTCCAATTTTCGGAGTTGGAAAAATCTGTATATGATTTAGATTCAGTGCCTAGGAATTTTAATGGAGTTTCTGAAATATGGTGTTGGGATATCCTAAATCCTCCTGAAACACTCCAAGCGCTACAGAGTTTCTTTAAGTGCCCTATTGTTGCACTTCCATTTTATTATACGCCTTATAAAATTAAACAGCCTGAATACTCATCTACACCTTACAATATTAATATTCTTGAATTTAATCCATTTAACCATGAATCTAATATTTATAGCAATGTATTACTCTTAACTTCTCTCGCTGAAATTAATAGACAATCTCCTAATAAATATTCATCCTTTATTGTACAAATGCATTCTAATACTAGAGATAATAATTTTATGAAACAAAACGTACTTAATAATATTAAGTATAATGAATTAGGTATTATATTTACTGATCCTTCAAGTGTATATAGTTTATCTGGAATAAATGATATAGTTTTATCTCATACGCGATTTGCATCCATAAACATTGGATTATTGGATCTAATATTTCTAGGAGTTCCTTTTATTCATAATTCTCCAACCCTTAAAAATATACATCCAATCCTTGAAAGGCTATTTTATAGTAATAATAGTATTTCAGAATTATGTATTGCATTAGATTGGTTTAATTCAAATGCAAAGGAATGGTATAATAATATTGAGGAGATTAGAAAGTCTGTAATGGAAGTCTGGACAAACTCTGAGAATTTAGGAGTCTGGAAAAATCGGATTAATGAACTCCTAAATCGGGCTCAGACTCCTTTTCCTAAATTTACAGACTTTTCCCAGACTCCTAAAATTCAGGAAAAGAAAACGGAGTCCGAAAATATAATCATTGCATTCTCAGACTTTTGGCCTGGATTCAATTATAACTCCAATTTTATTACAGATTCTGTTAGAAATGAACTCCTAAAATTCAATAACTCTATTAATATCCTAGGAATTGAATACTATAAAGATTGTAATCCGAATATTGTAGTATTTGGACCATATGGAAATTCCTGGAAAAATATTCCTAAAAATATTCCTAAAGTATTCTTTACCGCTGAAAATTGGGGTATCCCTGATACTAATATTGATTTATTACTAACGCCATATAAAAATAATAATAGTCCTAATCATATTCGCCTTCCTACCTGGATGACTTTTATTGATTGGTTTAATACATCTACTGAGCTACCAACTAATCTTGATGATAATCCTATTCGTTTCCCAGTACACTTTATAAGAAATATTAATCCTATTCCATTTGATAAACGTCAAGAATTCTGTGCATTTGTTGTATCTAATCCAGTTTGCAAGTTACGTAATGAAACCTTCTTAGCACTTAATGAATATAAAAAAGTAAATTCTGGTGGTGCACTTTTTAATAATATTGGTGGGCAACTTTCCTTAAAATATGCAGGGGGAGGTTGTGGGGATGTATCTAAATATCATTTCTTAACTCAACATAAATTTCAACTATGCTTTGAAAATTCTCAAGCATCAGGATATATTACTGAAAAGGTTATGCATAGTAAAATTGCAGGATGTGTACCTATTTATTGGGGAGACTCTGATACTGATACAGATTTTACTCCTAATTCTTTTATTAATCTTTCGCATTTATCAGATCCTCACGAAATACGTTCAATAATTAGAGAAGTTGAAAATAATCCTGAATTATGCAATACCATAACTAATACACCTCTCTTAGACGATAAAAAATATCAGAATGCACTTAATATAATATCTAATATTTCACAACGTATACTAAATATATGCGGTGTAAAATTATTAAATAAGATTGATAAAATATTTGTTATTAATTTAGATAGACGCCTTGATAGATGGGATAACTGGTGTAAAGAAATATCTGAATTAAAACACGTTGCAAATAGATTTAGTGCAATTGATGGTAAAAATATTAAATTAACTGCAAATATTTATAAATTATTTAAATATAATAATAGTTTATGGAAAAAATCTGTTATTGGCTGTGCACTAAGTCATATTATTCTTTGGTTACAACTACTTTCTGAAGATAATAATATTAATTCATACTTAATCCTAGAAGATGATATGCGATTTTCATATGATAATTGGCAATTAAAATGGAAAGAAATGTCTAAGTCAATACCAGATGATGCTGAGTTATTATATTTAGGAGGTGTGCTGCCTTCTAATAAAACTGCATTAGATGGACTATTAGAATCAGTTAATTCTCATTGGGCTAAAATAAAACCTAATACTCTATTTGGATCATCTACACCGCAACCAGTATTTCATTTTTGTACATATAGTTATATAATTACTAGAAATGGTGCTAAAAAACTAATTGAATGGTTAACACATTCTAAAGAAAAATGTTTTGCAGGTATTGATCATATATTAGGTAATCCAATTATGAGATTAAATAAATATGTTGCAACGCCTCTTATTACAAAATGCTTTCAAGATGATGATCCTGTATATATTAATTCTAATTTTAATTCAGTTGATCGCATTGATACATTTGATAGTGATATTTGGAATAATGTTGATATCTTTAATGATAATGATTTATCTAAATTTAAATCTGAAGATGATACTATTAATAATTTATGGTTAGCAATTTGGGATATTATTTCACATAATAATACTTCTAATTATACTAAATCATTATTATCGCCATATAATTTTATAAAAACACTTAATAATACTTATGATAAGAATATAATTATTAATTATTATAATACTACTAGTCGAAGATACAATGTCCTAGAAAATACTATAAAAACTACATTATATTACTTTAAAGAATACTGTAATAGTACTAAACCTTTCATATTATATGAAGGGCAGTGGATTAAGACAATTTTAGGTGACTTTGAGTTAAAACAATTTAATCCTAAGGAAATGCCTCCAAAAGATTCTTGGTTTATTGTTATGCGACCATTCTCAGATGAACTCAATAAATTATTTAACTATATGCATTCAATTAATTATACTTTTAAAATACTTCATCTAAGTGATGAATTTGCAAAAGATAATATTGAGTTTTATAAATTATCATCTTGTAAACAAGTAGTGCGCAATTATATTCGCCCTGATATCTCGGCAGATTTATCCAATATTTTAACAATACCACTCGGATTCCATTATAAATCTGCTTTACCTATTAAATCATTTACTGAAAGAGATTATATATGGAGTTTTCACGGTACTAATTGGTTTAATAGAAAATCTATTGTAGATCAACTAACTAATTTTAAACCATATAGCCTGCATTTTACACCAGATTGGAATCACGCTACAATGACAAATGAATATGATTATCTTGATATTCTAACAAATAGTAAATTTTGTCCTATTTTACGAGGAAATAACATAGAAACATTTAGATTATATGAATGTCTAGAAAATGGAGTTATACCTATTTATGTGCGTATGGATGGAGATGATGCATTTTGGAATTGGATTACCTCAAAAATTAAATTAATTAATCTTAAAGATTGGGCTACAGCTAAAAATGCAATAACTTATTTTATTAATAATCCAGACAAGGCTGAATTATATCGCACTGGCATAATTACACAATGGGATCAATGGAAAAATGATATTAAAGATGCAATTACTTCTTAGAATAACTTGTTATTTTTAAAGAATAAATTAATATAGCAGTATTATATTTTTAATAATAAACTATATTATATAATTAATGATATATAAATATTTAAACGTGCATCTTACCAGCCTTCTTTAATCTAGAAGCCTCTTTTAGAGCATCACCAAAGCTATAATCTTTATTTTCCTTTTTACCTTGGTGGTAAACTTTCTTTACAAATTCACTCCATTTATTGGCCTTCTTTGCAGTGCGTCTACGTTTACCGCCAGTTACTGGTGCATTTTTAGGTATTGCTGATGCTGCAACAGGTGCGCCAACTACAGTTGCACCGCCACGACGGCGAGTGCTTCTGCGGCGAGTGCTGCGTTTTGTGCTACGACGACGTTTACCACCAAACATTGAATTCTTACAAGATGACATTTCTAAACACACTTTCGATTTTTATCAGAACCCTCAAATGCCGGATAGAATTACTTAAAACATATTTACATATTTAGTTTAGTTATTAATATGTCTGATACTGATTTTAATAATTTTATTGAACAACTCGGTGAACAAATAAATAATTATGTCGAGCCTTCTTCAAATGTATTATCAAATGTAACAAATACTATCGTAAATAAACAATCCAATAAAAAACTTAAAATTATTATTGTTAGCACACATATTAATCAGATTAATGGTTATAGTAAAGTAATTTCTAATATTATTAATGAACTATCAAAATATGATTGGATTAAAGTAATACATTATGGTACACAACGTATGAAAAATGCGGATATTGGACGTAAATATCCAGATAATGTAACTGTACTTGATGCAAGTAGTTTTGATAAAGCTAAAGAGGGCATTGGATTTGCTGAAAAGGAACTATCATCTGTAATTTTGCGCGAAGAACCAAATATTGTATTTATTTATAATGATATTATGGTAATTAATGCTTACATTGAAGAAATTAGAAAGAATTTTCAAAAACGTACGTTTGCAGTATGGGCTTATCTTGATATGATGTATAGTAATCAACCTCAAGCATATATTGATAATCTTAATCGCGATGTTGAACGTATTTTCTGTTTTACTAAAACTTGGAAAGATGAACTAAAATCTCAAGGTATTACTCGTCCTGTTGATGTTCTACCACACGGAATTGATCCTAAAGTATTTAGAACTATCCCACAACAACTTGCTAGAAGTACTATTGGTTTACCTAATGATATTACACTCATTACAAGTCTTAATAGAAATCAACCACGTAAACGTTTAGATCTATTAGTAATGGCTTTTGCTGAATTAATTGTTCGTCACCCTCTAAAGAAAATTTTTATGTTACTTGTAACTGATACTGGTGATAAGGGTGGATATAAACTATTTGATATTTATGCACGTGAAATTAAAATGAGAAATGGTTCGTTAGATATTTTTGGCAATCGTTTACTAATTACTTCTAAAGATAATTGCTATAAAGATGAGGATATTAATGTATTTTATAATACTGCTGATTTTGGTGTATCTTGTGCAGAAGGAGAAGGATTTGGCCTATGTAGTTTTGAGCAAATGGCGTGTGGAGTTCCACAAATTGTACCTGGTATTAATGGATATTCTGAATATTGTAACTCTGAAAATTCATTAATCATTACTCCTAAGTATCGTCAATATTTACCTACTGCATATAATCCTATTACAGGTGAAGCACATATTGTTGATATTATGGATGTTGCTAATAATATGGAAAAATATATTTTTGATGAAAACCTTCGTAAATCACACGCTAAAAAGGCAAAAGAAACTGTGTCTGCATATAGTTGGGATAAAGTTACTGGGATATTAATTAAACGTCTACAATCTAAATATGAGGATGAAGATGATTAACAGCATAACCATTTTCTTTTTAGTTTAACAATTTCAACTGTAGGAGTTTTAGATTCCTTTTCCGTTTTTTCAGGAGTTTTAGACTTTTCTTCAGATTCTTTTTCTGTTTTTTCAGGAGTCTCAGACTTTTCGGATTCAGACTTTTCCTTTTCCATTTTTTCAGGAGTTTTAGATTCTATTGACCCTAATGATTCTAATGATGGTACTTCAGGAATAACTCCTAAAAAGCTCTTTCTTGTTTCTAAACTTGTTGAAACTGGAATACTTAATATTGATGGTAATGGACCTGACTGTGTTATTTGATAACTTGTAATAGGAAATACATTATCTCTAAATGTAGAAAGTGGTTCTTCTGTATTTATTGATAATTTAGGAGTTTGTATTATTATATTATCTAAAGTTTGTAAATCATTAGGATTGATAATTGAAGAATCATCATCATCTACAAAATCAGCCATTGGATTAAATGGTTCTACTGATTTTTGTTCTTCATAGTCAAAACCTTTAATCATACAGCGTGCATATCGTGCATCTTTATATTTATTATATAATTCTTCAGTAATTATGTCATAAATATCCGCTGCTAATTGTGGCTCTTTAGCATCATATGGGACATTAAAAATTTTAAATATTTCATTTTGATCATATACATCAACTTTATATCCTTTACCATCAAGTATACAATTTTCTGCTAATTTATGCCATAATTTAGATAATTTAGGATTAATTAAATCAACATTCATACAAAAATCTGCTAAATATATAGTAGTATCTAATATTTTATTAATATCTTCATAATCTAATGATTCAAGAATACGAAATTCTAATCCGTGAGCATAGTGTTTATTAAAATTAATATCTAATCCAACTTCATCTAAGAATTTATAATCAGCTTTTTTATGAAATTCATAATACCAATCAATATTCTTAAGAGACTTAACAGGTACTGTTAAAATTTTACCAACAGGCATTTCATCTGTATCAAATGTACCAAGCCCTATATAGCGTGATACAGCAAGTCTTTGTGATCCAGCAGCATATTTTTCACCACCATTTGAAGATTCACATAATGGATCATATGCTCCATATTTTGCAATCATTAAAGGGCTTATCCATTGTAGAGCTTTTGCTAATTTTCTATGATCTTCTACAAATTTATTAAAATCTGCTATTTTTCCTTCTTTATCTAGTTTAGTTGGTAATGTAATATTAATATGGATAGTACCATTATTAAACATTGCATTATTCTTAAGATTAGTTAAATATGAAGCAAAAGGATAATTTTTGTCCATAATTTTAAATGGGGCATATGTTTTAAGAATACCTTCACGTGGTAAACAATTTAATCCTTTAATAAATTGTTTTTCAATTGCTCTTAATTCGTGCATAACTTCATATACAGTTGTTTTATAGAAATTTTGAGTCATAAATTCAATAGTATCTCCATCAAAAATAAATGATTTTTCATATTCTTCAGTGAATATGTCAGGATTTTGTTTACATAACCATTCAAATATAGTTTGCCCATTAAAATTAGGATTTGGTTTTGGGATTCTAGTATAAGTAGTTTTATGTTCTCCATTTAAATCAGTTTGTTGAAATGTATGACTATTTGCTAGAATTGGAATTAAAATAGGTTTATCTTCTTCAAATAATCCATCTAATGCATTGTGAAATTGTTC
>JACCDX010212659.1_pt1 | contig 17098 bp, 13 predicted proteins | sample 7449681 | NCBI WGS metagenome assembly JACCDX01 (sample SAMN15323450, study PRJNA562643) | freshwater metagenome | isolation source: river surface water | place: USA:Blue River Watershed | collected 2017-08-18 | reverse complement strand
TGGGTGGTGTAGAGCCGGACGTGCATGCCGGCGGCGGGACACCCGTGCATGGTGTCGAGAACGTGTGTGCTGAGGCCCATGAATCACTCCTGATGTGTTTTGGCGACAGAAAGTGTATACAATTTTTCCAAATTCCGCTATCATGATCGCAAGCAGGAGATCAAACGATGGACCAAAACAGCACAACACGCCGTATTGTGGACGCATTGACGGCCGCCATCGTCGAGCATCGACTGCATCCGGGGACCAAACTGGCCGAACAAAAGCTGGCGGATCACTTTGGTGTCTCCCGCACCCTGATCCGTCAGGCCCTCTTTCAACTGGCGCAGAAAAAGCTCATTCGCATGGAACCCGCTCGGGGCGCGTTTGTGGCCACCCCCTCGAGCGACGAGGCGCGCCAAGTTTTTGGCGTCCGCCGCATGATTGAGGTGGAGATGACGCGCCAGTTCATCCGCCAATCCACGCCCAACCAGGTCAAGGCCTTACGCGAGCACGTCAACATGGAAAAGCAAGCGGTGAGCAGCGGGGATGTGCCCAGCCGCACCGATTTGCTGGGTGACTTTCACGTGCGCATGGCGGAATTGATGGGCAACCAAGTGCTGGCCCAGTTGTTGGGCGAACTGATCTCGCGGTGCGCGCTCATCACCCTCATGTACCAAAGCAGCCACGCGGCCAAGCACTCCGTGGAGGAGCACGCGGAAATTCTCAAGGCCATTGCGGCACGGGATGAAGAGCTCGCGGTGCGTCTGATGGACGAGCACCTGCGCCATGTGGAGGAGAACCTGGCGCTGGACCGTAAAGTGCCCAGCAGCGACATTGCCATGGCCTTGGCTTGATCGCACCGCCGCAGTGTCCCATTCCGCAACCCCGAATACAACGAGCAGTTCCGATGACCGTTTATGACAGCACCCTACCCTACCCGCGCGACCTCAAGGGCTATGGTCGCGACGTCCCCCATGCGCGCTGGCCGGGTGGGGCACGCATCGCGGTGCAGTTCGTACTCAACTACGAAGAGGGGGGTGAGAACCATGTGCTCCACGGCGACGCCGCCAGCGAACAATTCCTCAGCGAGATGTTTAACCCGGCCGCCTACCCCGCTCGCCACATGAGCATGGACGGCATTTATGAATACGGCTCGCGCGCCGGGGTCTGGCGCATTCTGCGCGAATTTGAAAAGCGCGCCCTGCCGCTCACGGTCTTTGGCGTGGCCACGGCCTTGCAGCGCTATCCCGAAATGGCCCAAGCCTTGAAAGACTTGGGGCATGACTTGTGCTGTCATGGCTGGAAATGGATTCATTACCAGCAAGTGGACGAGGCCACCGAGCGAGCCCATATGGCTGAGGCCATGGCGGTGCTGACCGAACTCTGGGGCGAGCGGCCGCTGGGCTGGTACACCGGACGCGACAGCCCCAACACGCACCGATTGGTGGCGGATTTTGGCGGCTTCGCCTACGACAGTGACTACTATGGCGACGACTTGCCCTTTTGGATGAAGGTCGCCCGCAGCGACGGGCAGGTGGTGCCGCAGTTGGTGGTGCCCTACACCCTCGATTGCAACGACATGCGTTTTGCGCTCCCGCAAGGCTTCTCGCATGCAGACCCCTTTTACCAATACCTCAAGGACAGCTTTGACTTGCTCTACGCCGAAGGTGATCCCCAGGGACTCAATCGTCCCAAGATGATGAGCGTGGGCTTGCATTGCCGTTTGCTTGGCAAGCCCGGCCGCATCACGGCTTTGCAGCGCTTTTTAGATCACATCCAGTCGCACGAAGGCGTCTGGGTGGCGCGCCGCCTTGACATTGCCCGCCATTGGCAGGCCACCCACCCATTCCCCGGCTGATCGTGCCGTGGCGCAGGAGACCCCATGTCCTATACCCTTGATCAACTCAATGCAGCGCCACTCAAAGAGGCCGCCCAGATGCTCACTGGCTTATACGAGCATTCCGATTGGATTGCCGAGAAAGCCCTCGCGCAACGCCCGTTTCGCTCGCTCGCGCACCTCAAGCACGCCATGACAAAGGTGCTCGACGAGGCCGGACGAGACGCACAACTCGCGCTCATCCGCGCTCACCCCGAGCTCGCCGGCAAAGCCATGGTGAGCAAAACCCTCACGGCCGAATCCACCAACGAACAAACCAAAGCCGGGCTCACGGACTGCACCCCGGAAGAATTCGAGCGAATTCAGACGCTCAACCGCGAATACAACGCGCGCTTTGGTTGGCCCTTCATTTTGGCGGTGCGTGGCCCACGCGGCGTGGGCTTGAACAAGCGCGAAATCATGGCGACGTTTGAGCGACGTTTGCTCGGGCATCCCGATTTTGAATTGCAGGAGTGCTTGCGCAATATTCACCGCATCGTGGAGATTCGCCTCAACGACAAATTCGCGTATGAGCCCACGCGCGGGCAATTGGTGTGGGATTGGCAAGAAAAGCTCGCCCAACACTCTGACCCGGGTTATGCCGAGCGCGGGCAATTGACCGTGACTTACTTGACCGAGGCGCATCGGGCCTGCGCGCAGCGCATCAGCCACTGGATGAAAGACTGCGGCTTTGATGAGGTGAGCATCGACGCGGTGGGCAATGTGGTGGGCCGCTACCACCCTAGCCCCAACCCCAGCAACGCCCCCTATCTGCTCACGGGCAGCCACTACGACACGGTGCGCAACGGCGGCAAGTACGACGGCCGGTTGGGCATTTTTGTGCCCATGGCTTGCGTGCAGACCTTGCACGCCCAAGGGCGTCGTTTGCCCTTTGGCATTGAGGTGGTGGGGTTTGCGGAGGAAGAGGGGCAGCGCTACAAGGCCACTTTCTTGGGCTCGGGCGCGCTCATTGGCGACTTCAAAGCGGAGTGGCTGGACCAAAAAGATGCCGATGGCATCTCGATGCGCGAAGCCATGCAGCATGCGGGACTTTGTTTGGATGACATCCCCAAAATCAAACGTGACGCCAGCCTTTACTTGGGCTTTGTGGAGGTGCACATCGAGCAGGGCCCGGTGCTCAATGAAATGAACCTCCCACTGGGCGTGGTGAGTTCGATCAATGGCAGCGTGCGCTATCTCTGCCAAGTCACGGGCGTGGCCAGCCACGCGGGCACCACGCCCATGAACCGACGGCGTGACGCCGCCTGCGCCGTGGCCGAGTTGGCCCTTTACATGGAGCGCCGCGCCGCCCAGGACGGCGACAGCGTGGCCACGATTGGCCAATGGCAAGTGCCCAACGGATCAATCAATGTGGTGCCGGGTGCCTGTCACTTCAGCTTGGATTTGCGCGCCCCCACGGACGCCCAGCGCGACGCGCTCGCGCGCGATGTGTTGGCCGAATTAGAAGCCATTTGCGAGCGGCGCGGGGTGCAGCACCGCGTGGAAGAAACCATGCGCGCCGCCGCGGCTCCGAGCGCCCCCGGCTGGCAAGCCCGCTGGACCCGTGCAGTGGAGGCCTTGGGCGTACCCTTGTTCACCTTGCCCAGCGGTGCGGGACACGACGCCATGAAACTGCACGAAGTCATGCCACAAGCCATGTTGTTCGTGCGCGGCGAGAATGCCGGCATCAGCCATAACCCCTTAGAGAGCACCACCTGCGACGACATGCAGTTGGCCGTGGATGCTTTCGAACACCTTATCCACCAACTCGAGAGTGAACTGTCATGAGCCCATCCGACCGCTACGCCGCGCTTGACGCCTGGATCGACGCCCATTTCGATGAACAGGTCAAGTTCCTGCAGGCACTCGTGCAGGTTCCGACCGACACACCGCCGGGTAACAACACGCCGCACGCCGAGCGCACGGCGGAGTTGCTCGCGGCCATGGGACTCACCGCTGAAAAGCACGCGGTCCCACAAACCGAGGTGCAGGCCTACGGGCTCGAGAGCATCACCAACCTCATCGTGCGCAAGCGCTTTGGCGAGGGTGGGCGCACGATTGCGCTCAACGCCCACGGCGATGTGGTGCCGCCCGGCGAGGGCTGGACCCATGACCCCTATGGGGGGGAAATTGTGGACGGCAAGATGTACGGCCGCGCCACTGCGGTGAGCAAGTGCGATTTCTCCACCTTCACCTTCGCCCTTCGGGCCCTCGAAGCCGCGGCCAAACCCGCTCGTGGACAGGTCGAGTTGCACTTCACCTACGACGAGGAGTTTGGCGGTGAGATGGGCCCGGGGTGGTTATTGGCCAAAGGCTTGACCAAACCGGATCTGATGGTGGCGGCTGGGTTTTCCTACCAAGTGGTGACCGCGCACAACGGTTGTCTGCAACTCGAAGTGACCGTCCAGGGCGAGATGGCGCACGCCGCGATTCCCGACAGCGGCACGGATGCCCTTCAGGGTGCGGTGCACATCTTGCAAGCCCTGCATGCCTTGAATGCGGATTACTTGAAGGTGCGCTCCAACATTGAAGGCATCACCCACCCTTACCTCAACATCGGCCAAATCCAGGGCGGCACGAACACCAATGTGATGCCGGGTAAAGTGGTCTTCAAGCTGGACCGCCGCATGATTCCGGAGGAGAATCCGGCTGAGGTCGAAGCCTCGATTCGCCAAACCATCGCGAGCGCAGCGGCGAGCTTTAACCCTCCCCGAGGCGGAAAACAACTCAAGGTGGAGGTGCGCCGCATGTTGCTGGCCAATGCCATGGTGCCGCTCGCGGGCAATCAACCGCTGGTCTCGGCCATTCAACAGCATGGGCAAGCCCTCTTTGGCGAGCCGATTCCTGCGCTGGGCACGCCCCTCTATACCGATGTCCGCCTGTACGTCGAGCGCGGTATCCCGGGGGTGATTTATGGCGCAGGCCCGCGCACGGTGCTCGAGAGCCATGCCAAACGCGCCGATGAGCGCATCGACCTCGAAGACCTGCGCCGTGCCACCAAGGTCATGGCGCGCGTGCTCAGCGATCTCGTGGTTTAAGCCCGCCTTGGGCGGTGCCCCACCCGGGTGAGCCCGCAAAAGCAACGAGGCCCTTGAAGGGGCCTCGTTGGGTTTGCAGCGCACAGGGCGCGGGATTTAGGCCTGCAGGGCTTCCTGTTTGGACGGGGCGCTGTCATTCTTCACGGACTTGACGGCATCGTCCTTCTGGGGCAAGGCCTCTTGCGCGGCACGTGCATAGGCGACGCGCGCGGTTTGCGCGATGGCCATGTCACGTTGAAGCTCGCGGATTTTTTGATCTGTGGCAATGAGCATTTCCAAAGACGCTTTGGCCTCGTTGGAGAGGTCATCGATTTCATATTCTTGTTCGTCAATGGTGATTTTGGGCATAAGGGGCTCCGTTGTTTGGTTAGTAAGTATGTAGCAAATTATGGCTTTTCTTGAGATTTAAAGACTCTAATTTCGGCAATTGTCGGCAATGAATTCTGATGAAAGAATCCGCTTGGCGTGAATCCTTCGCTGGCGCGGTCCCGGCCGTCTGCTAAGGTCAGGACATGGCACTTCAACTCTACATTGGCAATAAAAATTACTCGTCTTGGTCCATGCGCCCTTGGGTGCTGATGCGCCAGGTGGGGATCGTCTTTGAGGAGGTGATGGTTCGCTTTGATGGCTTTGGCCCTGAATCCCAATTCAAGCAGACGATGCGGGCGTTGCACCCCAGCGCCAAGGTCCCGGTTCTGCTCGACGGGGATTTGGTGATCTGGGACTCGCTGGCCATTGCCGAGTACTTGGCCGATCGGTTTCCGCAACATGGGCTCTGGCCCCAGTCACCACGCGCGCGCGCTCGGGCCCGCAGTGTTTGCGCCGAAATGCACAGCGGTTTTGCTGACCTGCGACGAGCCTGCCCCATGAACATTGAGGCGAAACTACCTGAAGTGGGTGAACGCGTGTGGCGCGAGGATCCTCGGGTGCGCGAGGATTTGCAACGTTTGGTGAAAATGTGGACCGCCCTGCTCAACGAGAGCGGCGGCCCCATGCTGTTTGGCACGTTTGGCATTGCGGATGCTTTTTATGCCCCGGTGGTCATGCGCCTGCGCACCTATGCCCTGCCCGTGCCCGAGGTCATCGCCGACTATGCCCAACGGGTGGCCGCCCTGGCAGCGGTGCAAGACTGGGTGAGGCAAGCCCTCGCGGAGCAAGACTTCCGAGAATTTGAAGAACCGTATCGTGGGGCGCCTTGAGCCCACAGGATCGGCGCTGAAACCCGCCTCGCGACGGGTAGGGGCAAGTTGCGCTTAGCGCAATTGCGCGAAATTCGCGGCAGCGATCACGCGCCACACCCCACCCCGAATGCGAAAGACCACCAACTGGGGCGCGTTCGACTGGGCCTGCTTGCCGTCGATGGTTTCATCGATCTGCAAGCGCATGGTGGTGACCACGATGGGCCCCTGGCGCGTGACCCGCAAATTTTCAAAGCGCGGGGTATCACGCACCACGGGAATGCTGCGCGCCAAGTAGCCCTCCCGGTCGTAAACCGCGCCATCGGCACGTTGAACCTGAAACACCGGTTCGAGCAGCGGAGCGACTTTTTGGGGGTCACCGCTGCGAATGGCCTCGAACAAGTGCTCCAGCGCCGCCTGCGCTTGCTGTTGGAGGGCAAGGCCTGCTTCGGTGCTTTTGCCAAGATCACGGGCTTGGGCTGCTGTGCCGCCCAGAAGGAGAGACAGGCACAGGAGTAGTGAGGGAATTGCATTTTTCATGGTCAAAATTTACCCGCTCATCGGCCTCTGCCCACGCCTCTCGGCACAAACTGCCTTCGAAAGCAGAGGAGGTGCCTGAGCCACTAAACTCCCGCAGATGATGATGGACGCCCCTACCCTCCACCCGATGCGCAGCAGCGCGCGCTTGCTGTGGATGTTGCCGCAACGCGTGTTTTATGCGGGCTTGCTCGGCAAACCTGGGCCTCGTCGCACCGGGGCCCTCACGGTGTACGTGGCGGCTGACGCGTCGATGCAGGTGCGCTTGGGCGAAGGCGAGTGGTCCTTGCCCAGCGACTTGGTGGTGATCGCGCCCTACAGCGATCATGAAATTCGCTGTCCCGCGCGCCATGTCCGGGTGATGTTGATTGAGCCTGAATCGGTGCAACTCGACGCCCTGCCCGACTGGCTGCGCAGCTGCGGGGCCCTCGACCTGCCCGACGTGGTCGAGCGGGTGCGCTGTGCCCATGCCCTGCTATTGACGCAAGCGCGCAGTGCCGCGCATGACAGCGCCCGTTTTGATGAATTGTTTCTGGGGGCGCCCTTGACGCCTCGTCGTCTCGATGCGCGCATTGCCCAAGCCCTGCAGGCCCTGCAAGCGCCTCTGAGCGAGGAGATGGCCGCCAGCGGACTCGCCGCCGCCGCGGGGCTGTCGGTCTCGCGGTTCTTACACCTCTTCAAGGCCGAGACCGGAGTGGCGTTTCGCACCTTGCGCCGTTGGAAACGCGCGCGCAGCCTCTTGCACCATGTGGGCCGTGCCGATGGTTTGCTCGATGTGGCGCTCGACATGGGCTATCCGGACGCCACGCATTTCAGCCATGCCATCCGACAGACCTATGGCCTGCCCCCGCGTGAGATTTTTGCGGGTTCGCGCAAACTCAAGCGCGTGGATGGGGCCTAGAGGCCCCAAGCTTGGGGAACGGGCACAGGCAGTTCCAGCAACAGTTGGCCCATGGCTTTGCCCAGCGGGTCATTGCGCGTGGAGGCCGGCCCTCCCCCGTCGAGGGCTTCGTGCAAGACGAAGTTGAGGGCGTGAATCCCGGGCAAGTGAAAGCGCTCGACCGGCCCCTTCACCAAGTGCGCCAAGTAGGACTGCACGCGTTCGGGGGTGAGGTAATCCCAGAGCAAGGGCAGGTAATGCGGGTGGCGTGCGACCAAGCCGATGTTGGCGATGTCCCCTTTGTCCCCACTGCGTGCCCAGGCCAGTCGAATCAAGGGTACCGCCTGATGCTCACCCGACGGTGCGCGCCACGGCGCCGGTTCGGGCAACGCGGGCGCGGGCATGGGCAGGGCCTGCGACGACTGCCAAACGGCGACGGTGGCGGGCGCGGGCTGCCAAGCTTCGCCCGTGTCGCACCAATCGAGCGTAGGGACGACGGCGGCTTTGGGCCAGCGAAAGGCCAGCGGCAGGATGTGGGGCGAGACGCTGGGGCGTCCGGCGCCGGGCCCAGTCGTTCCCGGTGACCATGAAGTACCTGCGGGGGCAATCTCACGGGCGAAACGTTCCAGCGCTTCCTTGCGCGGGTGCTGAACGACCACGCGGAGCATGACTTCGCGCGACTGCCCGGCTCGCGCATGGGGGCCGTAGAGCGTTTCAGCCCCGAGGAGCTCCACCGTGGCGCGGGTAAAGTCTGGCCAGCCCTGTTCGGCCAGGTATTCGCGCATGCGAATGAGTATGGCCTCTCCGGTGCGGCGGGCTTTGGCCGGCGCGTCCATCCCCACCAACACCAAGGTGCCGGTGCAACGAAAGCCCGCCAAACTGGTGGCCGAGACTTTGTAGTGGTGGCCGGGGTCGCGGCCGCGCGCGCCACTCACTTGGACCCGCTGGTCGTCGAGCGCGGTGATGCGCACGGCCCGAAAATCACAGCACACATCCGGCAGCACATAGGCGCCGGGGTCGCCAATCTCATAGAGCAGTTGTTCCGCCACAGGCGCCGGGGCAATCAGCCCTCCGGTGCCTGCGGGTTTGCGCAACACAAAGCTGCCATCGGCCGCGCAATCGATGATGGGATAGCCGATGTGCGGCCAATCGGGCACGTCGAGCCAATCGGTGTGCAAACCGCCCGTGGCCTGGCAACCGCACTCGATGATGTGCCCGGCCAAGCTGCCGCCTGCGAGGGCGTCGAAGTCCGTGGCTTGCCAGCCAAAGGCGTGGATCAGTGGGCCGAGGGTGACCGCGCTGTCGACCACGCGTCCGGTGATCACGATGTCAGCCCCTTCATCCAAGGCCCGTGCGATGGGGAAGGCGCCCAAGTAAGCGTTGGCGGAGAGGGCTTTGGCGGGTAGCGGCGCATGGGAAAACATGTCGCGCACATCGGCCGCGCGTAGCGCATCCCACTGCGACGACACATCGTCACCCGCCACGATGGCCACGCGCACGCGAAGCCCAAGGCGCAACGCCACGGCTTGCAGCGCCTCAGCGCACCCGCGGGGGTTCATGCCACCCGCGTTGGCCACGACCCGGATGCCACGCTGCTGAATTTCGGGCAGGAGTTCGGCCATGACGTCGATGAAATCCGTGGCGTAGCCCAGCTCGGGCCGCTTGAGACGCGCGCCCGCCAGAATGGCCATGGTGGTCTCGGCGAGGTAATCGAAGACCAAGTAATCGATCTCGCCACTGCGGACGAGCTGGCGGGCGCCGAGTGGGCTATCGCCCCAAAAACCGGAGGCTCCGCCAATGCGAACGGTGGAAGGCGTGGTGGCTGTCATCCCCATAGGCTACCCCAAGCCCAGAGCCTTGGCTTGCGTGCACAGGCTACCTCCGCAGCCTAGCAAAAACCCTAGCCAGCGTGGCCACTAGACACAAGACGGCCAAGGCGAGTCGTCGTCACAATCAAGGCCAAGAGGCGTGGTTCGCGCGTGCGCCCATGCAGGCGCGGTTGTCGGGCCTTGAACGGAAAGAGCTGCATGTTGAATTTGCCCCCCCTGCCGTATGGCTACACCCCGGAGCATGAGGCGTTTCGCGAAAGTTTGCGCGCCTTCGTGGCGCAAGAAATCACCCCCTACGTGAACGAATGGGACGAAGCCGGCACGTTTCCGCGCGCGCTCTATGGCAAGGCGGCCGCGCTCGGGTTGCTCGGTTTGGGCTACCCCGAGGCCTACGGCGGCACGCCAGGCGATGTGTTCTTTCACCTGCTGGTCTCGGAGGAGCTCGCGCGGGCGGGCTGTGGGGGGGTGGTGGCCTCCCTGCTCTCGCACACCATTGGTCTGCCCCCGCTCTTGGCAGAGGGTTCGGCCGAACTCAAGGCGAAATTCATTCCCCCTGTTTTGCGAGGCGAGTGGATTGCGGCCTTGGCCGTGACCGAGCCCGGTGGCGGCTCGGATGTGGCGAGCCTGCGGACCACGGCCGTGCGCGAGGGCGATCATTACATCGTCAATGGCGAGAAAACCTTCATCACCTCGGGCATGCGCGCCGATCTCTTCACGGTGGCCGTGCGCACCGACCCCAGCCACAAAGGCGCGGGGGGTCTATCGGTCTTGCTGATCGAGGGCCAATCGGCGGGCTTGACACGCACGGCGCTGCAGAAGATGGGCTGGTGGTGCTCAGACACGGCCCACTTGCGCTTTGATCAGGTGCGGGTACCGGTGAGTCACTTGATTGGCCAAGAGAACCAAGGGTTTCGGGCATTGATGCAGAACTTCAATGCCGAGCGCTTGGGTTTGGCGGCTTCGGCTTGTGCCTATGGGCAAGTGTGTTTGGACGAAGCGCTGGCTTGGGCGCGCGAGCGTGTGACTTTTGGTCAACCGCTGTCGCAACGCCAAGTCATTCGCCACAAACTCGTGGACATGGCCGCGCGCATTCAAGCCGCACGCAGCATGATTCACGAGCTGGCCTGGCGGCTGCACCACCACCATGGCGACGCGGCCCAGCTGGTGGCCCAGATTTGCATGGCCAAGGTGCTGGGCACGCAAGCCATGCAGTACTGTGCCGACCAAGCCGTGCAAATTTTGGGCGGCATGGGCTATATGCGCGGGACCCGCAGCGAACGCATTTACCGAGAAGCCAAAGTCATGATGATTGGTGGCGGCTCGGAAGAGATCATGAAAGACCTGGCCGCACGTCAGTTGGGTATTTAACGGAAAGACTAGCTCCCCATGCCACGCATTGAGACCCACTTTACCCTCCAGGGCGAAAACGCCGCCGCCAACCGCGCCCACATGACCGCGTTGCTTGCGCAGGTGAAGGATTGCGAGGCGCGCACGCGCCAGAAATCCGAATCGGCGCGAGAGCGCTTTGCCAAGCGCCAGCAGCTGCTACCACGCGAGCGTCTGGGCTTGCTGCTGGACCCAGGCGCGCCGTTTCTGGAGCTCTCCACGCTCGCTGGACTCGGGCTCGATCACCCGGACTTGGCCAAAAGCGTGCCGGGGGGGGGCATCATCGCGGGCATCGGGTTTGTGAGCGGGGTGCGCTGCCTTGTGATGGCCAATGACTCGGGCATTGATGCGGGGGCCTTGCAACCCATGGGGCTCGACAAATTGCTGCGTGCGCAGGAAGTGGCGCTCGAGAATCGCCTGCCCTATGTGCAACTGGTGGAGAGCGCAGGGGCGAATTTAATGGCTTACCGTGTGGAAGACTTTATTCGCGGGGGCAGCACGTTTCGCAACTTGGCCCGCTTGTCCGCCGCTGGGTTGCCCGTGGTCACCGTCACCCACGGTTCGTCTACGGCGGGCGGGGCCTACCAGACGGGTTTGTCGGACTACATCGTGATGGTGCGCGATCGCTCACGGGCGTTTCTCGCCGGTCCCCCGCTGCTCAAAGCGGCGACAGGGGAAATCGCCACCGAGGAAGAATTGGGCGGCGCGGTCATGCACACGCATGTCTCCGGCTTAGGCGATTATTTGGCGGAAGATGACCGCGACGCTTTGCGCATCGCACGCGAGATTGTTGCGCACCTGCCGTGGCCGCGCGCGGGCTTGCAAGCCCCGACGACGTTCACCCCCCCGCAGCACGATGCCGAGGATTTGCTCGCCCTGATGCCGCGCGACCCCAAGCAGCCGGTGGACATGCGCGAAGTGATCGCGCGCTTGGTGGACGGCGACTCCTGGCTGGAATTCAGCCCCCATTACGGGCCGGCGACCGTCTGTGGCCATGCCCTCATCGAAGGTGAGCCCGTCGGCATCGTGACCAACAATGGTCCGATCGATTCGGCCGGAGCGAACAAAGCGACGCATTTCATCCAAGCTTGTTGTCAGTCGCGCACCCCCATCGTCTACCTGCAAAACACCACGGGCTATATGGTGGGGCGACTGCATGAGGAGGCCGGCATCATCAAGCATGGCTCCAAGATGATTCAGGCTGTCACCAATGCGAGCGTGCCGCAAATCACGATTCACTGTGGCGCTTCCTTTGGCGCGGGCAATTACGGCATGTGCGGGCGCGGTTTTGCCCCGCGCTTTGCCTTCAGCTGGCCCAACGCACGCACCGCCGTGATGGGGGGCGAGCAAGCCGCGGGCACGATGCGCATGGTGACCGAGGCGGCCATGCGCCGCAAGGGGGAAGTCGATCAGGCCAAGCTCGATGCGCTGGAGCGCCAGATCATCGATCGGTTTGAGCAGCAAATGAGCGTGTTCACGACCAGTGCGCGTTTGCTCGACGATGGGGTGATCGACCCGCGCGACACGCGTGCGGTGCTCGCCTTTGTCTTGGCCACCTGCCGCGAGGCGCAGGCTCATGTGCCGCAGCCGATGCAGTTCTCTGTGGCCCGTCCGTGAGGGAGTCGACGATGCAAACCCCGTTTCACAAGGTCTTGATCGCTAACCGTGGCGAAATCGCGATGCGGATTTTGCGCGCCGTTCGCGCGCGTGGGCTGCAGTCCGTTGCGGTCTATTCAGAGGCGGACGCCCACTCGCCCGTGGTGGTGCAAGCGGATTGGGCGGTGTCCATTGGTGCAGCGCCTCCGGCGGAGTCCTACTTGCGCATAGACGCCTTGATCGCGGCCGCGCGTGCCACGGGCGCGGACGCGGTGCACCCTGGCTATGGTTTTTTGGCGGAAAACGCCGAATTCGCCCAAGCGTGCCGCGATGCGGGACTGGTCTTCATTGGCCCTTCGCCCGAGGCCATTCGGGCCATGGGCGACAAGGCTTTGGCCAAGGCCCGCGTGGCTGCGGCGGGCGTGCCTTGCATCCCGGGCTACCAGGGTGAGGACCAATCGGATGCGCGCTTGCAAGCCGAAGCGGATCGCTTGGGTTACCCCGTCATGATCAAGGCGGTGGCTGGCGGGGGCGGACGCGGCATGCGGCAGGTGACACGGCGGGAGGATTTTGTCGAGGCGTTACACGCGGCGCAGCGCGAAGCCCAGCATGCCTTTGGCGATGCGAGCGTGCTGCTGGAGCGGGCCCTGGTGCGTCCACGCCATGTGGAAATTCAAGTGTTCGCCGACCGTCATGGGCGCGTGGTGCATCTGGGCGAGCGCGACTGCTCCGTGCAACGCCGCCATCAAAAGTTGATTGAGGAGTCCCCCTCCCCAGCCGTGGATGCGGCTTTGCGCGAGCGCATGGGGGCGACCGCCGTGGCGGCCGCGCGTGCGATTGGCTATGAGGGGGCGGGCACCTTGGAGTACCTCCTCGATACCGATGGGGCCTTCTATTTCATGGAAATGAACACGCGCCTGCAGGTGGAGCACCCGGTGACGGAAGCGGTCACCGGCATTGATCTGGTGGATTGGCAACTGCGGGTGGCGGCGGGTGAGCCTCTGCCGCAGACCCAAGCGGACATCGCGTGGCAGGGGCATGCCATTGAAGTGCGGCTGTGCGCCGAAGATGCGGAGCAAGACTTTTTGCCGCAAAGCGGCACGCTCTGGCGCTGGTTACCGCCGGCCCACTTGCGGGTGGAGCATGCGCTGGCTAACGGCGCGGTCATTCCCCCCAACTACGATTCCATGCTCGCCAAGTTGATTGCCCACGGGCCCAACCGCGAAGTGGCGCGCACCCGCTTATTGAAGGGCTTGCAAAAACTGGTGGCCTTGGGCGTGACGACCAACCAACATTTTTTGCAGCTGGCCCTGACGCATCCGGTTTTTGTTCAAGGCGAGGCCACAACGGACTTTGTGCACACGCATGCGCCATCGCTCACCGCGGCCCCGCCCACCGGCTTGCTGGCGGTGGCGGCATGGCTCGCGCACGCGACGGCGGGGCGCTCGCACCCCGGCAGCGTGAGCCGACTCCAACCCCGCTGGCCAATCAATCTGGTGCTGGACGTGCAGGGAGAGTTGCACGCTTTGCGCCTGACGCCGGGTGAGGATGGCGCTTATGCGGTGGAGGATTCCCAGGGTTCACGCCATTCGCTTCAGAGCGTGTCGCGCCAGGACGGTGAGGCTGCCTGGATTCAAGACGGGGTGCGCGAGTGCGCCCATTACGCCCGCCATGGCGACTGGCTTTGGCTGCACTGGCACGGGCGGGCTTGGACGATTCGTGACCTCACCCGGGCACCCGCTCAGGCCAGCGAACAGGCTGGCGATGGTCGATTGCGCGCCCAAACTGCGGGCCGCGTGGTCGCGCTCAGTGCAGCCTTGGGCGATGCCGTTGAGATGGGTCAACGCCTGGTGGTGCTCGAAGCCATGAAGATGGAGCATGTGCATGTGGCCGCGACGGCCGGCACGATTGCTGCCCTTCACGTTCAAGTGGGAGCCCAAGTGGCACAGGGGGCCTTGCTGGTCGAAATAATCCCTTCTGATTCAAAATAATCCATTTCCTAGGGTTTTCATAGGAGAATTTCCGGCGATCATGCGGGAAAACCCCTGAAAAGTCTGGGCCTAATTTGTATACAGTTTGGTCTACCAAATGGAATACATATTGGTTTCCCTGTGATTTTTCACTCTAAGGAGCTCTCCCATGTCGACTGCAATTCATCCCGTCGATGAAGTCCTCCCAAGCGGCAAATTAGCCGCACTGGGTTTGCAACACGTGCTGGTGATGTACGCCGGTGCCGTGGCCGTTCCCCTGATCATTGGCCGCGCGCTCAAGCTCAGCCCTGAGCAAGTGGCGATGCTGATCTCCGCCGATCTTTTTGTGTGCGGTGTGGTCACCTTGATCCAGTCCTGGGGCATGACCCAGTGGTTTGGCATTCGCCTGCCGGTGATGATGGGCGTGACTTTCGCGGCCGTGGCGCCAATGGTGTCCATGGCCAACAGCAACCCGGGCGAAGCGGGCGCGCAGATGATTTTTGGCGCCATCATTGGCGCGGGCATCATTTCCATTGTGATCGCGCCCATCGTCAGCCGTCTGCTGCGCTTCTTCCCGCCAGTGGTGACCGGCACGATCATTGCCGTGATTGGCATCAGCCTGATGCGCATTGGCATCAATTGGATTTTCGGCAACCCCGTGGGCCCTACGGCCCCTTCAGTGGTGAGCCCCGAGCACAAGCAATGGCTTGAGGCGGCGGCGGCAGCGGCAAGTGCGCCCGGATCCATGTTGCCCCCAGTGCCCAAGGACTTGGCCCTGCTGCCCAAAATGCCCAACCCCAAATATGCGGAGTTGACCGGCGTGGGCATTGCGGCCTTGGTTCTCGCTTCGATTCTGCTCATCTCCAAATTTGCCCGCGGCTTTATCGCCAACATCTCGGTGTTGCTTGGCATCATCATTGGGGGCGTGGTGGCAACCGGTATGGGTCTCATGAACTTTGACAAAGTGGCGAAAGCTTCTTGGTTTGGCATCGTCACGCCCTTCTCGTTTGGCTGGCCCACCTTTGACCCCGTGCTGATTCTGACCATGACCCTGGTGATGATCGTGGTGATGATCGAATCCACCGGCATGTTCCTCGCGCTGGGTGAGATGACGGATCGCAAAGTGGATCAACCGGCTCTGGCCCGTGGCCTGCGCACGGATGGCCTGGGCACCTTGATTGGGGGCATCTTCAACACCTTCCCCTACACCAGCTTCTCACAAAACGTGGGCTTGGTGGCCGTGACGGGCGTGCGCAGCCGTTTTGTGTGCGTGGCCGGTGGTTTGATCTTGGTGGCCTTGGGTGTGGTGCCGAAAATGGCGGCCTTGGTTGAATCCCTGCCCACGGTCGTTTTGGGCGGCGCGGGCTTGGTGATGTTTGGCATGGTGGCCGCCACCGGTATTCGTATCTTGGCCGGCGTGGACTTCAAGAACAACCGCTTCAACAGCCTGATCGTGGCCATCTCCATTGGCATCGGCATGATTCCCCTGATCGCGCCGAACTTCAAACAGTGGATGCCGCACAACCTGCACCCGCTGATTGAGTCAGGCATTCTTTTGTCATCGCTTGCCGCGGTTTTGCTAAACCTTTACTTTAATGGCGCCGCCGCTGATGACAGCGCGGCCATTGAAGCCGCGAAACAATCGGACAGCCACTGAGCTGGTCCCGCACGCTGGGGGTGTCGCAAGCCCCCCACGACCAGCCCGCCTCGCGCGGGCTTTTTTGCGTCTTGTCAGCCCTCGGAGGGGGCCTTACGGATAAGCTGTCGTCTTCTTTGACGTATCGGGTTTTTTCATGCAGTCTCCCCTTACCGTGCCCAATGGCTTACTTGGGCATCTCCACCACTGGCTCTTTGACGACAGCAACCCCAAGGGGGTGTCTCGCGAGTTTGAGCGTTTCATCGCGGTTTTGATTCTGGTGAGCGTGGGGGCCGTGTTGCTCGAACATGTGCCCGAGGTCTATGAACCCAACGCCCAAACCTTTGCCTGGTTTGACGTGATTTCCGTGCTGATCTTCACACTGGAATACGTCTTGCGCGTGGCAACCGCGCCGCTCACGCCAGAATTCGCCCGGTATCGCTTTCCGCGCTTGCGCTACATGGTGAGCTTTTACGCCTTGGTCGATTTGATCGCCATCGCGCCGTTTTACTTTGCGCAACTGGTCACGGTGGATGTGGAGATGCTGCGCGTGTTGCGAATTTTGCGGCTCATGCGCATGGCCAAGTTTTCCCGCCTGATCATCCCCGCGTGGCATGAATTTCACGAGCTCAATCAAGGGCGCTCTTTCCGCGCCAAGCTCTACGCGTTACTCGAACCCACCGGGCACTCGGGCAAGTTGCACATTTACGTGGACAACTTCATTGTGTTTTGGGTGTTGTTGTCGATTGCCTGCGTGATTTTGGAATCGGTGAGCGAAATCCAGGCGATCTTCAGCACGCACTTTTTGTGGATCGACACCATCGCCTTTTCCATTTTCACGCTGGAGTACTTGGCGCGCATTTACACCGCACCCGAAAACCCGGAGCACCGTGAGCGGCTCTCACCACGGCTGGCTTATGCCTCCTCGGGCGCAGCCCTCATTGACCTCATCACCATCCTGCCCTTCATCCTGGAGGCGATTTGGGCGAACACCTTGGACTTGCGGTTCTTGCGCGTGTTTCGTCTGGCCCGAATGCTCAAGCTCACGCGCTACACCACGGCGACATCCACCCTGCTCAAAGTGGTCAAGCGCGAATGGCAGGTGATTTTTGCGTCGGTGTTTGTGATGATGCTCTTGGTGATCCTCACCGCAAGCTTGGGTTATTTGCTCGAGCATCCCGCCCAACCCG
>JACCDX010209594.1_pt1 | contig 17102 bp, 13 predicted proteins | sample 7449681 | NCBI WGS metagenome assembly JACCDX01 (sample SAMN15323450, study PRJNA562643) | freshwater metagenome | isolation source: river surface water | place: USA:Blue River Watershed | collected 2017-08-18 | reverse complement strand
TGGGTGGTGTAGAGCCGGACGTGCATGCCGGCGGCGGGACACCCGTGCATGGTGTCGAGAACGTGTGTGCTGAGGCCCATGAATCACTCCTGATGTGTTTTGGCGACAGAAAGTGTATACAATTTTTTCAAATTCCGCTATCATGAACGAAAAGCAGGAGATCAAACGATGGATCAAAACAGCACAACACGCCGTATTGTGGACGCATTGACGGCCGCCATCGTCGAACATCGACTGCATCCGGGCACCAAACTGGCCGAGCAAAAGCTGGCCGATCATTTTGGCGTCTCCCGCACCCTGATCCGCCAAGCCCTCTTTCAACTGGTGCAGAAAAAGCTCATTCGCATGGAACCCGCACGGGGCGCGTTTGTGGCCACCCCCTCCAGCGACGAGGCGCGCCAGGTTTTTGGCGTCCGCCGCATGATTGAGGTGGAGATGACGCGCCAGTTCATCCGCCAATCCACGCCCAACCAGGTCAAGGCCTTACGCGAGCACGTCAATATGGAAAAGCAAGCGGTGAGCAGCGGGGATGTGCCCAGCCGCACCGATTTGTTGGGCGACTTTCACGTGCGCATGGCTGAATTGATGGGCAACCAAGTTCTGGCCCAGTTGCTGGGTGAACTGATCTCGCGTTGCGCGCTCATCACCCTCATGTACCAAAGCAGCCACGCGGCCAAGCACTCCGTGGAAGAGCACGCGGAAATTCTCAAGGCCATTGCGGCACGCGATGAAGAGCTCGCGGTGCGTCTGATGGACGAGCACCTGCGCCATGTGGAGGAGAACCTGGCGCTGGACCGAAAGGTGCCCAGCAGCGACATTGCCATGGCCTTGGCTTGATCGAACCGCCGCCGCGCCCCATTCCTCAACCCACGAATTCAACGAGCAGTTCCGATGACCGTATACGACAGCACCCTGCCCTACCCGCGCGACCTCAAGGGCTATGGCCGCGACGTGCCCCATGCGCGCTGGCCTGGGGGGGCTCGCATCGCGGTGCAGTTCGTCCTCAACTACGAAGAGGGGGGCGAAAACCATGTACTCCATGGCGACGCGGCCAGCGAACAATTCCTCAGCGAGATGTTCAATCCGGCCGCTTTCCCTGCTCGCCACATGAGCATGGACGGTATTTATGAATATGGCTCACGCGCGGGGGTCTGGCGCATTCTGCGTGAGTTTGAAAAACGCGCCTTGCCGCTGACGGTCTTTGGCGTGGCCACCGCCTTGCAGCGCTATCCCGAAATGGCCCAAGCCTTGAAAGATCTGGGACACGATTTGTGCTGTCATGGTTGGAAATGGATTCATTACCAGCAAGTGGACGAAGCCACCGAGCGAGCCCACATGGCGCAGGCCATGGCCGTGCTGACCGAACTCTGGGGCGAGCGGCCGCTGGGTTGGTACACCGGACGCGACAGCCCCAACACGCACCGGCTGGTGGCGGATTTTGGCGGCTTCGCCTACGACAGTGACTACTACGGCGACGATTTGCCTTTTTGGATGAAGGTCGCACGCAGCGACGGGCAGGTGGTGCCGCAGTTGGTGGTGCCTTACACCCTCGATTGCAACGACATGCGTTTTGCGCTCCCGCAAGGCTTCTCACATGCCGACCCTTTTTTCCAATACCTCAAGGACAGCTTTGACGTGCTCTACGCCGAAGGGGATCCGAACGGACTCAATCGCCCCAAGATGATGAGCGTGGGCTTGCATTGCCGTTTGCTCGGCAAGCCTGGCCGTATCACGGCTTTGCAGCGTTTTTTGGATCACATCCAGTCGCACGAGGGCGTCTGGGTGGCGCGCCGCCTTGACATTGCCCGCCATTGGCAGGCCACCCACCCATTCCCCGGCTGATCGCGCCGAGGCGCAGGAGACACCATGTCCTATACCCTTGATCAACTCAATGCCGCGCCGCTCCAAGAGGCCGCCCAGATGCTCACGGGCTTGTACGAGCATTCCGATTGGATTGCCGAGAAAGCCCTCGCGCAACGCCCATTTCGCTCGCTCGCGCACCTCAAGCACGCCATGACAAAGGTGCTCGACGACGCCGGGCGCGACGCACAACTCGCGCTTATCCGCGCTCACCCCGAGCTCGCGGGCAAAGCGATGGTGAGCAAAACCCTCACGGCCGAATCCACCAACGAACAAACCAAAGCGGGCCTCACGGACTGCACGCCGGAAGAATTCGAGCGGATTCAGACGCTCAACCGCGAGTACAACGCGCGCTTCGGTTGGCCCTTTATTCTGGCGGTGCGTGGCCCCCGTGGTGTGGGCTTGAACAAGCGCGAAATCATGGCAACGTTTGAGCGACGTTTGCGCGGGCATCCTGATTTTGAATTGCAGGAGTGCTTGCGCAATATTCACCGCATTGTGGAGATTCGCCTGAATGACAAGTTCGCGTATGAGCCCACGCGCGGTCAATTGGTGTGGGATTGGCAAGAAAAGCTCGCCCAACACTCCGACCCCGGATACGCCGATCGTGGGCAGTTGACCGTGACTTACCTGACCGAGGCGCACCGTGCCTGCGCACAGCGCATCAGCCACTGGATGAAAGACTGCGGCTTTGATGAGGTGAGCATCGACGCCGTGGGCAATGTGGTGGGCCGCTACCACCCTAGCCCCAACCCCAGCAACGCACCCTATCTGCTCACAGGCAGCCACTACGACACGGTACGCAATGGCGGCAAGTACGACGGCCGCTTGGGCATTTTTGTGCCCATGGCTTGCGTGCAGACCTTGCATGCCCAAGGACGTCGTTTGCCCTTTGGCATTGAGGTGGTGGGGTTTGCCGAGGAAGAGGGGCAGCGCTATAAGGCCACTTTCCTGGGCTCGGGTGCGCTCATTGGCGACTTCAAACCGGAGTGGCTGGACCAAAAAGATGCCGATGGCATCTCCATGCGCGAAGCCATGCAGCATGCGGGACTTTGTTTGGATGACATTCCCAAAATCAAACGCGACGCCAGCCATTACTTGGGCTTTGTGGAAGTGCACATCGAACAGGGCCCGGTGCTCAATGAAATGAACCTGCCACTGGGCGTGGTGAGTTCAATCAATGGCAGCGTGCGCTACCTCTGCCAAGTCACGGGAGTGGCCAGTCACGCGGGCACCACGCCCATGAACCGACGCCGAGACGCCGCCTGCGCCGTGGCCGAGTTGGCGCTCTACATGGAACGCCGCGCCGCCCAAGATGGCGACAGCGTGGCCACCATTGGCCAATGGCAAGTGCCCAATGGATCTATCAATGTGGTTCCAGGTGCATGTCACTTCAGCTTGGATTTGCGCGCCCCCACGGATGCCCAGCGCGACGCGCTCGCGCGCGATGTATTGGCGGAGTTAGACGCCATTTGCGCGCGTCGCGGGGTGCAGCACAGCGTGGAGGAAACCATGCGCGCCGCTGCGGCTCCGAGCGCCCCCGGCTGGCAAGCCCGCTGGACCCGTGCGGTGGAGGCGTTGGGTGTACCCTTGTTCACCTTGCCCAGCGGTGCGGGTCACGACGCCATGAAGCTGCACGAAGTCATGCCACAAGCCATGCTGTTCGTGCGCGGCGAGAACGCCGGCATCAGCCACAACCCCTTGGAGAGCACCACCTGCGACGACATGCAGTTGGCCGTGGATGCTTTCGAACATCTTATCCATCAACTCGAGAGTGAACTGTCATGAGCCCATCCGACCGCTACGCCGCGCTTGACGCCTGGATCGACGCCCATTTCGATGAACAGGTCAAGTTCTTGCAGGCACTCGTGCAGGTTCCGACCGACACACCGCCGGGCAACAACACGCCGCACGCCGAGCGCACGGCGGAATTGCTCGAGGCCATGGGGCTCACCGCCGAAAAACACGCGGTCCCGCAAGCCGAGGTGCAGGCCTATGGACTCGAGAGCATCACCAACTTGATTGTGCGCAAGCGCTTTGGCGAGGGTGGGCGCACGATTGCGCTCAACGCCCACGGCGATGTGGTGCCGCCCGGTGAGGGCTGGACCCATGACCCGTATGGGGGTGAGATTGTGGATGGCAAGATGTACGGCCGCGCCACCGCGGTGAGTAAGTGCGATTTCTCCACTTTCACCTTCGCCCTTCGGGCCCTCGAAGCTGCGGCCAAACCCGCGCGCGGACAAGTCGAGTTGCACTTCACCTATGACGAGGAGTTTGGCGGTGAGATGGGCCCGGGTTGGTTATTGGCCAAAGGCTTGACCAAACCGGATCTGATGGTGGCCGCTGGTTTTTCCTACCAAGTGGTGACCGCGCACAACGGTTGCCTGCAACTCGAAGTGACCGTCCAGGGCGAGATGGCGCACGCCGCGATTCCCGATAGCGGCACGGATGCCCTCCAGGGTGCGGTGCATATCTTGCAAGCCCTGCATGCCTTGAATGCGGATTACTTGAAGGTGCGCTCCAACATTGAAGGCATCACCCACCCCTACCTCAACATTGGCCAAATCCAGGGCGGCACGAACACCAATGTGATGCCGGGCAAAGTGGTCTTCAAACTGGACCGGCGCATGATTCCTGAGGAAAACCCCGCTGAGGTCGAAGCCTCGATTCGCCAAACCATCGCGAGTGCCGCGGCGAGCTTTAACCCTCCCCGCGGGGGCAAACAGCTCAAGGTCGATGTGCGCCGCATGTTGCTGGCCAATGCCATGGTGCCGCTCGCGGGCAATCAACCGCTGGTCTCGGCCATTCAACACCATGGGCAAGCCATTTTTGGCGAGCCCATTGCGGCGCTGGGCACCCCCCTCTACACCGATGTTCGCCTGTATGTCGAGCGCGGCATTCCGGGGGTCATTTACGGCGCGGGTCCGCGCACAGTGCTCGAGAGCCATGCCAAACGCGCGGATGAGCGTATCGATCTCCAAGACTTGCGCCGTGCCACCAAGGTGGTGGCACGTGTGCTCAGCGACCTCGTGGGGTGAACGCCGCAGGGGGCTTGCCCTGCGGCACTGAGTCCAGTAACAACAAGGCCCCTTGAAGGGGCCTTGGATGTGTTTTCACGCCTTCTGCGCGGGACTTAGGCTTGAAGCGCCTCCGGCTGGTTTTTTTCAACCGCATCATTCAAGGGCTTGTCGGCCCCATCCTTCTGGGGCAGCGCCTGTTGGGCGGCACGGGCATAGGCGATGCGTGCGGTTTGGGCAATGGCCATGTCGCGCTGGAGCTCGCGAATTTTTTGATCGGTGGCGATGAGCATTTCTAACGATGATTTGGCTTCGTTGGAGAGTTCATCGATCTCGTAGTCTTGATCGTCGATGGTGATTTTGGGCATGTGAGGCTCCGTTGTTTAGTTAGTAGGTATGTTCGTAATTATGTCTATTTTTGTGAATTTAAAGTCTCACAAGGATGGCGATTGTCGGCAATCATTTCTCATGAATGAGCCCCTATTTCTTGACACAGGGTGTTGCGGAAAACAGGCATCTGCTAAGGTCAGGACATGGCGCTCAAACTCTATATCGGTAACAAAAATTACTCGTCATGGTCCATGCGACCCTGGGTGCTCATGCGCCAGACGGGAATCGCCTTTGAAGAGGTGATGGTTCGCTTTGATGGCTTTGACCCCGACTCGCAATTCAAGCGCACGATGCGGGAGTTGCATCCGAGCGCCAAGGTGCCGGTTCTGGTGGATGGAGATTTGGTGATCTGGGACTCGCTGGCCATTGCGGAGTACCTGGCCGATCGATTTCCGCAACATCGACTCTGGCCTCAATCGCCGCGTCAGCGCGCTCGGGCCCGCAGTGTTTGCGCCGAGATGCACAGCGGCTTTGAAGACTTGCGGCGCGCCTGTCCCCTGAACATTGAGGCGAAACTGCCTAAAGTGGGTGAACGCGTGTGGCGCGAGGATCCGCGGGCGCGCGAGGATTTGCAACGCTTGGTTCAGATATGGACAGCCCTGCTGAGCGAAAGCGGCGGCCCTATGCTGTTTGGCGCGTTTGGCATTGCGGATGCGTATTACGCCCCGGTGGTCATGCGCATCCGAACCTATGCCCTGCCCGTGCCCGAGGCCATCGCCGCCTATGCCCAACGGGTGACCGACCTCGCAGCGGTGCAAGACTGGGTGAGGCAAGCCCTTGCGGAACAGGATTTCCGAGACTTTGAAGAACCCTATCGTGGGACGCCTTGAACCCTCGCGATCAGGGTTAAAACCCGTGTCGAGGGTAGGGACAAGGCTCGCTTAGCGCAATTGCGCGAAATTCGCGGCGGCGATCACGCGCCACACCCCACCCCGAATGCGAAAGACCACCAACTGTGGGGCGTTGGACTGGGCCTGCTTGCCGTCGATGGTTTCATCGATCTGCAAACGCATGGTGGTGACCACGATAGGCCCCTGTCGCGTGACCCGTAAATTTTCAAATCGTGGGGTATCGCGCACCACGGGAATGCTGCGCGCCAAGTAGCTCTCCCGGTCGTAAACCGCGCCATCGGCACGCTGCACCTGAAACACCGGATCGAGCAATGGAGCGACTTTTTGGGGGTCACCACTGCGTATGGCCACGAACAAGCGCTCCAGCGCCGCCTGCGCTTGCTGTTGCAGGGCAGGCCCAGTCTCGGCGTTCATACCCCGGTCATGGGCTTGGGCCGCTGAGCCTCCCCCCAAGAGGGAGAGGCAGAGGAGTAGGGATGGGATTGGATTTTTCATGGCCAAAATTTACCCGCTCATCCTCCTCTGCCCACGCCTCTCGGCACAAACTGCCTTCGAAAGCAGAGGGGATGCCTCTGGCCCTAAACTCCCGTAAATGATGATGGATGCGCCAACCCTCCTCCCGATGCGCAGCAGCGCACGCTTGCTGTGGATGTTGCCGCAACGCGTGTTTTATGCGGGTTTGCTCGGCAAGCCTGGGCCTCGTCGGACGGGGGCTCTCACGGTGTACGTGGCGGCCGAGGCGGCGATGCAGGTGCGCGTGGGTGATGGCGAGTGGTCGTTGCCCAGCGACTTGGTGGTGATGGCCCCCTATGGCGAGCATGAGATTCGCTGTCCCGCGCGTCACGTCCGGGTGATGTTGATTGAGCCTGAATCGGTACAACTCGACGCCCTGCCCGACTGGTTGCGCAGCTGCGGAGCCCTAGACCTCCCCGATGTGGTCGAGCGGGTGCGCCAGGCCCATGCCTTGTTGTTGGCGCAAGAGCGCAGCGCCGAACACGACAGCGCCCGCTTTGATGCGTTGTTTTTGGGGGCGCCCTTGACACCACGTCGCCTCGATGCGCGCATTGCCCAAGCCCTCGAGGCCCTGCAAGCGCCTCTGAGTGAGGAGATGGCCGCCAGCGGACTCGCTGCCGCCGCAGGGGTATCGGTCTCGCGGTTCTTACACCTCTTTAAGGCCGAGACCGGGGTGGCGTTTCGCACCTTGCGCCGTTGGAAGCGCGCGCGCAGCCTCTTGCACCATGTGGGGCGTGCCGATGGTTTGCTCGATGTGGCGCTCGACATGGGCTATCCAGACGCCACACATTTCAGCCACGCCATTCGGCAGACCTATGGCCTGCCGCCCCGTGAGATTTTTGCGGGTTCGCGCAAACTCAAGCGCGTGGATAGGGCCTAAAGCTCCCAAGCTTTGGGAACGGGCACGGGCAACTCCAGCAATAGTTGGCCCATGGCTTTGCCCAGCGGGTCGTTGCGCGTGGAGGCCGGCCCTCCGCCGTCGAGGGCTTCGTGCAAGACGAAGTTAAGGGCATGAATGCCGGGCAAATGAAAGCGCTCGACCGGACCCTTTACCAAGTGCGCCAAGAAGGACTGCACGCGTTCGGGGGTGAGGTAATCCCAGAGCAGGGGCAAGTAATCCGGGTGACGCGCGACCACGCCAATATTGGCGATATCGCCTTTGTCCCCGCTGCGTGCCCAAGCCAATCGAATCAAGGGAACCTCCTGATGCGCATCGGAAGGCGCGCGCCACGGCGCCGGTTCGGGCAACGCGGGCGCGGGCGTGGGCAGGGCATGCGGCGACTGCCAAACGGAGACGGAGGCGGGCGTGGGCTGCCAAGCCTCGCCCGTGTCACACCAGTCGAGCGTGGGGACAACGGCCGATTTAGGCCAGCGAAAGGCCAGCGGCAGGATGTGGGGCGAGACGCTGGGGCGACCCGCGCCGGGCCCAGTCGTGCCGGGCGACCATGAGGTGCCGGCGGGGGCAATTTCGCGGGCGAAACGCTCCAGGGCTTCCTTGCGCGGGTGCTGCACGACCACACGCAGCATGACTTCGCGCGACTGCCCCGCGCGCGCATGAGGGCCGTAGAGCGTTTCAGCCCCCAGGAGCTCCACCGTGGCGCGGGAAAAGTCTGGCCAGCCCTGTTCGGCCAGGTATTCGCGCATGCGAATGAGAATGGCCTCCCCAGTGCGGCGGGCTTTGGCCGGCGCGCCCATGCCCACCAGCACGAGTGTGCCGGTGCAACGATAGCCCGCCAAACTGGTGGCAGAGACTTTGTAGTGGTGACCGGGGTCGCGTCCGCGCGCGCCACTCACATGGACTCGCTGTGGATCGAGCGCCGTGATGCGCACCTCCCGAAAATCACAGCACACATCCGGCAGCACATAGGCGCCGGGGTCGCCAATCTCATACAGCAGTTGTTCGGCCACGGGAGCCGGTGCAATGAGCCCTCCGGTACCCGCGGGTTTGCGCAATACGAAGCTGCCATCGGCCGCGCAATCGATGATGGGATAACCGATGTGGGGCCAATCGGGCACGTCGAGCCAATCGGTGTGCAAACCGCCCGTGGCCTGGCAACCGCACTCGATGATGTGTCCGGCCAGGCTGCCGCCTGCGAGGGCGTCGAAGTCCGTGGCTTGCCAGCCAAAGGCATGAATCAGTGGGCCAAGCGTGACCGCGCTGTCGACCACGCGTCCGGTGATCACGATATCAGCCCCCTCGTCCAAGGCCCGTGCGATGGGGAAGGCGCCCAGGTAAGCGTTGGCTGAGAGGGCTTTGGCCGGTAGCGGGGCATTGGAGAACATGTCGCGCACATCGGCCGCGCGCAGCGCATCCCATTGCGACGACACATCGTCCCCGGCCACGATGGCCACGCGCACGCGAAGCCCAAGACGCGCCGCCACGGCTTGCACCGCCTCGGCGCAGCCGCGGGGGTTCATGCCCCCCGCATTGGCCACGACCTTGATGCCACGCTGCTGAATCTCGGGCAGGAGTTCGGCCATGACGCTGTCGACGAAATCCGTCGCATAACCCAACTCGGGCCGCTTGAGACGTGCGCCCGCCAGAATGGCCATGGTGGTCTCGGCAAGGTAATCAAAGACCAAGTAGTCGATCTCGCCACTGCGGACAAGCTGGCGGGCGCCGAGTGGGCTATCGCCCCAAAAACCGGAGGCTCCGCCAATGCGAACGGTGGAAGGTGTGGTGGCTGTCATCCCCATAGGCTACCCCAAGCCCAAAGCCTTGGCTTGCGTACACAGGCTAAATCCAGGGCCTAGCAAAAACCCTAGCCAGCGTGGCCACTAGACACAAGACGGCCCATGCGCGTTGTCGTCACAATCGAAGTCAAGAGGTGGGGTTCGCGCTTGCATCCCTGAAGAGGCGCGGCAGCCCGATCTTGAACGGAAAGAACTGCATGTTGAATTTGCCCTCTCTGCCTTATTGCTACACCCCGGAGCACGAGGCATTTCGCGAAAGTTTGCGCGCATTCGTGGCGCAAGAAATCACCCCCTATGTGAACGACTGGGACGAAGCCGGCACGTTTCCGCGCGCGCTCTATGGCAAGGCGGCCCACCTGGGGTTGCTCGGTTTGGGCTACCCCGAGGCCTATGGCGGCACGCCCGGCGATGTTTTCTTTCATTTGCTGGTCTCGGAGGAGCTCGCGCGGGCAGGCTGCGGGGGCGTGGTGGCCTCCCTCCTCTCGCACACCATTGGCCTGCCCCCGCTTTTGGCAGAGGGCTCGGCCGAACTCAAGGCAAAGTTCATTCCCCCGGTTTTGCGGGGCGAGTCGATTGCGGCCTTGGCCGTGACCGAGCCGGGCGGCGGCTCGGATGTGGCGAGCCTGCGCACCACGGCCGTGCGCGATGGGGATCATTACATCGTCAATGGCGAGAAAACCTTCATCACCTCGGGCATGCGCGCCGATGTCTTCACGGTGGCCGTGCGCACCGACCCCAGCCACAAAGGCGCGGGGGGTATTTCCGCCCTCCTCATCGAGGGCCACTCGGCCGGCTTGACGCGCACGGAGCTGCGCAAGATGGGTTGGTGGTGCTCGGACACGGCCCATTTGCGCTTTGATCAGGTGCGGGTACCGGTGAGTCACTTGATTGGTCAAGAGAACCAAGGGTTTCGGGCCTTCATGCAGAACTTCAACGCCGAGCGCTTGGGCTTGGCGGCTTCGGCTTGTGCCTATGGGCAAGTGTGTTTGGACGAAGCGCTGTCTTGGGCGCGCGAGCGCGTGACGTTTGGTCAACCCCTGTCACAGCGCCAAGTCATTCGCCACAAACTCGTGGACATGGCCGCACGCCTTCAAGCTGCACGCAGTTTGATTCACGAGTTGGCCTGGCGGCTACACCACGACCATGGCGACGCGGCCCAGCTAGTGGCGCAGATATGCATGGCCAAGGTCTTGGGCACCCAAGCCATGCAGTACTGTGCCGACCAAGCCGTGCAAATTTTGGGCGGCATGGGCTATATGCGCGGCACCCGCAGCGAACGCATTTACCGAGAGGCCAAAGTCATGATGATTGGTGGCGGCTCGGAAGAGATCATGAAAGACCTGGCCGCGCGCCAGTTGGGCATTTAACGGAAAGACAAGCACACTATGCCACGCATCGAGACCAGCTTTTCCCTTCAGGGGGAAACCGCCAGCGACAATCGCGCCCACATGACCGCGTTGCTTGCGCAGGTGAAGGATTGCGAGGCGCGTACGCGCCTGAAATCCGAATCGGCGCGGGAGCGCTTTGCCAAGCGCCAGCAGCTGTTGCCGCGCGAGCGTCTGGGCTTGCTGCTCGACCCCGGCGCGCCGTTTTTGGAGCTCTCCACGCTCGCTGGGCTCGGACTTGACAACCCGGACTTAGCCAAAAGCGTGCCTGGGGGCGGCATCATCGCGGGCATTGGGTTTGTGAGCGGGGTACGCTGTCTCGTGATGGCCAATGACTCGGGCATTGATGCGGGTGCCTTACAACCGATGGGGCTCGACAAATTGCTGCGTGCGCAGGAAGTGGCGCTCGAGAATCGCCTTCCCTATGTGCAACTGGTGGAGAGCGCGGGGGCGAATTTGATGGCTTACCGCGTGGAAGACTTTATTCGCGGGGGCAGCACGTTTCGCAACTTGGCCCGCTTGTCTGCCGCAGGGCTGCCCGTGGTCACGGTCACGCACGGCTCGTCCACGGCAGGCGGGGCCTACCAAACGGGTTTGTCGGACTACATCGTGATGGTGCGCGATCGCTCACGCGCGTTTCTCGCCGGTCCTCCGCTGCTCAAGGCCGCGACGGGGGAAATCGCCACCGAGGAAGAATTGGGCGGGGCCGTCATGCACACGCATGTCTCCGGCTTAGGCGATTATTTGGCAGAAGACGACCGCGACGCCTTGCGCATTGCGCGCGAGATCGTGGCCCACCTGCCTTGGCCGCGCACCGCTGAGCAAGGCCCGACGACGTTCACCCCCCCGCAGCATGACGCCGAGGATTTGCTCGCCCTGATGCCGCGCGACCCTAAGCAGCCGGTGGACATGCGCGAAGTGATTGCGCGCTTGGTGGACGGCGACTCCTGGTTGGCGTTTAGCCCTCACTATGGGCCGGCGACCGTCTGTGGTCATGCCCTCATCGAAGGCGAGCCCGTCGGCATCGTGACCAACAATGGCCCGATCGATTCGGCCGGAGCGAACAAAGCAACGCATTTCATCCAAGCTTGCTGTCAGTCGCGCACGCCCATCGTCTACCTGCAAAACACCACGGGCTTTATGGTGGGGCGACTGCATGAGGAGGCCGGGATGATCAAGCACGGCTCCAAGATGATTCAGGCCGTCACCAATGCGAGCGTGCCGCAGATCACGATTCACTGTGGTGCCTCCTTTGGCGCGGGCAATTACGGCATGTGCGGGCGCGGTTTTGCCCCGCGCTTTGCCTTTAGCTGGCCCAACGCACGCACCGCCGTGATGGGGGGCGAGCAGGCTGCGGGCACGATGCGCATGGTGACCGAGGCAGCCATGCGCCGCAAGGGGGAAGTCGATCAGGCCAAGCTCGATGCGCTGGAGCGCCAAATCATCGATCGCTTTGAGCAGCAAATGAGTGTGTTCATCACCAGTGCGCGTTTGCTGGACGATGGGGTGATCGACCCGCGCGACACGCGTGCGGTGTTGGCCTTTGTCTTGGCCACCTGCCGCGAGGCGCAGGCCCATGTGCCGCAGCCGATGCAGTTCTCTGTGGCCCGTCCGTGAGGGAGTCACCCATGCAAACCCCGTTTCAAAAGGTCTTGATTGCCAACCGTGGCGAAATCGCGATGCGGATTTTGCGTGCCATTCGCGCGCGTGGGCTGCAGTCGGTTGCGGTCTATTCGGATGTGGACGCCCACTCGACCGTGGTCGCCCAGGCGGATTGGGCGGTGCCCATTGGCGCCGCGCCCCCCGCAGAGTCCTACCTACGCATGGACGCCTTGATCGCGGCCGCGCGCGCCACGGGTGCGGACGCGGTGCACCCTGGCTACGGCTTTTTGGCTGAAAACGCCGAATTCGCCCAAGCCTGCCGCGATGCAGGGCTGGTGTTCATTGGACCATCGCCTGAGGCCATTCGGGCCATGGGCGACAAGGCTTTGGCCAAGGCCCGCGTGGCTGCGGCGGGCGTGCCTTGCATCCCCGGCTACCAGGGTGAGGACCAATCGGATGCGCGCTTGCTCGCCGAAGCGGATCGTTTGGGCTACCCCGTCATGATCAAGGCGGTGGCGGGTGGGGGCGGACGCGGCATGCGGCAGGTGGCACGACGCGAGGATTTTGTCGTGGCGCTGCACGCGGCGCAGCGCGAAGCCCAGCATGCCTTTGGTGATGCGAGCGTGCTGCTGGAGCGGGCGCTGATCCATCCACGCCATGTGGAAATTCAGGTGTTTGCCGACCGACACGGGGGCGTGGTGCATATGGGCGAGCGCGACTGCTCCGTGCAACGCCGTCATCAAAAATTGATTGAAGAGTCCCCCTCCCCAGCCGTGGATGCGGCTTTGCGCGAGCGCATGGGAGCAACCGCTGTGGCCGCCGCGCGCGCGATTGGCTATGAGGGGGCGGGCACCTTGGAGTACCTCCTCGATGCCGATGGGGCCTTTTACTTCATGGAGATGAACACGCGCTTGCAGGTGGAGCATCCCGTGACGGAAGCGGTCACCGGCATTGATCTGGTGGATTGGCAACTGCGGGTGGCGGCCGGGGAGCCCCTGCCGCTGGCCCAGGCGGACATCGCGTGGCAAGGTCATGCCATTGAGGTGCGGCTTTGTGCCGAAGATACGGAGCACGACTTTTTGCCCCAAAGCGGCCTGCTCAGTCGCTGGTCGCCGCCGGCCCACTTGCGGGTGGAGCATGCGCTGGCAGACGGCACGGTCATCCCCCCCAACTACGACTCCATGCTGGCGAAGTTGATTGCCCACGGTCCCAACCGTGAGGTGGCGCGCGCCCGTTTGTTGAAGGGCTTGCAAGAGCTGGTGGCCTTGGGCGTGACGACCAACCAACATTTTTTACAAGCAGCCCTCAGCCACCCGGTGTTTGTGCATGGGGAGGCCACGACGGACTTTGTGCACACCCATGCGCAATCACTCACCTCGCCTTTGCCCCCCGGCTTGCTGGCCGCGGCCGCTTGGCTCGCGCACGAGACGGCTGGTCGCGCGCACACCGGCAGCGTGGGCCGACTCCAACCCCGCTGGCCGATCAATTTATTGCTCGACGTGCAGGGGAAGTTGCACCCCCTGCGCCTGACACCCGGTGCGGATGGTGCGTATGCGGTGGAGGATTCCCACGGTTCACGCCAGTCGCTGCGTCGTTTGGGACGCCAGGACGGTCAGGCTGTTTGGATTCAAGACGGTGTGCGCGAGAGCGCCCATTACGCCCGCCATGGCGACACGCTTTGGCTGCACTGGCACGGGCGGGCTTGGCCGATTCGTGACCTCACCCGGGCCCCCGCCCAGGCCAGCGAACAGGCCGGCGATGGTCGATTGCGCGCCCAAACCGCGGGCCGCGTGGTCGCGCTCAGTGCAGCCTTGGGCGACGCCGTTGAGATGGGGCAACGCCTGGTGGTACTCGAAGCGATGAAGATGGAACATGTGCATGTGGCCGCGACGGCGGGGACGATTGCGGCCCTCCACGTTCAAGTGGGGGCGCAAGTGGCTCAGGGCGCACTGCTGGTTGAGATAATTCCTTAGAATTCACAATAAAGTCATTTATAGGGTTTTCATATCATCAATCCCGATAACCATGCGGGAAAACCCCTGAAAAGTCTGGGCCTAATTTGTATACAGTTCAGTCCACCAAATGGAATACATATTGGTTTCCCTGTGATTTTTCACTCTAAGGAGCTCTCCCATGTCGACTGCTATTCATCCCGTCGATGAAGTCCTCCCAAGTGGCAAATTAGCCGCGCTGGGTTTGCAACACGTGCTGGTGATGTACGCCGGTGCCGTGGCCGTTCCGCTCATCATTGGCCGTGCGCTCAAGCTCAGTCCTGAGCAAGTGGCGATGCTGATCTCCGCTGACCTCTTTGTGTGCGGTGTGGTCACCCTGATCCAGTCCTGGGGCATGACCCAGTGGTTTGGTATTCGCCTGCCGGTGATGATGGGCGTGACCTTCGCGGCCGTGGCGCCGATGGTGTCCATGGCCAATAGCAACCCGGGCGAAGCGGGCGCGCAAATGATTTTTGGCGCCATCATTGGCGCGGGCATCATCTCCATTGTGATTGCGCCCATCGTCAGCCGTCTGCTGCGCTTCTTCCCGCCAGTGGTGACCGGCACGATCATTGCCGTGATTGGCATCAGTCTGATGCGCATTGGCATCAACTGGATTTTCGGCAACCCCGTGGGTCCCACAGCACCTTCGGTGGTGAGCCCCGAACACAAGCAATGGCTGGAAGCGGCGGCGGCGGCGGCAAGTGCCCCCGGATCCATGTTGCCCCCAGTTCCCAAGGACTTGGCCCTGCTGCCCAAAATGCCCAACCCCAAGTATGCGGAGTTGACCGGCGTGGGCATTGCGGCCTTGGTGCTTGCCTCGATTCTGCTCATCTCGAAGTTTGCCCGCGGCTTTATTGCCAACATTTCGGTTTTGCTTGGCATCGTCATTGGGGGCGTGGTGGCAACCGGTATGGGTCTCATGAACTTTGACAAAGTGGAAAAAGCCTCGTGGTTTGGCATCGTCACGCCCTTCTCTTTTGGCATTCCCACCTTTGACCCCGTGCTGATTCTGACCATGACCCTGGTGATGATCGTGGTGATGATCGAATCCACCGGCATGTTCCTCGCACTGGGTGAGATGACGGATCGCAAAGTGGACCAACCCGCTCTGGCCCGTGGCCTTCGCACGGATGGCCTGGGTACCTTGATTGGGGGCATCTTCAACACCTTCCCCTACACCAGCTTCTCGCAAAACGTGGGCTTGGTGGCCGTGACAGGCGTGCGCAGCCGCTTTGTGTGCGTGGCCGGCGGTTTGATCTTGGTGGCCTTGGGTGTGGTGCCGAAGATGGCGGCCTTGGTTGAATCTCTCCCCACAGTCGTCTTGGGCGGCGCGGGCTTGGTGATGTTTGGCATGGTGGCCGCCACCGGTATTCGTATCTTGGCCGGGGTGGACTTCAAGAACAACCGCTTCAATAGCCTGATCGTGGCCATTTCGATTGGCATCGGCATGATTCCCTTGATTGCGCCGAACTTCAAGCAGTGGATGCCGCACAACCTGCACCCGCTGATTGAGTCAGGCATTCTTTTGTCATCGATTGCGGCCGTTTTGCTAAACCTTTACTTTAATGGCGCCGCCGCTGACGACAGCGCAGCCATTGAAGCCGCTAAACAATCGGATAGCCATTGAGCTTGACCCGCACGTTGGGGGTGTCGCAAGCCCCCCACGTCCAGCCCGCCTCGTGCGGGCTTTTTTGCGTCTGGTCAGCGCTCGGGGGTGGCCTTACGGCTAAGCTGTCGTCTTCTTTGCCGTACCGGGATTTTTCATGCAGTCTCCCCTCACCGTGCCCAATGGTTTACTTGGGCATCTCCACCACTGGCTCTTTGATGACAACAACCCCAAGGGGGTGTCACGCGAGTTTGAGCGCTTCATTGCCATTTTGATTCTGGTGAGCGTGGGGGCCGTGTTACTCGAACATGTGCCCGAGATCTACGAACCCAACGCCCAAACTTTTGCCTGGTTTGACGTGATGTCCGTGCTGATCTTCACACTGGAATATGTCTTGCGCGTGGCGACTGCGCCGCTCACCCCGGAGTTCGCCCGGTATCGATTCCCGCGCTTGCGCTACATGGTGAGCTTTTATGCCTTGGTTGACTTGATCGCCATCGCGCCGTTTTACTTTGCACAACTGGTCACGGTGGATGTGGAGATGCTGCGCGTGCTGCGAATTTTGCGGCTCATGCGCATGGCCAAGTTTTCCCGCCTGATCATCCCCGCGTGGCATGAATTTCACGAGCTCAATCAAGGGCGCTCTTTCCGCGCCAAGCTCTACGCGTTGCTCGAACCCACCGGGCACTCGGGCAAGTTGCACATTTACGTGGACAACTTCATTGTGTTTTGGGTGTTGTTGTCGATCGCTTGTGTGATTTTGGAATCGGTGAATGAAATCCGGGCGATTTTCAGTACGCACTTTTTGTGGATCGACACCATCGCCTTTTCCATTTTCACGCTGGAGTACTTGGCGCGCATTTACACCGCCCCCGAAAATCCGGAGCACCGTGAGCGGCTCTCGCCACGGCTGGCATATGCCTCCTCGGGCGCGGCCCTGATTGACCTCATCACCATCCTGCCCTTCATCCTGGAGGCGATTTGGGCGAACACCTTGGACTTGCGTTTCTTGCGCGTGTTTCGTCTGGCCCGAATGCTCAAGCTCACGCGCTACACCACGGCCACATCCACCCTGCTCAAAGTGGTCAAGCGCGAATGGCAGGTGATTTTTGCGTCGGTGTTTGTGATGATGCTCTTGGTGATCCTCACCGCAAGCTTGGGTTATTTGCTCGAGCATCCCGCCCAACCCG
>JACCDX010930432.1_pt1 | contig 17104 bp, 13 predicted proteins | sample 7449681 | NCBI WGS metagenome assembly JACCDX01 (sample SAMN15323450, study PRJNA562643) | freshwater metagenome | isolation source: river surface water | place: USA:Blue River Watershed | collected 2017-08-18 | reverse complement strand
TGCGAACTTGACTGGGTCACGCAGATCGAACCCGATGCCCTGGAGCCGCTGATCGCTGCCGGCATGGATGCCTCACTGGCCGCCTTGCGCGCCTTGCTGGCAGACACGCCAGAAAGCTGAGTGTCAGGCAGAGCAGATCAGCGCCTGCACCTGCAACAGCACACGCCACTGTGGCGACTCTCCCCTGTCGGACTCCCAAGCCGCGGATTGCACCGCATAGGCATTCGCGCCCTTGGCTGTCAGCTGCTGCAGCAATTGCGCAGCGGCGTCCTGCAGGATGATATCCACGTCAATGCCCTGCACCTGCACCTGCACCGCGCCCATGCCGGCACATTCCGCCAGCGAGACGCGTGCCGTGGCGACGACGGGATCGACCGCTTCGGCGTCCACCAGCGCCATGAAATTCTCCTCCGACAGGTCGACTGGCGCAGCGACGGACTGCCAGATCACTGGCCGTGAGGAACTGCAGGCCACCAGCAGACAAAGCGCTGACAGGAGCGCGGCACGCGCCACAAGGCGCCACAGAGCATTCATTCGGGTGTCCTTTCAAAAACATTCAAGGCATTATTCCACGGCCCCAGCCCCCTGAACCAGATGACGGCGACCATGGACGACACTGACAAGAAGACCTCCTACTCTCAGGCACAGCGCATCGGCCTGTTTCTCGGCCCCACCCTGTTCACGCTGACCTTGCTGTTCTTCGCGCCAGCGGACTTGAGCTTCGAAGCCCGCGCCGTGCTCGCCACCACCCTCTGGGTGGCCACCTGGTGGATCACCGAGGCGATCCCCATCCCGGCCACCTCGCTGCTGCCCATCGTGCTGCTGCCCATCACCGGCGCCCTGAGCAATGCCACCGTCACCTCGGCCTATGGCGATGACATCATCTTCCTGTTCCTGGGCGGCTTCTTCATCGCCACGGCCATGGAGAAGTGGCATCTGCATCGGCGCATCGCCCTGGCCATCATCGCCTTCGTCGGCACCAGCACCCAGCGCATCCTGCTGGGGTTCATGCTCGCCACGGCGTTTCTCTCCATGTGGGTCTCCAACACCGCCGCCGTGATGATGATGATTCCGATGGCGCTCGCCATCACCGCCCAGGTGGCCGATGCCTTGCAGGGCACGCCCGAGGCGGTGGACATCCCCGTGTTCGAGAAGGCGCTGATCTTTGGCGTGGGCTATGCCGGCACCATCGGCGGCATGGGCACCTTGATCGGCACGCCCCCCAACATCATCCTGGCTGCTCAGGCACGGGAGCTGTTCGATGTCGAGATCAGCTTCGCCGACTGGATGCTGCTGGGAGTGCCGGTGGTTGTCACCCTGCTGGCAGTGACCTGGTTCTATCTGGGGCGCATCGCCTTTCCCATGCGCATCAGCGGGATCCCAGGCGGCAAGGCGCTGATTGCCAGCGAGCGCGCGAAGCTGGGCACCATCGGCTTCGAGGAGCGCGTGGTGGCGGCCGTGTTCGCCGGCGCGGCCTTTCTGTGGATCAGCCGCGAATTCCTCTGGTCGGGACTCGTTCCCGAGCTGCGCGACGGCATGATCGCCATCGCGGCCGCCATCACGCTGTTCATCATGCCCTGTGCCAGTGGCAAGGCCGGGCGCATTCTCGAGTGGAAGGATTCGAAGGAGATTCCCTGGGGCATCCTGCTGTTGTTCGGCGGCGGGCTGGCCATCGCCGCCGGGTTCCGCGAGACGGGGCTTTCCAGCTGGCTGGGCTCGCAGCTCACGGTGCTCGACGGCATGAACCTGGTGGTGATCATTGCCAGTGCCACGCTGCTGATCCTGTTCCTGACCGAGATCACCTCGAACACGGCCACCGCCACCATGATCCTGCCGGTGGTGGCCTCCCTGGCGCTGGCCCTGGAGATTCATCCGTTCGCTCTGATGATCCCCTGCGCCATGGCCGCCAATTGCGCGTTCATGCTGCCAGTGGGCACACCGCCCAATGCCATCATCTTTGCCAGCGGCAAGCTCACCATCCTGGAGATGGTGCGCGCCGGGTTCATCGTGAATATTCTCGCCGCCGCGCTCATCGTGGCGGCGGTGTATTTCCTGTCACCTGCGGTCTTCGACATCGTCCTGACCGAGGTGCCTGCGCAATTCTCACTGTAAAAAAAACGGCGACGTACCAGGTACGTCGCCGTCACAGCAGCCGGCCCCTGAGAGCCGGCTTCCCCGTTGGTCAGATGTCGAAGCGATCCAGCATCATCACCTTGTTCCAGGCCGCCACGAAGTCCTGCACGAACTTCTCACGACCATCCTCGGACGCGTAGACCTCTGCGATGGAGCGCAACTCGGAGCTGGAACCGAAGGCCAGATCCACCGGTGTTGCCGTCCACTTCACCGCGCCAGTGGCACGATCACGCCCTTCATAGACGCCTTCCTGTGCGGCCGGTGCCCACTGCGTGGACATGTCGAGCAGGTTCACGAAGAAGTCGTTGCTCAGGGTGCCGGGGCGATCGGTGAAGATGCCGTGGTCAACCCCAGCGGCATTGGCATCGAGCGCACGCAGACCACCCACCAGCACGGTCATCTCGGGCACTGTCAACGTCAGCAGGTTCGCACGATCCACCAGCATCTCTGCCGGTGAGCGCATGTTGCCGGCGTCGTAGTAGTTGCGGAAGCCATCAGCCGTGGGCTCCAGTACCGCGAAGGAAGCCGCGTCGGTCTGCTCCTCGCTGGCATCGGTGCGACCCGGTGTGAAGGGCACGTCCACCTCATGACCGGCATCTGCCGCCGCCTTTTCCACGGCCGCCACACCCGCCAGCACGATGGTATCGGCCAGGGAGATGCGCTTGCCGCCGGACTGCTCGGCGTTGAACTCCTGCTGAATCTCCTCAAGCTGATCCAGCACGCGGTCAAGCTCCTGCGGGTTGTTGACCGGCCAGTCCTTCTGCGGTGCCAGACGCACGCGGGCCCCATTGGCGCCGCCACGCAGATCCGTGCCACGGAAAGAGGCGGCAGACGCCCAGGCAGTGCGCACCAGTTCCGGGACAGTCAGACCGGAAGCGAGAATGGTTTCCTTCAGCTCGGCCACATCACCTGCATCGACCAGCGGGTGATCCGCTGCGGGCACCGGGTCCTGCCAGATCAGCACTTCTTCCGGCACTTCGTCGCCGAGGTAACGGGCGCGCGGGCCCATGTCACGGTGGGTCAGCTTGAACCAGGCCTTGGCGAAGGCCAGCTCGAACTCTTCTGGATTCTCCAGGAAACGACGGGAGATCTCGCCGTAGGCCGGGTCGAAGCGCAGAGCCAGGTCGGTGGTCAGCATCATGGGCGCATGACGCTCGTTCGGGTTGTGGGCATCGGGCACCAGATTCGCGGCGCTCGCATCGGAGGGCACCCACTGCACGGCACCAGCCGGGCTGCGAGTCTGCACCCACTCGTAAGCGTAGAGGTTCTGCAGGAACTGCATGGTCCACGCCGTCGGGTTCATGGTCCACGCGCCTTCCAGACCGCTGGTGATGGTGTCCTCACCCTTGCCGGTACCGCAGGTGTTGGTCCAGCCCAGACCCTGCTCCTCGACAGCCGCCGCAGCAGGCTCCGCGCCCACACAGCCCGTCGGGGCAGCCGCGCCATGGGCCTTGCCGAAGGTGTGACCGCCGGCGATCAGGGCCACGGTCTCTTCATCGTTCATGGCCATGCGGCCGAAGGTCTCGCGAATGTCACGCGCGGCCAGCAAGGGGTCAGGTACGCCATTCGGGCCTTCCGGGTTCACGTAGATCAGACCCATCTGCACGGCGGCCAGCGGGTTCTGCAGCTGACGGTCGCCGCTGTGGCGCTCGTCCGCCATGAATTCCTGCTCCGGGCCCCAGAACACCAGATCCGGCTCCCAGTCGTCGGTACGTCCGCCCGCGAAACCGAAGGTGCGGAAGCCCATGGACTCCAGCGCCACGTTGCCGGTCAGCACCATCAGGTCAGCCCAGGAAATGCTGTTGCCGTACTTCTGCTTGATCGGCCACAGCAGGCGCCGGGCCTTGTCGAGGTTGGCATTGTCGGGCCAGCTGTTCAGCGGTTCGAAGCGCTGCTGGCCGCCTGCTGCGCCGCCGCGACCATCGGCCACGCGATAGGTACCGGCGCTGTGCCAGGCCATGCGGATGAAGAAGGGGCCGTAGTGGCCGTAGTCAGCAGGCCACCAGTCCTGGGACTGAGTCATCAGAGCTTCGATCTCGGCCTTCAGGGCATCAAGATCGAGCTCACTGAAAGCGGCGGCATAATCGAAGTTCGAACCCAGCGGATTGGATTCCACCCCGTGCTGACGCAAAGGGGTCAGGTTCAACTGTTCCGGCCACCAGAACTGCGTGGACCGGGCTTCGCCCTGTGCAAACGCAGGATTGGCCAGCATCAGCGGCGCTGCGCCGATGGTCAGGGCGGCGAGCAGGGGAAGGGTGCGGGTGAAGGTCTTGCGTGCCATGGATATCGTCCTCTTGGATGGGTAATCGAAGTGGGCGATATGCTAAACAGATCAATTCCGCCTTATAAATTGAAAGAACTAATGATGACGATTTGAAAACCCGCCCCCTGCCCAGCGCTTCAATTCCTGTTCATGGCGCGTTTCAGACCCCAGGCCAGCAGAATGCCCACGACCATGACGGCGTTCGCAAGAATGGTGGTGTAGTAGAGATCGAAGGGCGCAGGCCCTGGCAACCAGCCATTGCTGAGCGCAATGGTCCAGCCGGTAAAGAGCAACGTGGCACCTATGCCGACCCAGGGCAGCAGGCCGCGCAGCCTGTCCGTGCAGAAGGCGATGGCGTAGAGCCCGAACAGCCCGCCGCCAAACAATGACACCAGTATCGTTCCAAAATCCTGCAGCGTCGTGGTGTCGGCACGCAGAATCGCCAGCGCCCCCACGATCATGAGCACACTGCTGGCCGTGGCGATCAGGTGCGCGACTCGCAGATAGTGAGCATCTCCCGCCTCACGCCGCAGGAAGCGACGATAGATGTCATTGATGCCGACGGTGGAGATGGCGTTGATGCTGCTGTCCAGCGAGGACATGGCCGCCGCAAGCGCCGCCGCAATCACGATGCCCGAGAGTCCGGCCGGCATTTCGTTGACGATGAACCAGGGCAGGATCTCCTCGGCCTTGCGCGTGCCGTCGAGCATCTGGCCGGCCTCGACGGACGGAAACTGCTGGTAGAACACGAACAATGCCGTGCCCAGGAACATGTAGAACGCCCAGATCGGCAGGCTCGCCAGCACACACACCCACACCGCCTTGCGCGCCTCGCCGTCGCTGCGGGCGGCGATGTAACGCTGCACCACATTCTGATTGCTGCCGTACTCCGTGAGCCAATTGGTGAGCCCGAGGATCAGCATCATGGTGCCCGTCTTGCTGAGCAGCGACAGGTCCCAGGTCAGCGGCGTGCTCACGCCCTGATTCCAGTCGGCGAAGCTCAGCTTGTTGGTGTCACGTGCCACGTCGAACACCTGCCCCAGACCGCCGGGCAGCGCCTGCACGATGACGACAAGCATGAGCACGCCCCCCAGCATCAGCACGATGGTTTGTATCACATCGGTCCAGATCACGGCCTCGATGCCACCGATGACGGTGTACAGCGCCACGAAGCCGCCGGCGATCACCACGCTCCAGGTGCTGTCCAGCCCGGTGACTTCCTGAATCAGCAGGGACAGCAGGTACAGGATCGTGCTGATGCGCACCAGCTGGGCCAGGATGAACGTGGCCGCGCCATACACGCGCACGCCGGGGCCATAGCGCAACTCGAGATATTCATACGCCGTGGTCAGATTGTGCCGACGAAAGATCGGGATGAAGTAACGCACGGCGAGCAGCGCCGCCAGCGGCAGCATCAGATTGGGCAGGTAGCGCAGCCAGGCCGTCTTGAAGCCGTCCGCGGGATAGGCAAGAAAGGTGACGCTGCTGATCGAGGTGCCGACGAGGCTGAGCCCGACCACCCAGCCGGCGAATTGTCGGCCGCCCAGAAAGTACTCCTCCGTGGAAGTGTTGCGCCGCGAGAAATACACCCCGATGGCCAGCATGCCTGAGAGATAGAGAAGCAGCGTGAACACATCGATCAAGGGCAGTTTCATGAGAGGCAGTTCCTGTGCAGACGTGAGCTCGTCCGCTTGTTGTTCTGGGGGCCGACAATTCATTCACGTCGGCCCGGCAGCAGCCCGTTTGCGGCCGCAGCGCAGTGTAACCCAGTTCACGCCCCTGCACTGCCATCAAACTGTCATGCGACTGTGCCAGGATGCCCGCATTGAAAAGCACAGCAGAAAGTCTCCATCAAGCAGTGAGGTGACAGGGTGAGCCGCATCATTTACGGCGTCTCCGGAGAGGGCTCCGGACACACGAGCAGGGCACGGGAAATGGTGCGTCATCTGCTCGACAAGGGCCACGACGTGCGCGTGGTGGCGTATGACCGCAGCTATGCCTCTCTCAAGGACGAATTCGACTGCCTGGAAATCGAAGGCCTGCACATTGTCAGCCGCGACAACCGTGTCAGCGCGCTGGGCACGCTCGCCCACAATCTGGGCCGCGCGCGCAAGGCGATCGCCCGCAATCGCGCGCTGCGCCAATTGTTCGATCACTTTCAACCCGAACTCGTGATCACCGACTTCGAACCGGCCACGGCATGGCTGGCCCGCTGGCGCGGGATTCCCCTTCTCAGTCTCGACAATCAGCACCGCCTGCGCTACATGAAGTTCCGGGTACCGGCGTCGCTGCTGCTCGACCGGTGGCTCACACGCCTCATCATCACCCTCATGATTCCGCGCCCGGACATCGCGCTGGCCACCTCGCTGGAACAAGGCCCGGGCACCAATGCGCGCACACGCATCTTCCCGCCCATCGTGCGGCAGCAGGTGCTGGAACTGCAGCCAGCGAACGAGGCCTTTCATGTGGTGTATGTCACCAGCGCCTTTGATTCCCTGATCTACACGCTCAAGTGTTTCGAGGACAGAGTCTTTCATGTATATGGCCATCATGCCGAGCGTGTGGACGGCAACATCCACTACCGCACCTTCAGCGGTGATGCCTTCGTGCAGGACCTCGCCCGCTGCCGCTCGGTGATCGCCACCGCCGGCTTCACCCTCATGAGCGAATGTCTCTACCTGCACAAGCCTCTGCTGGCGCTGCCGATGACCGGCCAGTTCGAGCAGCAGGTCAACGCCCTGTTTCTGGAACGCTCAGGCTGCGGCATGAATGCGCGACGTGCGAGTGTCGAGGTGCTGCAGGCATTCTTCAACAACGACGCCCAGTGCCGGGCGGCGCTGCAGCGCTACAACGAGGCGCTGCAGGCACGCGGCTGCGAACACTACGGCGGCGCGGCCATCAAGCAGACCCTGGACGAGCTGTTGAGTGAACTGGCACGCCGCCAGTCGAGCGGACTGACATTCCCCACCCCACTGGCAGAAGGAGTCACCCATGAACGCTGTGATACGTCACGTTGACCGCTTCGACCGTTTCACCTTCACCTGGCTGCATGGGAGCCTGCGCGTCTCCCGCTACAAGGCCATCCGCTGGATCTCGCACACGGGCGACGGGTTGCTCTATGTCCTGGCAGCGCTGTCGGCTCTGCTGCTGGACGGCGCGCGCGGCCAGCATTTCTTCACGGTGGTGGCGGCAGGCTTCGCACTGGAACGCACGCTTTACTGGGTACTCAAGAACAGCATCCGGCGCGACCGCCCTGCCGTCGGCCTGCAGTCCTTCCGTGCCGCCATCACGCCCTCGGACCAGTTCAGCTTTCCTTCCGGGCACACGGCGGCAGGCTTTCTCTTTGCCACTCTGGTGCTGCACTGCTACCCGCCTCTGGCGCCCCTGTGCTACGTCTGGGCGAGTCTGGTCGGCATGAGTCGCGTGCTGCTGGGCGTGCACTACCCGACCGACATCCTGGCCGGCGCCACTCTGGGCAGTGGCAGCGCTCTGTGCGTGCTGCTCCTGTTGCCCGCCCTGCACGGGATTGCCGGCTGAATCGCCAAACGCGGATGGGCCGGCTAGACTAGCCGCCCCGTTACCAGCAAAAAGCGCCGCGCGATGAATTCCGGTTCTCCCTGGCGAGCCCTGCTCGGGCTCGAACGCAATACCACCAGTCACGCCGAAAAACTGCTCAGTGCCCTGGGAGCCTTCGTCGGCATCCTGGTGCTGTGGTGGCTGAGCGCGCAGGTGCTGAGCGAGCCCGCCAGCCGCACCCTGGTGGTGGCCTCCATGGGCGCGAGCGCCGTGCTGCTGTTCGCCGTGCCGCACGGGGCCCTGTCCCAGCCCTGGCCCGTGCTCGGGGGCAATGTGCTCTCCGCCCTCATCGGCGTCACGTGTGCACGACTGATCCCCGCGCCCCTGCTGGCCGGCGCCACCGCCGTCGGTCTGGCCGTGGGCCTCATGTACTACCTGCGCTGCCTGCATCCCCCCGGTGGCGCCACCGCCCTCACCGCCGTCATCGGCGGTCCCGACGTCCAGGCTCTGGGCTACGACTATGTGTTTCTGCCGGTACTGGGGAATGTGCTGTGCATCCTCCTCGTGGCCTTTCTCTTCAACTACGCCTTCAGCTGGCGGCGTTATCCGGCGGCGCTGGGCAAGCGTCACGCGCCCTCGGCCCTGCCCGCGCCCGCGCTGCAGGATGTGGAACTGACTCAGGAAGATTTTGCCGCCGCCATGCAGCAGCTCGACTCCTACGTCGACATCACGGTGGACGGCCTGACCGAGCTGCTGGAACTGGCACGCGAGAATGCCGCGCGCGACACCCTGCATCCTGCGCAGATCCTGGCAGGGCGCTGCTACAGCAACGGCCGCCTGGGCCGCCAGTGGAGCGTGCGGCAGATCATCGACGCTGCCGAGGGCGCCCCGGCCGGCAAGGATCAGGTCATCTACAAGGTCCTGGCCGGCGACGGCGCCTGGGAGACGGGCCTCTGCCTGCGCAGCGAGTTCCGCCACTGGGCCCGCTTCGAAGTCGTGCAGGAAAAAGGCCACTGGGTGAAGGTGCAGGAACAGCCCTGAGCCGGGCAGAATGACTCACAAGAATGCAACAGGAGAACACACGCATGACCACCCCCACTGACCGCGGCCCCTTTCTCGTCGCCGTGGAACTCGCCACCCGGCTCCCCGGCGTGGAAGTCACCACTGCCCAGGGCACCCCGGCCCTGACTCTGGATGGTCGGCTGCTGGCCCGACTGCGCTCCGATGCCGAGGGCTGGCTGGTCACGCGCTGCGATCTGGCAGAGCGGGAACGCTTGCTTGCACAGGCTCCGGAGGTGTTTCATCTCACCGAGGCTTATGTGAATTACCCGATGGTCCTGATCGATCTCGCCCGCATCGACCGCGAGACCCTGGCCCGTCTGCTGGAGCAGGCCTGGCGCCACCTGGCCTCACCGGCGCGCCTGCAGGCGCACGAACACGCTGCTACCCCATGAACCCATGACACTCCTGGAGACCACGATGCACACAACAACAAGAAGCGCGTCCACTTTCACCTGGCGACCCCTGCTCGCCCTGAGCGCCGCCGCCCTGCTCAGCCTGACGGCCGGACAGAGCCAGGCCCAGCAGTCCGATGCCGCCCGCCTGCAGGCCCTGATCACCGGCGAGCATCGCAGCGCGGCCAACATCGCCCGCAATGCCGCGCGGCACCCGGTGGAGACGCTGCAGTTCTTCGGCCTGGCCTCGGGTCAGACGGTGATCGAGATCCTGCCCGGCGGCGCCTGGTATACCGAGATCATCGCCCCGTTCCTGAAGGGCAATGGCGTCTACTACGGCGCCCATTTCTCGCCGCGCTCGCACCTGAGCTATCAGCCCCCCATGCTCGAGGCCTATCAGGCGATGCTGGCCGCCAACCCGGAGCTGTATGGCGAGGTGCGCGTCACTCATCTCTATCCGCCGACAGAGACGCAGATCGCGCCGCCCGGCTCCGCCGACCTGGCCATGAGCTTCCGCAACGTGCACAACTGGATCATGGCCGGCACGCAGAAGGAGCACTTCGCCGCCTTCTACGCCGCACTCAAGCCGGGTGGGATCCTGGGCATTGTCGAGCATCGTGCCCCCGAGGGCAGCAGCATGGAGGTCATGGAGACCACGGGCTACGTGACCCAGGACTATGTGATCGAACTGGCCACCCAGGCGGGCTTCGAACTGGTGGCGACATCCGAGATCAATGCCAATCCGCTGGACACCAAGGATCATCCGGAGGGTGTGTGGACACTGCCGCCGACGCTGCGACTGGGCGATACCGACAGGGCGAAGTACATGGCGATCGGCGAAAGCGACCGCATGACAGTGAAGTTCCGCAAACCGCTGCAGCCCACCCGGCGCTGAGCCGGGCCGGCGCGGTTCAGTGATGGGCGTGTTCATCCTCGGCGGGCGCTTCCTGCCAGCCGGGGTGAGCGAAGTAATGACCGTAGTCCTGCAGCGCCGCCTGTATCGCCGGCAAGCCGTCCTGTGCCAGCGGTGAAGTTTCCAGGGCGGCCGCTGCCGCGAGCAGTCGGCCGAGAATGACATGCAGATTGGCGTCGGCATCTGGCGGAAGCTGACACTGGGCGATCATGGTGTTGACGCTCTGCCGCACCGCCTCGGCCAGTTGCGCCGACTGCGGCTGCGAGAGCTGTGCCGCCTCGAAGGCGGGTGTCAGCATGGCGCTGGCCACCCGGATCTGCAGCATGCCGCGCCGCAGCGGTTCATCCGTCTGCCAGGGCTCCCCCGCATTCAGACTCAAGCCTGCGTCGGCCGCGTGAGCGTGCTCATGTTCATGCGCGGCATGCACGTCTGGCGTGGCAGGCGCCTGCGCCAGGGCAGCCTGGGCCATCAGACACCACACGCCGACTGTCAGAACTGCTGTCCTGGGCTGCATACGCCCCTCCGCATTTGAGGGCCGCGCGGCACTCCCCGCACGGCCCTGGTCAATCAACGGGCCGAGTACTTGGTGAACGCACCACCGGCCTGGCTCAGCGAGTTCGGGCCTTCGGCCGCGAACACCGTGCCATCGGCATCCACTGCGACCCCTTCCCCTGCCGTGCCCTGATACACGCGATCTTCCCGCTCGAAGGGCTGGATCAGCCCGGTCACGTGGTCATGATCGATGTGGCCGATGCGCACGCCATTGCGCCAGCCCGGGTGATTGGTGGGGCTGGACTCGGAGTCGATGGCATAGAGCATGTCGTCCTCGGTGATGAACAGGCCGCTGATGCGGCTGAACATGTAGCGGGACTCCAGGTAATTGCCATCCTGGTCGAAGATCTCGATGCGGTGATTGCCGCGATCGGCCACCCACAGGCGGCCGCGGGAATCGAATTCCATGGCGTGGGGCGTGCGGAACTCGCCGTGCTGCACGCCGATCTGGCCCCACTGCTTGATGAAAGTACCGTCCGGCGCGAACTTCATGATGCGCGAGGTCTCGCCATTGGCGCGACCTTCGGCCATGGCCTGGTTGGTGATCATGCCCTGGGCATTGTGGCCGTCGGAGACATAGATGCTGCCGTCCGGGCCCACGATCACGTCGTTGGGCTGATTGAAGTGGGCTTCGTCGTTGCCGGTCTTGCCGGGCGTGCCCAGACTGAGCAGCAGTTCGCCCGACGGGCTGAACTTGTGCACTTGCTGACCCTTGGTCTCGTCGGCATTGGTGGCGAAGTCCGTCACCCAGACATTGCCTTCGTTGTCCACGTGAATGCCGTGGGGCGTGACCATCACGCCAGCACCGAAGTTCGCCAGCACCGCGCCGGTGTGACGGTCGAACTTGAAGATCGGGTCCACCAGGTTGGTGTCGCAGGTGACGGGCGCACCGGCGCCGAAGCTGCCCGCGCCGCAGCGCTCATAGGCCCAGATGTGGCCGTCGATCGGGTCGATGTCGATGCCCGCCGTGGAGCCCCAGGTGCGGCCGGCTGGCAGTTCGCCCCAGTTCTGGGTGACCACCGGATTCGGATTGGGCATGCCCACGCCGCTGATGGGATTGCCGACGGGAGCAACGGCAGCAGGTGCTGGCGCGGCAGCCACAGGTGCGGCGGCAGCGGGTGTCGGGGTGGCCGTGGCGGCGGAGGGGCTCGAGGCATCGCTGCAGGCGCCGAGCAGCGCCGCAGAGGAAATCAAGGTGAACAGCAAAGTGCGTGAAGAAGTCATGGTGGCTCCTGATAGTGATTGTTATTGATCGGGGCAGGTCAAGGCTTTGCAGGTCCTGTCGGGCAGGATACGGACTTTGCCGCCGCTTTGCCAATCCCGGCGCCCCCGGGCTTCACGCGGGCAAGCGGCTGCGCACCAAAACCCGTCATTCGCCGCCCAAGCGAGCGCCTCTACAGTGCAGAAAACGCCATGGTGCGCGGCAGCCCACTGCAAGTCCTTGTAATTGCAGACTTCCGAAGATTGGCATGGATGATGCGAGCCCGTGCAGGAACAACCACGCTCCACGCACTCAAGCCACTTCCACAGGGACTCCCATGACACAGCCATTCACACGCAAACTGCTCGCCCTCCTGATTGCCGCCGCGTCCGCTCCTGCTGCCCTGGCGCAGTCAGGCACCAATCCAGAGGAAATCGTGGTCTCCGGTCGCCGCGTCTCCACCGCCGCCAATGCCATCGGCCAGGATTCAGTGTCCAACTCCGTGGGTGTGACTCGCGAGGCACTGCTCTCGGCTCCTGCCGGCATCTCCGGCCTCAAGATGCTGGAGACACTGCCAGGCTTCAATGTGCAGACTGACGGGGCGCTGGGCCTGTACGAATTCGGCAACTCCGTCACCGTCCGCGCGTTCAACCTGCAGCAGATCGGTTTCGTGCTGGACGGCATTCCCATGGGCCGCAGCGACGCCTTCGGGGGCAGTCCGATCTTCCGTTACGTGGACAATGAAAACCTGGGACGCGTGCAGGCTTCCCCCGGTGCGGGAGACGTGTCGCAGCCCGCCTATGCCTCGCTGGGCCCCATCGTGGAGTACCACTCGATTGACCCCTCCGAGGAATTTTCGGCCACCCTCTCCCAGTCCCTCGGCGAATTCAGTCTTGATCGCAGCTTCATCAAGATCCAGAGCGGACAGCTCGGCAGGTTCTCCGGCTACATCAGCCGTTCCAAGACAGACTCCGACCTGTGGCGCGGTGCCGGCACCATCGACCGCGAGCACCTGGAAGCCAAGGCCGTCATCGACTTCAGTGACGTCACGAAGCTGACCACCAGCATGGTCTACAACGATTTCTTCGACTTCGATTCACCCGGCATGACCAAGGCCAGCTATGAGTCCGGCACGCCGGATCTGGGCGGCAAGTCGGGCCGCGATCAGGGCTACATCGGCTATGTGCCGGACCTGGGGGTGGGCACAGCCGTGCCGTTTCAGAACGCCAATTACACCTACTACTACGAAGACCGCGTGAACATCCGCAAGGACTTCCTGCTGGGTTCCACACTCGACACCCAGGTCAGCGACGCGCTCAGCCTGACCGCCACCGCCTATTTCGAGGACAAGGACGGCTATGGCGTGTCCCCTGACAGCTATGCCAATACCCTCACGTTCTACAATCGACAGCGCAGTGCCGGTCTTGCGGTGACTGCCCCGCGCGGCGTCCAGTACGGTCTCTCCGACGTGGGCGGGGAACGTTCGGGCTTGGTGCTCAAGGGCACGTGGGAAAGCGGCGCCAATCAGATCGAAGCCGGCTTCTGGGTGGAGAACGATGACTACGATCGCACGCAGTTGCGTCTGAACAAGACGGGCGGCAACCCGGCCGGCCGCGTGCTCGAGAACGAAGTGGCGTACTTTCGCCGCGAATACGACAGCCTGCGTGAGACCACCCAGCTGTTCGTGAAGGACACCTATCGCCTGCTGGACGGCAGGCTGGCCATCGAAGGCGGCATCAAGTCCCTGTCCATCGACTACAAGCTGTCCGGCTACCGCGACTTTGCCGACTATGCGCTGACCAACGGCACGCGCGGCTATGGCCCGCAGACCGTGAAGGCCAGTTACGACGACCACTTCCTGCCCATGATCGGCGCGCTGTATGCCCTGAATGATCAGACTCAGATCTTCGCGTCCGCCTCGCAGAACTTTGCGCTGCCCCGGGGCGCCGATGACGTGTTCGCCATCGCCAGCCCCGTCGCCGTGCCGGCGCCGGATGCGGAGGAGTCCGACAACTACGAGATCGGCATTCGCACCAATCAGCCGGAATACTACGCCGCCGTGGCGCTGTACGTGACGCAGTTCGACAATCGCCTGCAGGCCTTCACGGTGCCCCTGGCCGGCGCGCCAGGCGGCACGGAGACCTTCTCGCAGAACGTCGGCGGCGTGAGCTCCTATGGCGCAGAGCTGACCGGCTCGTGGAAGCCGCAGGCCCTGGGAGGCCAGATCTACTTCAACTCCAACCTGACCTTGAACAACACCACCTTCGACGACAACTACCAGGTCTACACAGCGGGCAACACCACGACGCCGCGCACCGTGCTGATCAAGGACAAGGATGTGCCGGACAGCCCGAAAGTGATGTTCACTGCCGGCGTGACCTGGGAGCCGACCTCGTGGCTGGTGGCCAACCTGTCGGGCAAATACACCGACACGCGTTACAGCAATTTCACCAACACGGAGGAAGTGGAGGCCTACACGGTGTGGAGTGCCTATGTGGACATCGGGGACGGCATGGAGCTGGGACCGCTGAAGCAGCTGAAGGCCCGCGTGAACGTCGACAACCTCTTCGACGAGGACACCCTGGCCTTCACCAACACGGCGACGGAAGGCCCGGCGTCCTTCCGTCCCTTGTCACCCCGCACGCTGCAGGTCTCGTTCATGGCGGAGTTCTGACGCTGCCTGTCCTATTGCTGCAGTCCGGCCACGCCGGCTGCGGCAATCTGGGCATCCTGGCTGGCCTGCACGCCGGACACGCCCACGGCACCGAGGGTCACCCCATCCACCACGATGGGCACGCCGCCTTCCATCAGCACGTACTCCTCGGACACGCTCATGAACGCGGGGCGGTTCGGAATCATGGTCTCCAGCGCCTGGGACGGACGACGGAACGCTGCCGCCGTGCGCGCCTTGCCGATGGCGATGTCGATGCTGGCGGTCTGCGTGTTGTTCAGCCGCTGCAGGCTCAGCAGGTGGCCGCCATCGTCCACCAGCGCGATGACCACGTTCCAGTTGTTGGCGCGGGCCTCGGCCTCGGCCGCCGCCATGATGTTCTTCACGGCGTCATCGGTCAGCATCTTGCGGTCGGCGAGCTGGGCCTGGGCCAGCAGCGGCAGGCTCAGCAAGGCGCCGAGGGTCAGAGCAGCGAATCTGGACGTTTTTGTCTTCATTGGGTTTTCTCCTTTTGCATGAGAGGTAGTTCGACATGGAACGTGGCGCCTTGGGCCACGACTGAATGGGAGCCTATACGGCCGCCCATGCGCTCGACAAGCTCGCGGGTGATGGCCAGCCCCAGCCCTGTCCCCTTCATGCGGCGCGTGTCGGAAGGATCGGCCTGGGAAAACTTCTGGAAGATATGCGGGCGGAATTCCTCCGGCACGCCCTGCCCGTCATCCTCCACTGCCACACGCACCCAGGCACCGCGGACACTGACCCGCACCCGCACGGTGCCGAAAGTCGGCGAATACTTGGCGGCGTTGGAGAGCAGATTGGTCAGCACCTGGTGCAGGCGCTCGGTATCGACGGACACCAGGGCTCGATCCGCGCGCTCGGTGACGGCCAGCAGCACCGGGAACTGGTCGGCGAAGGACTGGTTCTCGCGCACGGCCATCTCCACCAGCGGCATCAGGGGCTGGGTCTGCAGGTTCAGGGCCATCTTGCCTGCCAGCAGTTTCTCCATGTCCAGCAGGTCGTTGATCAGGAAGCTCAGGTGCTGGCTGTTCTTGTAGGCGATGCCGAGCATCTGCTGCACCTCGTCGCTGAAGCTGCCCAGCGCTCCGCCGGCCAGCAGGCCCAGGGCGCCGGCGATGGCAGTGAGCGGCGTGCGCAGCTCATGACTGACAGTGGAGAGGAATTCGCTCTTCATCTGCTCCACCCGCTTGCGCTCACTGACATCCTCGATGATGGACCAGATCAGCCGACGCCCGGACTCCTCCGTCACCAGAATGCCGTTGAGCACCACCGGGTAACGGCTGCCATCCTTGCGCAGGTATTCCTTCTCGTAGGGGCCGTAGCGGCCGAGACGCTCGAGGCGCTCCAGCTGCACGGCCTCCTGGGTCTCGTATTCGCGCGGGGTCACATCCCAGAAACTCAGGGCCAGGAATTCCGCGCGGGTATAGCCCCCCGGCAGCAAGAGGGCATCGTTCACCTCGATGAAGGCGCCGGTATCGAAGTCGTTCAGGGCGATGCCCACGGGCGACAGCTCGAACAGCCCGCGCAGGCGCGCCTCACTGGCCAGCAGCGCCATGGCGGCATTGTGCTGCTCGGTGATGTCCGTATGCGTGCCGAACATCCACAGCGGCTTGCCATCGGGCGTCCAGCTCACCACGCGGCCACGGTCATGCACCCACACCAGATGCCCGTCGCGGTGGCGCAAGCGGCACTTCACGTCATAGAACTCAGTCTCGCCACGGAAATGTCGGGCCAGGGCCTCGTGGGTCAGCGGCTTGTCCTCTTCGTGCGAGTAGTGCAGCCAGGTGTCGATCGTGGTGGGGCCGAGCTCCGCCAGCGTCATGCCGACAATGCCGGCCCAGCGCTCGTTGTAGATCGTCTCGCCGGTCTGCACGTTCCATTCCCAGGTGCCGATGTTCATGCTCTCGATCACGGCGCGCAGGCGACCCTTGCTGGCGCGGATGCGTTCGGCATCCAGCTTTGAGCTGGTGATGTCGGTCTGCACCGCCATGAAGCCTTCCAGGCAGCCGTCGGAGCGGCGCAGCGGATTGCAGTTGATGTTGACCCAGTAGCTGTGCCCGTCGCGATGGTAGTTGACGATGTCCTCGTTGAAGGACTCGCCCCGGCGCAGCGCTTCGCTCATGCGGGCGATCACCAGCGGGTCGGAATCGGGCCCCTGCAGCACCGCGCCCGGTCGTCGCCCCTGCAGCTGCTCCAGGGCATAGCCGGACAAGCGCGTGAATCCCGCATTGATCCAGTCGACGCAGCCCTCGGCGTCGGTGATGATCACGCCGTTGGTGGTCTGACTCACCACCTGCGAAAGCCGCGCCAGCTCGCGCTGGCTCTCGCGATGCCGCTGTTGCTGGCGCAGGGCCTCGACCATCTGGCCGGTGGTCAGCAGCAG
>JACCDX010370175.1_pt1 | contig 17104 bp, 16 predicted proteins | sample 7449681 | NCBI WGS metagenome assembly JACCDX01 (sample SAMN15323450, study PRJNA562643) | freshwater metagenome | isolation source: river surface water | place: USA:Blue River Watershed | collected 2017-08-18 | reverse complement strand
ATTATCAATTCCATCTTTTTTTTAAACCTTCAATATTATCTTTTGTACCAGGAAGAATACTAATAAATATACGATTTTCATCAAACTTTGGTTCTGAATGAAGTGCACCGCCAATACCACCTGATTCTGCATAAAATATTACCCCTTGATTATTTTTAACTTGAATTATTTTTTCATTTTTTAGTTTTTCTGCATAAATAGGACGATATTTATCATGTATTTTTATTTGATTATCATAATTATTTGTTTTTCGCATTTCTTCTCGAGATGCATTTTCTATAGTATTATAAATATTAGAAACTTTTTTTGTTGATTTTATTAATAATGTTCCTGGACCTTTTAATACTGTTGCAAATTTTGATGTGATAATATTATTTCCAAAAAATGGACCATCATGATGCCATCTGGGAATATTATTACTTTTTGTTGGTGTTGTTACTCGTATATCCATCCAAAAATATTCTGTTTGATATCCTTCTAAAACTTTTTTTAATATTTTTATAATTATTTTTTCTAATTTATCTATTTCTTCTTTTGTATTATTTCCAATTTTTGATAAAAAAATATTAATATCTGATATTTTATTTATTGAACCAAAATAACTATACACTTGATCTTTATTAATTTTAATTTTATCAATACACTCTTGTTCTTTTTCAGTGTAATTTATATTAAATAATTTAAAATCATATTTTTCTGAATTTAAATATTTACTAATTTGTTTTGAATTGATAATTGTCATTATATTATAATAACATAATATATTTTTAAATAAAATAATTAATTAGCTTCTAAACTTTCAAAACTTTTTTTAATATTATTAAAAACATTAACCATTTGGTCTTTTTGTTTAGTAGCTTTAGAAATCCAAGTTTCACATAATTTAATAATATCATCTTTCTTTCTTTTAAAATGTTCTTTAGTTACTAATTCATAACCTAATGGAGGATTATTAATTTGATGATTAATTGCCCATTCCATAGTTCCTAATTGAATAACTTCATTATATTCAGCACTACGTTGTTTACCTTTTTGAGTATTCATATCTCTTTCATATCCAGGTTCATTAAAATATGGTTGTTCAACTAAAATTAATGATTGAATTGAAATTAATACTTGTAAAAATGTAGATGTTTTTGCATTCCATTTTTCACCCTGTTCACCAGACCATGTACCAAGTAATGATAGACATACTTTACCACAATTATATAAATTAGGATTAAATCTTACTTTACCAAAACCTGTTGTAACTAATAATACTTTAGGTTCTTTATTTGGATAATCAACTGGAAAACAAGCATGAAATTCAAATAAACCATTTTCATATGGTGTATCTTTAGGACCTGAAATTAAAAATGTAAATAGATTCATTTTATTTTTAGGCACTCTCATCCATATAGTTGATTCCCAATTTAATGGTAATCCTGTTTTAAAAGATGATATTTCAGAAACTATTCTCATTAATGATTTATTATCAATTTTAGATTTAATTTCAGATGAAAATTTATGAGATGGGTGTAATTCTCCAAAATCAAATTGATGTTTTACCATAAAGTTTTCATAATCTTCTTTGTTATTACTAAGACTAATATTAATATCATTTACATCATTTGTAATTAAATTATGTTCTTTAATATATTGTTCATACATATTAAAAATATTATTAATTGATTGATATGTTACATCATTTTGAGCATCATTATTAGATTGAAATACTGTTAATATTTCTTCATTAATATTAGTAATTTTTTTATATATACTAACATAAAACTCACTATTAATCACACTTCTAAAATCATATAGAGTTGTTAATATATCTAAAACTTTATCAATAATTATTTTATTATCTTGTAATGATAACAAATTAATACCATCAATTGTACTTTCAATATATTTTAATATAAATGATTCTTTTATAGAATCAATTGCTTCAATACAAATATTTGAATTAAACTCTTCTAATCGCAAAGATAATTCATTTTGAGTATGTTCTTTTTCTTTAATAAAACTTTTAATATCCCAATTTTCATTACCGCTATGACCATAACCTGTTCCTGATTTCCAATATGTATTTTTTTCTTTGTCTTTATCTTTATTAAATTTAGGAACATTTAATGATAATTTTAATTCATCAGATAATGGTTGTTTTGTTAAAATTGATATATTTGTTAATATTTTATCAATATTAGATGTTTCTTTAGTTTCTAACCATTTTGGAATAAGTGGTTCTACCAAATTAAAAATATTAAGTCCTAACCATTCTAATGGAATTGTTGAATTCCAATTTTCTAATTTAAATACATTCAAATTAACAATTCCCATATATAATGGTGCTTTAATTTTTGGATGAATAACATCAATTTTAGGAGGAAAGAATGGATATAATTTAGGATCAATTAAGAATTGAATTTCAAAATAATCATTTAATAATTTTGACTTGAATTGAAATCTTAAATCATAAATATTATTTTCAAAAGGATAAATATAATGTTCATATTCATAATTTGTATTAATTTTATCAATTTCATTTAATAATAATGAAAATATTTGATTTTGATTTAATAATAATTCTTTTGGTATTTGAACTTTTCCATAAGATGTATTTTTTGATTTTGATTTAACTAATTCAATATCTAAATTATATTTAATTTTTGTTTGTATAGTATTAAAAAAGTGAAATTTATCAATATATGATGACTGAAAATTAATAACTCTAGGCGTAAATGTATCAATTGTTTTTAAAATTGTCAAAATACTTTTATCACCTGTGCAATATATAATTTTATTATTTAATTCAGCTATTTTAATATCAGATTCAATATCTTTTATATTACAAAAATTTTTAAAATCTGATATTATTTTTAATGTATTATTATCAAATTTTAATGTAACGAAATATACCATTTCTTCATTTTCTAAACATTCTACCATTTCTATCTTATGATTAAATTTATTATTTTTTATAATATCTTCTATTTCATAACTAACCATATTATTTGAACACTTTGTATTGTAAGTGGATGTCATAATATATACTGTTTATATAATTTAGCTATTATTATTCAATTTTTTAAATATACTAATAAATGGTAATATATATATATCATCAAATGTTGATTTTGATACTTTATTTTCTAAATCAGACATATCACTAAAAATTTGAGCTAAGTTTTTAATTTTAAATAATGACACATTTTTTATTATTTTATTATTAATTTCCTTTAATATTATTGCCAATGAATAACCATTATATTTTACAATATTATTAATTTCTTTATATGAATCTAGTAAACTTATTGAATCATCATATAAATTTTTAAATATTATTTCTATATCATACATTGATGGTAATCCAGCAGATTCGTACGCATTATCTTCAGTAATTTCAGATGTTTTCATAGAAATAGATTGTAATAAATTTATACTTTTACGTAAATCACCATTTGATAATGTTGCTATAATATTTAATGAATCGTTTGTATAATTTAATTTTTCATTAATACAAATTTTTTCTAATGTTAATATAATATCAGGAATACTAATACAATTAAATCTAAAATTAGCACATCTTGCTCTTATTGCTGGAATTATTTTATTTTCATAATTACATATTAAACAAAATCTTGTATTTTCTGAATATTTTTCAATAATTCTTCTTAATGCAAATTGAGCATCAAATGTCATTGAATCAGCTTCATCTAAAATAATTAATTTTACACCTTTATAAAACATATTTTTTTTCTCAGCAAATCCTTTTATTTCTTCTCTTACTGAATTAATTCCTCTATCATCTGATGCATCTAATTTCATTACCATTAAATTCATATTACTTCCATATAATTCACGTGCAAGTGCATTTATTAATGAAGTTTTACCTGTACCAGATGTACCGTGAAATATTAAATGTGGTAATGAACCATTTGTTATCATAGATGTTAATATTTTAATATTTTCGTTGTTTGAAATAATTTGATTTATTTTTGTTGGTCTATATTTTTCAACCCACGGTAAAAAATCTGTATTCATATTAATATTAATAATATTAATATGATTTCTTTAAATAAAATTATTAAATAATACTAACAATGTAATAAACTAATCTCATTAATTGTATATATTCATCACAGCCTTTTATTAGATTTTGATCAACTTCTGATATTTTATTTATTATTTTAATTTTTTGTTCATCATTTAAATTTGATTCAAAAATAAAATCATGAAAATATGTTATTTGATTAACTAAAGAATAATTTTCAATATATAATTCTTCTATTATTTTATTTATATTATTTAAATCTTTTTCAAAAATATATTTAAATAATAAATCAAATTTCTCTTTTGGAATAATACCAGAAAATTCATCTAATAATTTATCATTTTCTTCATTTGAAAAAGAATTATTACAGTTTTGTAATAAATTAATTGCTTTTCTTAAATCTCCTCTTGCAAATTTACATATTTTATTAATTATTTTATCATCAAAATTACATTGTTCTTTTAAACTAATTGTTTTTAATTTACTAATAATATTTAAATCTGATATTGGTTTAAAACAAAATAATGAACATCTTGAAATAATTGGTTCGATTATTTTATCATGATAATTACATATTATACAAAATCTTGTAATATTTGAATATTCTTCCATTATTCGTCTTAACGCAAATTGTGAATCAGATGTCATTGTATCTGCTTCATCAAGAATTATTATTTTCCATGGAGGAATATTTGGATTTTCTTTAATTGATTTTTTTGCATACATTTTAATTTTATCACGAACAATATTTATACCTCTCTCATCAGATGCATTTAATTCTATAATTCTATCACTCCAATATTCTTTACCAAATAATTCTTTAGCTAGTGCTAAAATTGTTGATGTTTTACCACAACCTGAAGGTCCATAAAAAATTAAATGTGGTAAATTTCTTGTAAATAATGTTTTTTTTAATGATTCAATTATATTACCTTGTGATGTTACTTCATTTAATGATTTCGGACGATATTTTTCTACCCAATGCATAATTAATAATTAATAATTAATAATTTTTAATGTTTAAATAATATCTCGGTTAAAATAATGAATTTAAATAATTTAAGTAATATACCATCAAATTTTTTATTTCAAGATAATCACCCAAATTCAAATAAATTAAGAAATGAATTGGTTAAAAATTTAATTAAAAGAACTGAATGTAATATTGAAGATTTAGAAGAATTATTTTTTTCTGATGCAAATATGGATATAATTAATAAACAATTAGTTTTATCTGTTTGGAAAAAATCAAATAAAAAATATAAAATTAGTTTTCAAGATAAAAAAAAATTAGTTATTGTTATGAGATATATATTTATTGAATATGCTAAAAATTTACCATATGATTTAACTAAACAAATTAATGAACTTAATTGTATTACTGTTGGTGCAATAGTACCAGATATTATTACTAATTTTGAACAACATTTAGGATATTTACGTGATATTGAAACACGTGGTGAATTAATACCTTTACCTAAAAGTACAAATATACCAAAAACATTAACACAATCAAATATGTTTTAAATTTATTAATAATTTTAACTATAAAATTATTAATAACTATTATTTAAATTTAATTTAAAAGTTTACTTCACCTTTAGAGTTATTTTTAGTAAGTTGATACATGAAAATAATACCTCTTCTTCTAGCCATAGTATCAAAAGCAAATTCATCATCAACATTACTAGAAGTTTCAGGGATTTGTACACAAGGGGCATTTCTTTGAACAGCACCATTAACAACAGCAGCTTCAGAAACCATCATGGGGTTATATAATAAAAATTCATTACTGTAAATACCTTTAGTGTGATCACTGTGAATCATGATAACAGCGGATGAACCAACAATTAAGTTTTTAGCATCACTTTGTTGATTAACTTCACTTAATACAACAGATCTTAAACGATATTCATCGTTTCTAATATTAAAAATAGGTTTGTAAATAACTTCTCTGTTGTTAAGTCTTTCAAAACCTAAAGCAGTAGATAAATTATTAGTAAAACCAAAAGGTTGTAAAGTATTAACAGTTTTAATAACGTTAGCTCTTCTATCAACAAAGAAGAAAAGAACATCATTTGAGAATATTAAAGAAGTTTGTTTGGGAACAATAACTCCGTTTTCAAGGAAATATTGTTGTTGTTCTAATGATTCTTCAAGATCAATAGGATCATTGTTATTAGAAGGAGGTAATTTAAGATTAATCATAGGAACATATGCAACAACAGGTGAAACATTTTGTTGATAAGGATTTCTATTGAAAATTTGATAGGCAGGAACAGTTGCAACAACAGTGGGTCTGAAAGAAAAAGCACTTAATAATCTTTTAATAACGGTACCATCATATCTACCATATACAAGGTCAGGGGTATCGTGTTTATTAAGTCTGCATACATCAATAGTGGGAATGAAATCTTTGAAGGTATCTTTATAGTATTGACCGTTTCTTAAGTTAAGAACAGCGGACCAAATAGATTGTTGTAATAAAGCTCTAGTATATAAATCTTCCATAGTTGATTTAGAATTGCATACAATATCATTGGGGTCTTTTACAAGGGCATCAAATAATTTGTAATCATCAGTAGTGGTGAAAGGAGTATTATTTAATCTTGCATGAACAATGTTAGCAATATTAGATCTTAAGAAATGACTATCTAAACTATCAATTTTAGGGAAGAATAATGCAGCTAATACAGGGTGAACGTGATTGGCAGAATTATTAATATCTCTGTTAAATTTACCAGTAATTGCTTCAATTTTGCAATCTTCATACATCATAGATTGAAGAACAACTTGAGCATGGAGTTGTTTGGTGGCAGCATGTAATTTATAAATTTCTTGTTCAAATTTATAATCACTATCACTGCGTCTACCCATATTAGCACCATTGTTAATACTAATGTTTCCTAACATTTTACCAATATTGGTACTGGGTTGCATAATTTCATTACTTCTTAATCCAACTAATTCATTTTCATAAATTCTTTGGAATTCAGCAAATTCTTCATCAGAAAGATTATGTTTTTCTTTATATTTAATAGCTTTTTCTAATAAAATGTGGAAAGGATATTGACTATTAGAGTATTTTTCTCTAATTAATTGAGCAAATTTTTTAGCTCTTTTAGTAATTTCTGAGAATTTTTCTAAGTAAGCATTTTGAATTTTTTCAACAAGTTCTTCATTTCCGTATTTTTCTCTTAATTTATTAAAATCATTTTCAGTAACTTTATTACTGGATTTTTTTAATAATTTTTGTACTTCTTCATCGACTGATTCTTTTCTAGATCCTGAATTTCTTTGTACATTTTTACTTTCTAAATTATCCATACTTATTATATAATTTAAATTAGAAATTTTTTTTTTATAATTCTTTTTTAAACATTTTTATAACTTATTATAACTTATTATAACTGAATTTATAAATCAAATCAATACTTTACCTCTTAAATCAAATCAATAGTTTAATTTATAAAAATTTTAAACATTTTTATAAATTTTATACTTAAAAAGAAATCTTATATTTATATTTAATGGAAAAAATATGGATTAACAAATATAGACCAACTAATTTAGACAATATTATTGGTCATGATACCCAAATTAATAAAATTAAAACATGGATTAAAAATCTATCTACCACCAAAAATCAAGCCATTATTATTTCTGGATATCATGGTATTGGTAAAAGTTTAACTGTTAAACTCATCTTTGAAGAACTTGGATACTTAATTCGTATTATTTATCCTAATGAAATTAAAGACCATCGTATTTTAGATGATTTTAATGAATATTATAATTATAAAAATTCTATTTATTCTAAAATTAATTTTACTAATTCTAATAAAAAAAATATTGTTCTTATTTTTGAAGAAACTGAAAATATTTCATTAACTAGTGAAAAAAAATATATTATGGATATTTTTAAAGAAAATAATAAAAAAAAATGTTTCCCATTAATTTTTATTTCTAATAATCAACATTCTAAATTACTTAATGACTTAAAAAAAAATTGTGAAGAAATATATTTTGAATGTCCACCTAAAGTAAAAATATGTAATATTATTCAAAATATTTGTTCTAAAGAAAAACTTTTAATCGAAGATGAACAAGCTCTTCATAAACTTATTGATTTTAGTCAATCAGATATGAGAAGACTCATTAATTTACTTCAAGAATTCTCTTTTAATTTCAAAAAAATTAATAATGCTAATATTAATTTATTTATTGAAAAATCTAGAGAAAAAAATATTGATATTTGTCTATTTGATGCAACTTATAAAATACTTAATTCTTATTTAGATTATGATACTATATTAAAATTATATGAAAGTGAAAAGGTTTTATTACCATTAATGATTCATGAAAATTATTTAAGAAAAGTTTTAAATAAATGTACAGATTCATGGGATGATGTTTTATTTAATATTGTAAAAATTTCTGATTCTATCTCTAGAGGGGATAATATTGAAACTTCTATTTATACTGATCAAAATTGGTATTTACAAAATATTCACGGATTTTATACATGTTTAAATTCATCATTTTGGATTAATAAATTAAATAATAACAATTTAATTGATGTTAAAAATATTAAATTCTCTTCTGATTTAAATAAAACATCATTAAAAAATATAAATCGTAAAAATATTACTAATTTACTTAAAATTATACCTATTAAATCAATATATGATATTCTTATATTAAATAGAATTTGTAATCATCTTATTTCTAATGGTAATGATAAAGATATTATTAATATTTTATCTGCATATAATAAAGATATTACAATTAAAGAAATTGAATTATGTCTTAAAATCGATAAAACTAACGATTTTATCACATTATGTTCAAAAGAAAAGAAAAAAATATCAAAAATGATTAAAGCTTAATTATTTTATAACATCGATGTCATGTCTATAATGTTAAACGTATTTTGTTTTTATTTTTGTTAAACCTATATATTGTAAATTCCCTAATGAATTTAAAGGTTTTAATATTACTATTGAATCTGATAAATATAACAAAACATCATCTATTTTCCCTAAACTATCTTCTGAATCATTTAAATTTAATACATCATTTGTTAATAATTGATTATAAAATAATATATCTTTATTACTATCATTTTCAAAAATAAATGATTTATTTCTTATATTATTAACTAATTCTATCTGATTTTTACTTACACCCGGTATAGATGATGACCACACCCATAATTTTGTTGATGATTGATAAATACCAAAAAATATATATTCTGATGTTAATACTTTATTATTATCTTCATCTGTAATAACTATTGTATTTTCGCCTTCATATAAACTATCTTTTTTAAAACTAATATTATAATTTTTTTTTATATTTAATATTTTATTTATTTCTTTATTTTTATCAACTTTATTATTTTTTATTTTTTCAATTATTTTCATTAATTGAAATTAGAAAAAAAATATCTAATTTTAATTATATGAATCCTAATACTGATATTTCTATATCATCACTAGTTATTTTAATTTGTTTAGTTATATTATATTATATTTCTAAAAATGAAAAATTTACTGATTATGAAAATGTTGAATCTACTGGTGAAGTTGTTAAAATTGACCAAAATATGTGTTCCAAACAATGTTGTAATCATGTTCAATGGCCAGTACCATTTAACACAAAAAATCCTAAATTAAATGGCTCACAAGAAAATGATTTTATCCCTACTAATTTAAGTTGCAACAGAGGTGAAGGCGGAGGATGTGTTTGCCTTTCAAAAAATCAATTTAATTATTTATCTAATCATGGACAATAAATTTATTTAATTTTAAAAACAATAATTTATTTAATTCACACGAACAATTAATTAAAATTATATTAAATAAAAATATCTAATATAATTATAATATATATGAGTAATTTTTTAGTTGAAACTAAGTATGAATATACAACACAATTAATTAACATTTTAACACCTATTATTTATGAAGGATTACAATCAATCTATTCAGAAGCACAAGCTATTTCTACAAATGAAAATATTTTTAAAAATTTTCAAATATTTTTAAAAAGAATTCCTAAATGGAATAATGAATTAATTTCTAGAGAATCTACTCGTATACTAAATAATTCTAAAAGTTATTCATGGTTACATGACCTCATTAAAGCTACATTAAAAGCAAATATTGTTGTTTTAACTCATAATCCTTCATCAAGTACACAAGTTAAAATTGACCCAAATTTATACAAAAATATTAAAATAGAAGATTTTATTCATAAAATATATATTGAATGTGCAAGAGAATTATGGAATAACCCATATCTATTATTTCATGAATATCCTCCTATTGAATTAAAAAGAAATCAAAGAGATACCATTAATTTAATCAAAGAATGTATTAAAGAAGCTATTCGTAAATTATTACCTGTTCAACATATTTTACAAATCTATTTAGGTGAAGATATGGAAAAAGATTTACCAAATGATAGATTTGAAAATAGTATTTCTGAAATTGAAGAAAAAAATTTATCAAAACTTATTAAAAAAGATTTATATGATGATAATGATTATAAAAATCATTTTATTCCTTCTAGAGGAAATTCTCCAATTTCTGATAATTATGTTAAAAAAAATAAATCATCTGATAGTTCCGATAAAAAAATATCAAATAATTCACAAAATGTTGGCTCTAAAATTCTAGATATTATTAATAACAAAAATTTACAATTAACAGATAATAATACTTCATCAGATAATAATAATTATAACTATAAACCTAATGATACTAGTGAACAAATACAAGATTATAAAGAATCAAGACATGATTCAAGAGATGCTAGAGACAATAGAGAATCTAGAGACAATAGAGAATCTAGAGATAATAGAGAATCTAGAGATAATAGAGAATCTAGAGATAATAGAGATAATAGAGAATCCAGACCAGAATCAAAAGATTATAATTCCAAATACGAATTAAAACAAGATAGTATTGATAGAAAAATTAAAAATGTTTTAGATAATGATTTAGGTGATTCTGAAACTAGTATTACATTTAGAAATAATGAAAAATTTCATGAAGTATTTTCAAATAGTGTTGTTGAAGAAGATGTATATAAAAGACCACATGTCATACAAAATAAAGATAAAGCAAAATTCTTTTCAAATTATTTAAATATTTAAATATTTAAGTTAATTGATGGTGTAAACATATCTAATAAAGCAAAAATAATACCTGCAATTAAACCAAGAATAACTACATCTTCATTTGGTAAAATTAATGAAGTTGTATATCTTGCGGATAATGATACTAATAATGTCATAATTAAATATTTAACTATTTTTTTTTTAATTTCTGGATCATTTAAATTTATTTTATTCATATATATATTTATAATAGAAATTTTTTTTTCTGTAATATTTTAATGGATATTAAAGATTTAATAATGTTTTTATTAATATTTATTGCTGTATTATGGTTACAAAATAATGATGATAAAAAGTTTAACAAACCAGAAAGAACTTCATTATTTGATAAAATAAAATTACCATTATTTATATCAGTTTGTATATTATTAATAAAAAATTTAAATAATACTGAAAATTTTTTAAATTTTATAAAACCAACTAGTTCACCTATAAATATGTCACCAACAAATTTACAACAAGTAAATTTTAATGATGTGTTTACTGAACAACCTGATTTTTAAAAATATTTTAATTATAATAATTATTATAATTAAACTAGTTTACATAAAAATATAATATTTTATTTTATATTATGGAAGAACATATTGATAAAATAGAATCGTTTATTAGTTTTATACCTAAATTAAATAATATTAATAAACCAAATATTATTAATATAAATAAACAAAATAAAATTATTATTAAAGATAATTCAAATAATATAAATAATTTAAATAATATAAATAATTCAAATAATATTAAAGATAATAAAGATGTTAAACAAAATAATATTGTTAAACCTAGAATAAATATAAATTTTGTACCTGAATTTAAAAATAAAGAATATGTACCAAATACACAAAATCAAAAATATAATTCAACAACAACAAACAGAATAGAAAACAAAATAAATGATAATACTAATACAATTATCAATAAAACTAATAATGTAATAGTAAAAGAAAAGGTAAAAAAAATTATAGGTAATAATATTATTCTAGATGATAACACTGATAATAATAAAATTATTGAAGCTTCACAAAAATATGTTGTTAAACCAAATAATGAATTTAAAATAGATGCTAAAGATAAAACAATATATAATAAAACTGATAAAGATGATACACAAAATTTTATAATAAATATGAATATTATTAATAATAATTTAATACTAAATACAAAAAATATAATGAATCCAAAAATTAAAAATATTTTTAATTTTTATAAACAAGAATTAAAACCAAAAATAAATAATGTTGAAATTAATATACATATTAATTATTTTCCAAAAAAAATATTATTTGATTTATTAAATAATTCAAATGATAATATAAATTATGAAATTTATTATAATTCATTATTAATTTTTAAAATAAAATCAGTTGATACAATTATTGAACCAACTATTTTAGATTTTAATTTATATTTATATAGTTATATTAATAATATTAATACATTTTATAGTTCTAACAATATTAATAGATTTATTACTGATTATTCAAGAATTAATTTTAATAAAAATAGTAATAATATTGTTAATTTTCATTTTGAAAATATTTTTATGATTCATTTAGAAAAAGATATTGAACGATTAAAAAATATACTTATATTATATGAAAAAAATATAAGTTTCTTTTTAGTTGATGCAATTGGATATAATGAACATATTGATATATATAATTTTTCATTATATTGTGTTTATAGAAACTTTTATGAAGAACATTTATATGAAATTAATAAATATAATTCAGTTACTAAAGGTTCAATATGTTTAAATTTAACAAATCAATTAATATTAAATTATTGTTTAAATAAAAAGATAAATAAACTATTAATTTTTGAAGATGATATATTAATTCATAAAAATTATATTAATTTATTAAATATAACATTAGAAAATATTAATGAATATAATTTATTATGGTTAGGTAGTAAACAAGGAAAAGAAAAATTAGTTTCATATAATAATTACTTAAATATACCAAATTATGATACATGGGGTACTCATAGTTATGTTATTAATAATTGTGTTAATTTAGTAAAACAATCATTTGAAACATGTAATATGCCTATTGACTGTTTACTTACACAAGATAAAACTTTAAATTTATTAAAAAAATATGTTGTTGATAATAATATTTTTATTACAATTTTAGAAGAAAATTCTAGTATCCAAAATAATAATGAAACATATAAATTATGGAATTGGAATACTAATAATTATATTACTGAATTAGAAAAAGATTATTCTATTTTTTTATCATTATCTAATTCTAATTATAATTTAGAAAATCCATGGGATAATATAAGATATTATTTTTCATTAATATTTAAATCTACTAAAACAGTAAATAATAATAAAATATTTTTTGATTTTATTGATAGAGAATTTGGTTGGGATTGGTGGAAATGGGATAAACCAAATTATGAAAATGAACATACACCAAGTTCATATGAAATTTTTCCTATTGAAAAAAAATGGTGTGGTATTATACATCATCCATATAAATTAAATAAAAAAGTATGGGAAGATAATTTATGTGTTAGTGAATATTTAGATTTAGAAATTTGGAAAAAATCTATTAAAAACTGTTCTCAATTATTTGTGTTATCATCATATTTAAAAAATAAAATTATGAATAGTCCTAATATAATATCATTAAATAATATTAAAATATCTGTTATTAAACATCCTACATGGTTATATAAAAATATTAGTAAATTTGATTTTAATAAATTTTTAAATAATCAAAATAAAAAAATTACAATGATTGGATGGAGTTATCGTAAATTTACTTCAATTTATTTAATTAATACAACTATTAAAAAAGCATGGATTGGTACAAATAATAATAGATCATTAAACTTATTACATAGAGAAATGATTGATATGAAAATTAGTATTAGCTTAAATGATGTTGAACTTATTAAACAACTTACTGAAGAAGAATATAATGAATATTTAACACAAAATATTGTATTTCTTGATTTTGATTGTGCATCTGCAAATAATGCTGTAATTGAATGTATTTCACGTAATACACCTATTATTGTAAGAAAACACCCTGCAGTAATTGAATATTTAGGCACCAATTATCCATTATATTTTGAAAAATTAGATGATGTTAATGAATTATGTAATTTAGATAAAATAAAAAAAGCATCTATATATTTATCAAATTTAAATAAATATAATTTAAATTTCACAAAATTTTTTATTGATTTATATCAAACATTAAATTAATGTCTGAGTTTTAATAAGGTCTTTTTTGAATAAGTAGGTTGTTTTTTAACTTCTTTTTTTTCAACTACTGGTTCTGGTACTGGTTCTGGTTCAGGTACTAATTCAACTACTGCTTCACCTACTGATTCAACTACTGGTTCATGTACTGGTGGTAATTCTTTTTTATTTATTATTTTTTCTTCTTCTGAAATAAAAATATTTTTTATATTTGATATCATTGTGTTAATAGTATTTTTAGCGGTATTTACAAATATTTCTTGCTTATAAAATGCTAATAATTTATCATTATCATTTAATAATTCATTAATTTTATTAACACAATTATTTAGTGTTTCTTCATTATTAGAGTCGTAAAATAATATTCTATTTTTATTAAATACTTGTTCATCAATATTATCAAAACTACCACATAAAATAGGTATAGCACAACCTAAACTAGCTTTTGCCACATTTTCGGTAATGTAACCAGAAATACTTGAAAAACAATTTTCTGAGCATATTGAAAAAATATAATCTTTATTTATATTAACTGTATAATCATTTTTATTAATTTTATTAATTTTATTATTAATAATTAGTTTATTATATATTAAATTTATAACATTATTTTTATCAGCATCAAAATAACATCCTAATTTATTTTTTTCAAGTAATTTATTTAATGTCATACTTTTAGTATAATCATTTTTTTCTTTTAAATTACTATAATTAACAGGTATAATATAATTAGGATATTTATATTTTTCATTATTTATATTACCAAATACATAATCAAAAAAATCCATATTATATAATTTTAAAGCTAAATCAGAACTTTTTTGTAATGAATCATTTAAATGAAAAATTATTATTTTTTTTAAATTTTTTTTTTCTATTAATAAATCATAAGTATTTTTATTAATAATACCAGATGTTATAATAATATCTGCATCATCTATATTATTAATTAAATTTGTTTTTTCTGTAAAAAATAAATTATTTTTATAATAATTTGAAAATCCAATTAAAAAAATATTTATCATTTTATATATAAAATAATTTATATAATAAATTAAATATATTAATATTAAATTTATTGTATTTGATTATTTTTTAATTTATAAAAACATGTATCTTCAAATGTTTTTGGAAAATTATTAATTATTTTTTTTTCCAATAAACATTTTATAAATTTTTCATAAATTTCTTTATATAAATCCATTTTACGTTGTAATTCCATTAACCACCATTCATTAAATGTTAAATCTAATTTTATTATTGATAAATTATTATAATTATAATTATTAATATCATATTCATTATTTGTAAAAATTATTAAATGAAATGTTTTTTTATTATTTTCTAACCATTTTAACATATCTTGAATTTTTAAATTATGTAAAAATAATGTAAAATTAATAAAAATAGTCATATCTTCTGATTGTAACATATTTTTAAAATTACTTATTTTAATATCAAAACGTTCTTTAATTAAATCATAATTTGATATTTCATTATTATCGCAAATATAATCATGACTAAACACAAAATTATATGTTTTGTGTTTTACAAAATTTTTTTTTTGTATGTATAATAATTCTCTATTATATATATTTTCATAATTATTATCATTTAAATAATATAATATATCGTTAAAATGATATATTGCTAACATAAATAAAGTTTTTTTTTTTATATTTAAAAGTTCATCAATAATTATACCTGGTGCACAATTATTACCAAAATGACACAAATCTATATTATACATATTAATATTATATTATAAAATAATATATTTTTTATTATTTTAGTAAATAAATAAAATGTGCGATTAATATTTATATTTATTTACTTTAATATATATGGAATATAAATTTATTTTAATTTGCGCAATTGGAAGATGCGGATCTACCTCATTGCAACGAATTATTAATACAATACCTAATTCTAATATTACAGGAGAAAATAATGGTAGTATTAATAATTTACTAACGTGTTATGAAAATTTAAAAGAAACTATTAAATTTACTCCAAAAAAAAATAATATTTTTTTAACAAATGAAGAATGTGAACAAATTAAACAAAAACCATGTTGGTATAATTCATTTGATATAAATATTGTTAAATCTAATATTCAAAATACAATAATAAGCATATTAGATAATAAAAAATATAATAAAATTTTAGGATTTAAAGAAATTCGTTATTTTAATAATTTTCATTTATTAAATACTTTTATTGAATTATTTCCAAATACAAAAATAATTTGTATGTATAGAGAAGATATTGAAAAACTTAGTATTAGTGGTTGGTGGATTAATAATTCTAATAGCAAAAAATATTTAACTGAATATACTGAACAAATGAAAAAATATTGTATAGATAAAAATAATTGTTATTTATTTACATTTGAAAAAATGTTTGTTTTAGAAGAAATTAAAAAATTATTTTTATTTTTAGAAGAATCATTTGATGAACAAAAATATAACCAAATTATTTTAAATAAACTTGAATAAATATTATTAAACTTATTAAATAATTAATTAAATAATATAAATTATTAATTATTTTCTACTATAATATAAATGTCAACAAAAGATGTTAAATTTGGAGCATCAAGATTACAAATTAAAAAATTTAATCTTTCTGAAATGGCTGAACATTGTACTATTGCTAT
>JACCDX010039759.1_pt1 | contig 17104 bp, 12 predicted proteins | sample 7449681 | NCBI WGS metagenome assembly JACCDX01 (sample SAMN15323450, study PRJNA562643) | freshwater metagenome | isolation source: river surface water | place: USA:Blue River Watershed | collected 2017-08-18 | reverse complement strand
TGATAGATTTCTATCATTAATCGGTAGCATACAGCCCTTCAAACAAGTCTGCGTACATCTGCAAAATGGGCTTGCGGCGCAGCTTGAGCGTGGGCGTGACGTGGCCTGCGGCAATGCTCCATACGTCGGGGGTGAGGGCGAATTTCTTGACTTTTTCCCACTGTCCGTACTGGGCGTTGGTGGCGTCGATTTCGCGTTGAAAACGGGCGATAACCACCGGGTTGGCGACCATTTCGGCTGGAGTCGTCCAGGTAATGTTTTTGCGGGCGCACCACGACTTGAGGAAGTCGAACTGCGGCTGCACCAACAGCACTGGGTACTTCTTGTTTTCGCCGGCCACCATGCACTGCTCGATGAAGGGCGACATTTTGAAGGCGTTTTCCATGGCCTGGGGCGTAATGTACTTGCCGCCGGCGGTCTTGAAAATCTCTTTCTTGCGGTCGGTGATGCGCAGGTAGCCTTGGGCGTCGAATTCGCCGATGTCGCCGGTGCGGAACCATCCGTCTTCGGTCATCACCTCGGCGGTCAGGTCGGGGCGGTTGTAGTAGCCCATCATCACGTTGGGGCCCTTGGCGAGGATCTCGCCGTCGGCGTCGAGCTTTAATTCTACGCCTTCAATGGCCGTGCCCACCGTGCCCAACTTGTGGCCTTGTCCGGTGGGCAGGTTGACCGCCAAAATGGGCGACGTTTCGGTGAGGCCGTAGCCCTCTTGAACGTTGATTCCGGCGCCGGCAAAAATCCGGGCCAATTTGGGGTTGAGCGCTGCTGCTCCGCTGGCTACGGCAAGCGTTTCACCGCCCAACGCCTCTTGCCACTTGCTGAAAATCAGCTTGCGGGCGAGTTTGAGTTGCGCGTAGTAGAGCGGGCTGAGGCCTTCGTGCTCGTAGCGCTCCGCCAGCCCGACGGCCCAGAAAAAGAGTCCGCGCTTAATGCCGGTCAAGGACTTGCCCTTGTCCATGATTTTGTCGTAGACTTTTTCGAGCAGGCGCGGAACCGCGGTAAACACTTGGGGGTGCACCTCGCGAAGGTTGTCGCCAATCGTTTCCATCGACTCGGCGAAGTAGACGCCCACGCCGTTGGTGAGGTAGACATAGACACAAACGCGCTCGTAGCTGTGGCACAACGGCAAGAAGCTCAAGGCCTTACCGGTTGGGCCGACCGGGAGGCGTGCGGCGCCCGCTACGGCGTTTGAGGCAATGTTGCGGTGGCTCAGCATGACGCCTTTGGGGGTGCCGGTGGTGCCCGAGGTGTAAATCAGCGTGGCGAGGTCTTCTTCGCGCACGGCCGCCTTGCGGGCTTCGAGCTCAGCGCAGTGAGCGTCTGAAGCGCGGGCCACGACGTCGTCGAGGCACTGCGAGCCCTCGGTGGGCGTAAAGGTGAATACGGCCTCCAGCGACGGCACGTCAGGGCGCAGGGCTTCAATTTTATCTCGGAGTTCCGGGTCGCTCACGAAGCAGAAGCGCACCCCGGCGTCGTTGAAAATGAAGGTGTAGTCCGCTTGAGAAATGGTGGGGTACATCGGAACGTCGACACCGCCCGCGCTGAGGATGGCCTGGTCGCAGAGGTTCCACTCGCTGCGGTTGGTGGTCGAAATGATGCCGACGCGGTCGCCCGGCTTCATGCCCAAGTCAATGAGTCCGCAGGCCAGCTTTTCGGCCTTGGCGATGAACTCGGTGGTCGACATGGACTGCCACTGCCCATTGACTTTCGTGTTTAGGGCGTCGGGGCGAGGGTGCTTGGCGGCCGCGTAGTGGGCGAAATCAAAGAGGCGTTTGGGTGCGTTCATGCGGGAAAGCTCGTAGGTTACTTGCGGCGCTCGCCGTGAATCCACACCTGGGTGGGCGCAGTCTTTGGCAGGGCCATGGGGGTTACTTCGTTTAGGTTTACATCAAAGATGGTGAAGTTGGCCCAATTTCCAATGCGTATTTCGCCGGTTTCAGACTCTTGAAAGGCTGCTCGGGCTGCGTCGGCCGTCATGCCTTTAATCGTTTGCGCGAGCGTAAGCGCTTGATCCGTTTGGAAGCCGTTGGCGGGGTGTCCGTCCAGCGCGCGCCGCGCCGTAGCGGCCAAAATCGTGTACATCGGATTGGGGTGTTCGATGGGGAAGTCGGTTCCGAGCGGAATCCATCCGCCGTTGGCCTCGCGCAGCGAGCGGTAGGCGTAGGCGTGGGGCATGCGCGCTGCGCCCAAGCGGTCTGGCGCCCAGTCCATGTCGCTGGTGGCGTGGGTCGGCTGCACCGAGGGGACGATTCCGGTCGCGCCGCCAAAAAGTGCGCGGTCCTCGGGGCTCACCACTTGGGCGTGCTCCACGCGCCAGCGCAGGTCGCTTGACGTGCCCTTGGCGCGAATGGCTTCATGGTAAACGTTTAAAACCAGTCGGTTGGCGGAATCACCGATGGCGTGGGTGTTCATCTGCCAACCCTTCGCGGCCAGTCGCTTGGCGGCGGCGCGCAAGTAGTTCCCGTCCCTCAGGGCCAACCCGTAGTGGTCGTGGCGGTCGTGGTAGGGTGCGCGCAGCAGGGCCCCGCGGCTGCCGAGCGCGCCGTCGCTGTAGAATTTGAAGCTGCGCACCGAAAGCCAGTCGGTTTTGAGGGGGCCGCGGTTGAGCCAGTAGCCCAGTGCCTCGGGGCTTTCGGCGACCATGACGTACAACGGCATGTGCAGGGTTCCGGCCCGCTGGAGGCTGTCAATGAGCATGATGTCTTCGGTCGGAAGGCCCGCGTCGTGCACGCCCGTCAGTCCGAGGTCTACGCACCAACGCTCGGCGGCCCGCAAGTAGCGGATTTTTTCAGCCTTCGAAGGCTTCGCCACCTTCAAAAGCGTCTCGGCATTGTCAATCAGGACTCCGGTTGGACGGCCGTTTACCAGGAGGATTTCGCCGCCTTCGATTCGGCTCGTCGCGGTGATTCCCGACTGGGCCAGCGCAACCTGGTTGCAGACCACGGCGTGGCCGTCGATGCGCGACAGCACGACCGGTTTGTCGGTGAGTTCATCAAGGGCCTTGGACGTTGGCCATGCGCGGTCCGCCCAGTCGTTTTGGTCCCAACCGCGACCACGCACTACCGCCACGTCGGGATGGTCCGCGAGGTAGGTGCGCACTCGTGCTACGCGCTCGGACCAGCTCGCGGTTCCGACCAGGTCTACGGTTTCGAGGGCCTCGCCCAAGGCCAAAAAGTGGGCGTGGGCGTCGGTGAAGCCCGGATAGACAAAGGCGCCGTGCAGGTCGGTTGTATCTGCAGCGGCCGGAAGGGGTTCGTCTGCCGGAACGACCGCGGCAATCCGCCCGTCCTTGAGGGCCACGTGCGCCGGTAGGTAACGCAGCTCATCGCCCGAAAACTGCGCCACCCGAGCGTTGGCTAGGATCGCGTCAAATTCCGGGGCGGAACTACAGCCTGTAATTGCAGCAAAAAATCCGAGTAAAATTGGGAAAGGAAGGGCCTTCATGCCCGCAAGGTAGCCCACCCGCGCCGTACCTTTGCGGCCTTAACTAAGCGCATGGAATCGACTGCCCTCACCACTGTGGCCCAGGCTCAAGAGCTGGGACTTTTGCCCGAAGAATTTGACGCCATTTGCACGCGCCTCGGCCGGGTGCCCAACTTCACCGAGCTGAGCATGTATTCGGTGATGTGGAGCGAGCACTGTTCCTACAAAAACTCGATTGTGTGGCTTAAGACGCTGCCTAAGGAGGGTCCCCACATGCTGGCGAAGGCCGGCGAGGAGAACGCCGGACTCGTCGACATCGGCGACGGACTGGCCTGCGCGTTCAAGATTGAGTCGCACAACCACCCCTCGGCCGTGGAACCCTACCAGGGCGCAGCCACCGGCGTGGGCGGCATCAACCGCGACATTTTTACCATGGGCGCTCGCCCGATTGCGCAGCTTAATTCGCTTCGCTTCGGCAACCCGAACACCGACCGCACCAAGTGGCTGGTGAACGGCGTGGTCAAGGGCATTGGCGACTACGGCAACAGCTTTGGAATTCCGACCGTCGGCGGCGAGGTGTATTTTGACGACTGCTACGAGCAGAATCCGCTGGTGAACGCGTTTTCGGCGGGAATCGTCAAGGTGGGCGGCCAAATCAGCGCCAAGGCGCGCGGCGTCGGCAACCCCGTGTACATCGTCGGTTCGTCGACCGGCCGCGACGGCATTCACGGCGCAGCCTTCGCCTCCAAAGATTTGAGCGAAGACTCGGCCAACGACATTCCTTCGGTACAGGTGGGCGACCCCTTCCAAGAGAAGTTGCTCCTCGAGGCGACCATGGAACTCGCCGATACCGGAGCGGTGATGGGAATGCAGGACATGGGTGCCGCGGGCATCACCTGTTCAACGACCGAAATGAGTGCGGGCGGAAACGTCGGCATGACGATCCACCTCGACCGGGTGCCGACCCGCCAAGCGGGAATGCACCCATGGGAAATTTTGCTGTCCGAGTCCCAGGAACGCATGCTCGTCGTCGTCGACAAGGGCCGCGAGGCCGAAGTGGAGGCCATTTTTGACAAGTGGGACATTCACTGCGCCCTCATCGGTGAGGTGACCGCGGGCCCCAACGTGCAGTACTACTGGCACGGCGAGCTGATCGGAGACCTTCCGGCCGAGCACCTCGTGCTGGGCGGCGGTGCCCCCGTCTACCACCGCGAGTGGTCTGAACCCGCCTACTACGCTGAGTACCAGAAATTCAACGTCGACAGCGTACCCGTTCCTGCAGACCTTAAGGCCGTGGCGGCCAAAATGGTGACCTTGCCCAACATTGCATCAAAGCGCTGGATCTACGAGCAGTACGATTCAATGGTCGGAACCATCAACCGCTCGACCAACGCCGCCAGCGACGCGTCGATCGTCAACCTGCGCGGAACCGACCGCGCCCTCGCCATGACGGTGGACTGCAACAGCCGATACGTGCACGCCGACCCCGAGGTGGGTGCGATGATCGCGGTGGCCGAAAACGCCCGCAACATCACCTGCTCGGGCGGAACCCCCAGCGCCATCACCAACTGCCTCAATTTTGGCAATCCCTACAACCCCGAGGTGTACTGGCAGTTCGTCGGCGCCATCAAGGGTATGGGCAAGGCCTGTCTGAAGTTCGAAACCCCGGTGACCGGCGGAAACGTCAGCTTCTACAACCAAACCGCGATCGGCAACAAGGTCGAGCCGGTCTTCCCGACCCCGACCATCGCCATGATTGGCCTGGTGGACGACGTCAAGCACGTGACCACCCTCGGCTTTAAAGCCAAGGGCGACCTCATTTACCTCATTGGCAGCAGCCGCAACGACCTGGCTTCGAGCCAGTACCTCGTGCACGTGCACGGCGTTACCGCTTCGCCAGCTCCGTACTTTGACCTCGACGAGGAATACGTCGTGCAGCGCCAAGTCGCCGAGCTCATTCGCGAAGGCGTAGTGGCTTCAGCCCACGACGTGTCAGAGGGCGGACTATTTGTCACGCTGCTGGAATCGGCTATGGCCGGTGGATTGGGCTTTGACCTGACGACCGACGCCGAAATCCGCCCAGACGCCTTCTTGTTTGGCGAAGCGCAGAGCCGAATTGCGGTGAGCGTGCGCCCCGAGGACGAGGAGCGCTTCCTCGACATCATGATGCGCAACGGCGTCGAATTTGACTTGCTCGGACACGTAACCAAGGGTTCCATTCGCGTTGACGACGAAGAATGGGGCAATGCCGCGGACTACCGCGAGCTGTACGACAACGCGCTGAATTTCAGCTCGAAGAAGTAATCCGGTACCAAACGGATTTAAACGCGTACGCCTAGCGAAGCGTAGCTCCGCAGTGCTGCTTGGCGCCGTCGAGCATGCGCTGTACGGCTCCCTCAACCTGCTGGTCCTGAAGTGTTTTGCTCGAATCGCGGAAGGTGAGGCGCACCCCGTACGACATCGTGCCTTCGGGAAGTCCCTTGCCTTGGTAGACGTCAAAGAGCTCAATGCCCTCAAGGGTTTTCACCGGCGCCGACTTGAGGCCGGCCACGAGGGTTCCGTAGGCCGTTCCGGCGGGTACCACGAGCGCGAGGTCGCGCACCACTTTGGGGAACTTGGGCGGTTCGACATAAGCTCGGCGCACGTTTTGGGCCGCAGCCACCACGGCATCCCACTGAATAAGGGCAGCGAGTACCGGCTTGTCGACGTCGGTCGCAGCCAGCGCGTGGGCGTCGGGCCAACCCATGTACACGAGGGCCTCGCCCTTGGGGCCAAGCAGGTCAAGTCGTCCGGACCAGAATCCGGCTACGTCGTCGCCAGGCTGCTCGGTGTACGCGATGCCGAGGCGGGTCAGGAGTCCGCCAACCAAGCCCTTGAGCACACTGAACGACGCGGTGCTGTTCGGACGGCTGTAGTGGGCGTCGGGGTAGGCTCCGCACAGCCAAATGCCCAGCTCGCTGGCCTCATAGCGGCCTTCAGCGGTCTGGCCGTAGCGGCGGCCGAACTCAAAAATCGCGAGGCGATCCTCTTGGCGCTTGAGGTTGTACGAAATCGTTTCGAGTCCGCTGTAGAGCAGGGTGGGGCGCATCACGCCCAGGTCTTGGCTCAGCGGATTCAGCACGTGTACGATTTCTGAGGCCGGAATCGTCGGATGCTCGGCAAACCATGCGGCGCGGGTAAGCGACAGGTTCATGACTTCGTTGAGGCCTTGGGCCACCAGGTAATCAGCCGCGGTACGGCGAAGCGATTCCGAATTCAGTCGGGCTTCGGGCTGGCTGCGCACGCGCAGCCCCTCGGGCTCCGCGAGGTTGTTGAAACCCCAGACGCGAAGCAGCTCTTCGGCGACGTCGGCCTCGCGGCGCACGTCCCAGCGGTACACGGGCAGCCCCAGCGTCCACAAGTCGCCTTTTTGGGCCACCACGTCGATGTCGAGCGACTCCAAAATCGATTCACATACGTCGTCGGGCAAGCGTTCGCCGAGCAGGCGGCCGATGCGGTCCATCGATACCTCGAGGGTGGGCGCCACAAAGCGCGGGTCGTTGGCGCGAACCCAGTCTAGGCCTTCGATGCGGGCTTCGGGGAACTGGGCTTCGATGAGCGTCCAAAACAGTTCGAGGGCCGGCAGGCCCATGGCAGGGTCTACGCCGCGCTCGTAGCGGAAGCTGGCGTCGGTATGCAGTCCGTGGCGGCGCGCCATGGCACGCGTAACCACCGGATCAAACCACGCGGATTCCACCACCACGGCCGTTGTGGTCGCTGAAACGCCCGAAGTTTGTCCGCCATACACGCCCGCGAGGCACATGGCCGACGAAGCGTTGGCGATGACTTGGTCGTCGGCATGGAGCGTGCGAGCTACCCCGTCGAGCGTGGTAAGCGTTTCGCCGGCTGCTGCGCGGCGCACGACGACGGTTCCGCCCACTGCCGCCGCGTCAAAGCAGTGAAGGGGATGGCCCAGAGCGTGCATGACGTAGTTCGTGGCGTCGACCAACGCGTTGATGGGGTTCAGCCCGACGGCCTTGAGCCGCTGCTGAATCGGCTCGGCTGAGGCCTGGGTGCCGTTCACGCCGGTGATTTTAAGGGCGCCGTACTGCGGGCAGGCGTCGGAATCGTCGACGCGCAGCGCGGTGGCTCCGCCCGAAACCCCGCTCAGGTCGGCGGTGGTCGGCTCGGTCCACATGACGTCTTGGCCGTCGCGAAGCAGCGAAGCGCGCAGGTCGCGGGCCACGCCGTAGTGGCTCATGGCGTCCATGCGGTTGGGGGTAAGGCCTACTTCGACCACGTGGTCGCTCTCGAGTCCCAGGTATTCCGCCATGGGTTGACCCACCGAGGCATCGGCGCGCAGCACCATGATTCCGGAATGGTCGGTGCCGAGTCCGAGTTCGTCTTCAGCGCAAATCATGCCCTCAGAGGGCTCGCCGCGCAGGGCGGATTTCTTGATAACCAGCGGTTTGTCGCTCCCCGCGAGGTGTAATTCGGCCCCAACCAGGGCGACTGCAACTTTCTGGCCTTCGGCCACGTTGGCCGCGCCACAGACGATGGTTAGCCATTCGGGGGCGCCGACGTCGACCTGGGTCACCCGCAGCCGGTCGGCGTTGGGGTGCTGGCGCACGCTGCGCACTTCGCCCACGACCACGCCGCGGAGTCCGCCCGGAACGGCGTCCACCACTTCGGATTTTTCAACTTCAAGGCCGGTAGCCGTGAGGCGTTCGCCTACTTCGGCGACGCTGAGGGAGTTCGGAAGGTAGTCTGAGAGCCAGTCCAGGGAAATGCGCATGGCGCAAAAGTACTCCGCACTAGACGAGGCCAAAAATCAAGGCCGCAAACAAAAAATACCGGACTACGATACTCAACGCATAAATCCGGTACCAGCGGGCCGGAAACTGCACCATACCCGCCACCGTACTCGCGGCGGGAAAGCTCAGCGGAGTCAGGGCCGCCACGACAATCAAGAGTCCGCCAAACCGACGAAGCGGATTGAATAGCTTGGCGTGGTTCACGTCGACCCAGCGGTGAATGCGAGGATTGCGGTGCAGGCGCCGGCCGATCCAGTAGCTAATGTTGCCCGAGGTGTAAGAAATTGCACCCAGCGCGGCAATACTTAGCCAGGGGTAGGGCTGGGACTGGCTCCAAATGATGAACAGGTCGGCGGGAAGAATGCCCACCACGATTTCAGACACAAAAAGCGCGAGGTACACCAGGCTCCAGTGCACTTCGTGGGTAAAACGCTCTGTAAGTGAATGTATGTCAATCACATAGGTGTTCAAGGCCCACAGGGCGCCGATCAAAAGGGCGAGCGCAATAATCAGTTGGCGGGCCCCGTCGCGCATGTACTTGTAGCCCCCGGTGATTTTGTAAAACCGATGGGTAAGGTGAAGCGACCGCCAGAAGGGGCGGATTTTTGGCTTGGGTAAATGGAGACGGGGCTTCACAACGCTAAAGGTACGCCAGGCTGTGCAGCAGGAATCGGGCCAGGTTGCCCGCGGGGGCGTTGAGGCGATGCGCCCTCGGGTTGTGCACCTTCTGCGATTCGCCGAAGGTCTAGCGCGATAGGCCAAGCACGTCAGGCGATGCGCCCCCAGGCCATTCGCCCCCGGGCGAAGTCGCTGAACCGAGCGCGCAATGCAGCGTGCTCGGGCCGCTCCAGCTGGGGGTCTTCGTCGACGATGCGCACGGCGGCACGCCGGGCCCACTCCACGAGCGCGGCATCGTGGACCAGGTTGGCCAGTTTGTACTCCATGACGCCGGACTGGCGGGTGCCCATGAGGTCGCCCGGGCCGCGCAGCTGCAGGTCGACGTCGGCAATTTCAAAGCCATCTTGGGTTCGGACCATGGTCTCGATGCGCGTTACGGCATCGTCGTTGAGCTTGCTCGAGGTCATCAGCACACAGTAGGACTGCTCGGCACCTCGGCCCACCCGGCCGCGCAGCTGGTGGAGCTGGCTGAGTCCGAAGCGCTCCGCGTTTTCAATCACCATCACCGAGGCGTTGGGCACATTGACGCCCACCTCGATCACCGTGGTGGCCACCATGATTTGGGTTTCGCCCCGCGCAAAACGCTGCATTTCCCATTCTTTGGCTTCGGGCTTCATGCGGCCGTGAACAATACTGACCTGGTACTCGGGCTGCGGAAAATCGCGGCACACGCTTTCGTAGCCGTCCATCAGGTCCTTGTAGTCCAGCTTTTCGGACTCCTCGATAAGCGGATACACCATGTACACCTGCCGTCCAAGCGCAATTTCTTTTTTCAGAAAACCCCAGAGCGCAAGGCGGTTGGCGTCGGTGCGGTGCAGCGTCTGAATGGGCTTTCGGCCCGGCGGAAGCTCGTCGATCACCGACTGCTCAAGGTCGCCGTACAGGCTCATCGCGAGGGTGCGCGGAATCGGCGTAGCGGTCATCACCAGCATGTGGGGCGCTGGGCGGTTCTTCGCCAGCAGCTTGGCGCGCTGGGCCACCCCAAAGCGGTGCTGCTCGTCCACCACCGCCAGCCCGAGGTTGCGAAACACCACCGGATCCTCAATCAGCGCGTGGGTGCCGACGAGCAAGTGCAGTTGGCCCTCGGCGAGTTCCGCCAAAAGCGTTTTTCGGGCGGAACCTTTGACGCTGCCCGTCAGCAGGCCAACGCGGAGCCCCAAGGGATCGGCCCATTCGGCGAGGGAGCGGGCGTGCTGCTGGGCCAAAATCTCGGTGGGCGCCATGAGGGCGGCCTGGAATCCGTTGTCTACTGCGAGCAGCATGGCCATGAATGCCACAAGGGTTTTGCCCGAACCCACGTCGCCTTGAACGAGGCGGTTCATGGCTGCGCCCGACCCCATGTCGCGGCGCAGTTCCCGAACCACGCGTTTTTGGGCTTCGGTCAGCGGAAAGGGCAGTACGTCGTCGTAAAAACGTTTGAGGTAATCGCCAACGCTTGCAAAACGGTGGCCGCTTCGGCCCCTGCCTTGCTGCAGCCGTCGGTAGGCAAAAAGGAGCTGGTCCAAAAAGAGTTCCTCAAAGGCGAGGCGGTTGCGCGCAGCCGCCAGCGCCGCCGGCGACTCCGGGTGGTGCATGGTCCGCACCGCGGCGTCGCGCGCAGGCCATTTTTGTCCCGCCCGCAGCGAATCCGGCATCCAGTCGCTCCGGTCGCGGGCGGGATCCTCCAGCAGCGCATCCACCTTCGCGGCCAAACCGCGGCTGTGAAGCTGCATCGACCCCAACTTCTCGGTCGACGAATACAGGGGCGTGAGTCCGCCGCCGGCCGCTGCGCGGCCCGAAGCCCGCTCCAGCTCAGGGTGGGCCATATTGAGCCCGTTTTTAAACGAATTCACGCGGCCAAAAGCAACAACCTCTTCGCCGACGGGGAGCCCCTTTTCAACCCACCGCAGCCCCTTGAACCACACGAGCTCCAGTTCGTCGGGCCCGTCGACGAGCCGGGCGGTCAAGCGGCGTTTGGGACCGGTTCCGACGGTCTGCACGCCGGTGAGGAGTCCGCGCACCTGCACCTCGGCGGGGCCGGGCTGCACCTCGCGGATGCGCAGCACCACACTGCGGTCCACGTAGCGGTACGGATAATGGGCGACTAAATCGCCAAACGTGCGCAACCCCAGCTCACTAGCCAATGCCTCGGCGCGAAGCGGGCCGATTCCTTTGAGGTAGGCGAGTGAGGTGTCGAGCCAGCGCGAGGACATACCCAAAAATAGGGCTATCTTCCGCCGTCGCTATGGAATACCGCCCGCAATCTGTTCGCCAGCGCGAATTCGGCCTGCGCCTCGCCGACGGCCTGCTCCTTGCCTTGCTGTTTTGGGGCGGAGTAGCCCTGCGTTTTGGCGACCTGAAGGCCGCAAACCCAGCGTACTTTGATCACTACCTGCGCCTCGCCGAGTGGTTGGGAATTTTCTGGCTCCTGCTGGGCTGGGTGGGTCAGCCCTACCGCCTCGATGCGGGCGTCGAGCTGCGCACTGTACTCGGGCGCTTCCTTCGCCAGACCGGTTTGCTGCTCGCGCTGACCGCGCTGCTCGTGGTTTCGCTGAAAACCTATGTGTATTCCCGCGTTTTTCTCGTCGGATTCTTTGCCACCTACCTGGCGACGGGCGCACTGCTCCGCGTGGCCATGGTGCAGCTAAGCCGTCGGCGGTTTCGGCGCGGACTCGGACTCGTGGCCGTGCAGGGCCTTGGCTCCTCGTCGATGTGGGACCGAATCGCTCGGGAACTTGCCGAGCGCCCCGACTACGGCTACCACTGGTTGGGGGCGGTGGCTGACCTTGACGGCGTTGCGCCAAATGCCTTGGAGCTCTGGGTCGCGCCCGATCAGGTTCTGGGTGCGCTCGATGCCGCGGAACTCCGCGGACTCCGGGTGCGCGTCGTGCCCGACTTGGCCGCACTTCCTGCCTCGCGAACCAAATGGACCGCCCTTGGCGGCGTGCTCCTGCTGGACTGGCGCCGAGAACCCCTGGCCTCGGGCTGGGCACCGGCGGTGAAGCGCGCGGGCGACGTGGCGGGTGCCGCACTGGCCCTTCTGGTTTGTCTGCCGTTGATGGGCCTAGTGGCTGCGTGGATCGGGCTTCGCAGCCGCGGACCCGTGCTCTTCGCTCAGGAGCGCCACGGCTACCAAGGCGAGCCGTTTACGATTTGGAAGTTCCGCACGATGGACCAAAATGCCGACGCAGACCGCCCCGCCCTTCCTGGTGACGCCCGCGTGCGCCATCCCTGGCTGCGCGCCAGCCACCTCGACGAACTGCCCCAGCTTTGGAACGTCCTACGCGGCGACATGAGCCTCGTCGGACCGCGCCCCCATATGGCCAGCGACACGCAGCGCTACGCCGACGCGGTGCGCAGCTACGGAATTCGGCACTGGGTGCGCCCCGGAATCACCGGCCTCGCTCAGGCCCGCGGCCTACATGGCTTCACCGACCAAGCGGCCATGACCGAGCGCGTCAAGGCCGACGTGTACTACGTTGAGCACTGGTCGGTGGCCCTTGACCTCAAAATCATCGCGGCCACCGTGCTGCGGGTGCGGAGCTGGGTTTAGCCGACGAGCATCTCCGAAAGCACCGACTTGATTTTTTTAATCTCAGGGGTTCGGAGCGCCCCCATGCTCTGGCCCAATCGGCGTCGATCGACGCTGCGAAGTTGGTCGAGTACCACCCATGCGGCCTGGGCACCAATGGCCACCGAAACCCGACTGGGATAGGCTTTGCTGGTGCGCGTGAGCGGTGCCACGATCAGGGTTTGAAGGTGCCGGTTCATCTCGTCGGGACTCAGCACCACACACGGCCGCGTTTTTTGAATTTCGCTTCCGACCGTGGGGTCGAGGTTAACCCAAAACACCTCGTACTGACGGACTACCATTCCTCGAGGAGGTCGTTGTCAAGATTTTCGGGCAGCATGAGGGCGTCGGCGCCGTCGGCATGCATTTGGGCAAAAGCCTGATCCCATCCACTTCGCGGTGCGGATTTTGGCCGAAGAATGATCTGGCCCTTGTCCAAGATGAGTTCCACGAATTCCGTGATGCCGTACTGCGCGAGTACCGATTTAGGCAAGCGAATTCCCTTGGAGTTGCCAATGGATACGATGGGGAGTTCCATAATGCTGTTTTGTTATCACAAAGTAATAACAAAATCGCCGACTACCGACTGGCTTCGCGCAGTGCCCGATCGTAGGCTTCAACGACCGCAGGCCAGCGGAACCCCTGCTCGAGTCGCGCTTGGTGGTCGCGATAAAGGGAGTCCCGGCCTGCCCAAGCGGCAGCAAGGCTTTTGTGGGCTTCGGTCGCGGTGAAGTACGCCGCCGCTTCGCCCAGAATTCCGCGGTTAAAGACGTTGTCGTGGGCCGCAACGGCGCAGCCCGCGGCCATGGCTTGGAGCAAGCCGGGGTTGGTTCCGCCCGCCGAATGCCCGTGAACGTACAGCCCACAGCCAGCGCGGAGCGCGTTAAGCACCTCGGTATCAAACTGGGCGCCAAGCAGCTGCACGTTGCCAAGGCCCTCCAGCGCACGCCCTTCGGGATTGGAGGTGGGGCCCACCACGACCACGGTGCAGTGCGGGCTCAGCGCTTCGGCCGCCACGCGAACGTGGTTTTCGGGGACCAACCGCGCGATAATCAAGGCGTAGCTGCCGGGCTGCAGTCCAAAACGGTCTAGGATCGTCGCGTCGGCCGGCGCGGGATCGTCGACGCCGTAGGCGATTTCAGCGCAGGGCTTGGCGTAGCGCGCGGCGTAGCGCGCCATTTCGGGGTGGTCGGCCACGAGCAGGTCGGCGGCCTTGGCCGCAGTGCGCTCGGCCCACTTGAGGTAGCGCTGCACGGCGGGCGAATACTTGCCGCGCATCCATTCCAGGCCGTCGAGGTGCACGGCGAGCGGAGCGCTTCCGCGCAGGCCTTTGATTTTCAGCCAGGGCGCGCTCGAGGTCGTTCCCAGGGTGAGGTGAACGTCGGGCCGCTGCCGCGCAGCGTCGCGCAGGCTTAGCAGGTCGTAGATAAACTGCCCGGCGGAACCCATCCAGGGCTCGGGATCAAGGTGGACGCGGCGCCGAACCCCGGGATGCTGCCACTCACGGACGGGATGGGTCGACGAGGTCGCCACGTCGACGCGCCAACCGCGCGCCGCCAGGCCGCGCGCCAAATGGTCGACGAGTTCTTCGTAGCCGCCGTATCGGTTGGGCAGTCCGCGGGACCCCGTGATCGCGACGCGCCCCCGGAGTCCGAGGTAGACGTTTTCAAGGGCTTCCGCGGCGCGGTCCCAGGTGCGGTGGGGCGCAAGGTCTGACCTCAGCTCCATGTCGGCCTGGGCGTCGGCGGCGCGCACGGCGGCTTCCCACGCGTCAAGGTTCAAGGCTACCGTCCGTACTTCGTCTCCCCATTCGGCGGCGCCTGCGACTTCGGGGGCGGCCACCACCTGGCAGCCGGCGCGTCGGGCTTCGGCCACGGTGAGGCCGTAGGTTTCAAACAGGGAGGGTACAAGCACGCCGCGAGCCGCGCCGTAGGCGGCGGCGAGCTCGGCGGGCTCCAACCGAGGTAGCCATTCTACGTCGGCTCCGGCGGCATGTGCCGACCGAAGGGCGCGCTCCACGGCACGGCGGTAGCGGCCGTGGTTGGGTGCGGCGTCGCCGTAAAGCCGAAGCGGTTCGGTAAACCCGTGTCGGGCAAGGCGCTCCCAAAGTTCAAGGGCAAAGACTTGGTTCTTCAGGCCCTCGATCCGCGCGGGCAGCAGCCATCCGCGGCGAACCTGGCCGGCAGGCCGGGGTAGTAGTGGCAAGTGGTCTGCGCCGGGCCCCACAGTGAACACGCTGGCGCCCAGGCCCCAACGGCGACGCAACAGCTCCGCCTCGGCTTCGGTGGTGCTTACCAGGGCGTCTGCGCTCCATGCGAGCTCGGTAGACAGCTTCGAAGGGCGAAGAATGCGCCATCCCGGCCAGCGATCCTGGCCTCGGGCGGCGCGGACCAACGCTTTAAACGCTTCGAAAATTCCGCTCGGAACCGCCGAAGCCCCCGGCACCCGTCGGGCGTCGTAGGCTCCGTAGTCGACCAGCACGCTGCTGACCACCCAGCGCATCGCCGGAAAAGCACGGCGCGCCCCAAGGCACGGAATCTGGTCGGCCCAACGGCCCAAGTTGATGGAGTGAAGCACGTCCCATGGGCCTTCTGTGGCTAGGGCTCGCTGCAACTCAGACGTTTCGGTCACCACGCGCACCTCATGGCCCCGGCGGGCGAGGGCGGCTGCCGTCTGCTCCACCTGCACGGTGTCGCCCCCGGGCTGCGCCCAAAGGCTTTTTCGGGCGAAAAAAAGCAGCTTCACGGGCTAAATGTACTGCGGCGGCGGCGTACCTTCGGGGGAATCAACGAACTCCCTGCAGCTATGGCCATCCCCAAGTTTCTTGTTGGCGACAACACCGACCACCCCGAAAGCGTCTACCTGATTCACACGGAGTTTCCGCGCTTTGTCATGGACCTCGACACCGACGAGATTGAATGGCTCGACGACGTCGACGGCGAAGACGAGGCCGACTTGACCGACGAAATGGCCAAGTTGCTCGGCGAAGCTCAGGCCTTCTACCAGCGCGAAGTCGACCGCTACGAAGACCTCGAAGACTAAGTACTAATGCGTTTCTGGAACCGACTTCAGTGGCGCCAAAACGCGCCGCTCGCCCTTCCTGTGGTCGCCGGTCAGGTGGGCCACATTGCGGCGTCGGTGGCCGATTCCGTCATGGTGGGCCGCTTGGGCTACATTCCGTTGGCCGCGGTTTCGCTGGCGAACAGCATTCTGTCGGTTCCGCTGGTGTTTGGCATCGGAATGGCCTACGGGCTTACCCCGCTCGTCGCCCACGCCCACGGTCAGCGCCGCAAGGCCAAGGGCCAGCAGCTCCTTAAAAACGCCGTAGTGGTCAACTTGGCGGCCGCTGTCGTCATGACCTTCATGGCCTACACCATGGCTTGGGGTGCCGAGCAAACGGGTCAAGATCCGCGCGTGCTCGAGGCCTACCGCGCCTACTTTTTCGTCGTCTCGCTCAGCTACCTGCCCTTTATGTTCTTCATGGCCGGCAAGCAGTACCTCGAGGGCATGGGCGAGACCAAGGTGCCGATGCGCCTGAGCCTGATCGGCAACTCCCTGAACATTGTGCTCAATGCGCTCCTGATTTATGGCTGGTTTGGCTTTCCCGAGTGGGGCATGACGGGGGCTGGCATTGCGACCCTCATCGCGCGCGTCTACATGGCCGGGGGCATGTACCTCCACCTTTTTCGGCGCGGAATCATTGACCGCGAAGTGTGGACTGCCGCCCGCGTGACCGTCTACCGCGTTTGGGCGCTGCTGAAGCTCGGCGTGCCCACCGGATTCCAGTACATCTTTGAGGTTTCGGCCTTCGCGCTCTCGGCCTGGATCATCGGAACCTACGGGGCAGAAGCCCTTGCCGCCCACCAAGTGGCCATCAGCTTGGCGAGCATCAGCTACATGGCGGCCACAGGCCTTGGGGCTGCCGCCACCATCCGCATCGGCCAGTACCTCGGGCAGCGCGACCATGCCGCAGCGCGCGACGCCGCGACCAGCTTGTTTACCCTTACGGTCCTGTTCATGACGTTCACGGGCCTGGCCTTCCTCTTTGGCCGCAACATCTTTCCCTTTCTCTACACCGACGAGGTGGGCGTAGCGCGCTTGGCGGGCCAGCTCCTCATCGTGGCGACGCTTTTTCAAATCTCCGACGGAATGCAGGCGACCGCCCTGGGCGCACTCCGCGGAATTCAGGACGTGAAAATCCCCACGCTCTTCACGTTTGTGGCCTACTACGTCGTGGCCTTGCCCTTAGAATGGGTCATCGGAACCTACTTCGACTGGGGTGCCGTTGGCGTGTGGATTGCCTTGGCCCTCGGACTCACCGTAGCGGCGGGCGGCATGACCTGGCGCTTCTACCGCCGGCTTGCGGTGCTTGAATCGAGAAACTAGCTACGCGTAGCGTTCCGCGTCGCTTCCGCTGATCGGATTTCCGCCCAGAATGTGGAGGCGTTCTACGACGTTGCGCAGCTGGCGTACGTTGCCCGACCAGTCCATCTGCTGCAGGTAGGCCATGGCCTCGGGGCTCACCTTCTTGGCTGCGCCGTCGAGCTGGCCCAGGAAGTGCTCCACCAAGAGCGGAATGTCGTCGCGCCGCTCGTTCAAGGGCGGAACCTCGATCACAATCACGCTCAGGCGATGGTACAGATCTTCGCGAAAGCGCCCT
>JACCDX011627458.1_pt1 | contig 17116 bp, 10 predicted proteins | sample 7449681 | NCBI WGS metagenome assembly JACCDX01 (sample SAMN15323450, study PRJNA562643) | freshwater metagenome | isolation source: river surface water | place: USA:Blue River Watershed | collected 2017-08-18 | reverse complement strand
CATATATCAATAATATTGATGAATTTAAACAAAAAAATCAAGAATATTACAAAATAAATAGAGAGAAAATCTTAGAACAAAAAAAAGAAATTTATGCAAAAAAATAAAATTACAAAAAATTAATAACTTATATTTTCTTTTAATTTTTTCATAGAATTCTTTCGTTTCAATAATATACTAAAAATCTATAATATAAATAAATGGATAAATTAGATATGAAAAAGGTAGGAATATCATTAGGATGGAGTTGTGAAGCTGCAACTTATGGTGTAGAAAATAATATAAGAGCAAAAAAAGAGGATGGGTATTTAACTTGTCCATTTGATGGATGCCTTTCAAATTATGATGGTATAATAGAATGTTTAAAAGATGATTTTAAATATTTTGTTGATCCAAATTATTTAGAAGTTATTGAAGTACAATTTAATACAGTAGGACTATCAAAATATGATAAATTATTATACAATAAAAAATATAAATTTATATTTAATCATGAATCTCCAGGACATGGTAATTTATATATTACACAAAATTGGCCTGGTGGAATAAATCATTATATAGATAATAATTATAAATATTTTATAGAACGATATACAAGAAGAATACAATCTTTTAGAAATTATCTAGAGGATAACAATAATGATATTACATTTATTTTGGCAAGATTTAATAAAAATATTGATGCCTTAAAGGATATTATAAAATTAAAATATCCTAATTTAATTTTTAATATTATACAAATAAAACCATATTTTGAAATAAATAGATATAAAGACCATTTAAAAATATTAGGTTTATCAGATGCAGAAATAGAAAATGAAATTAAAGAAACTTAAATATTTTATCTTTCTAGTTATTAATCGTAAAATATCTATTAAAAATAATCCTTTAAATATAAAAATCTAAATTAATAATAAATAATGAGAAGTACATATCATTGGCCTCGGTATTTTGATAATTTTACTGACGAAACTATTAATGAATGGGAAAATATTAAATATTCATTTGTTAAAATAAATAATCCAAGATTATATAAATTCTCACAAAATGAAAAAATAGATGTTTTTATAATACGTGATAAAATCAAAAAATATTGCGAAAAAAACCAAGTAAAATTAGGATATTTTTTAGAAGATTATCTAAAAAAGAATTCAAAAAAAATAGATAGTCAAACAAAAATAGATCTTGTATCAATATTAGCAAATATGAAATATTATAATGATAATGGTAAAAGTGACACTTATTTCCCAAAATTTCCTCCATATTTATTAAAACTAGTTAAAAATTTGATTCCCAAGCAAATTTTATTAGTTAAATCGCAAAAATGGAAGAAACAAATAGATAAAAAGAATAGAATTAAAATGTTAACTGAAGAATTAGAATTTTTTTCAAAATAAATTTAATTATATGCTTTAATAAAATCTCGTGCGTGTGGTTTATTTTCATCAAATATAATATAATATGCATCATTAATTATTTGATCATTATATGATTTTAATTGTTTATAAATAGATTCATCAACAGTATTAAGATATATATATATCAAATTTTCTATATTACTAACAGGAGTAGTTTTAGTAGTCCAAGCACCATCGATAATACCCTGTGTTTTTAGTTTATTAAGTCTACAGTATCTTAAAGTTTTATCGAACTCATTAATGCATAAATCTCTCCATTCTAAATATTCATTTTCATTTAAAGTTTTTCTCCATAAATTATTAGAATTTAAAAATATTTTTAAAGGAGGTGATACAATAATTGTATTATCATTAATAATTCTTTTAATATTTAATAGGTCTTTTTCAGTAAATAAATTATTAGTATAAATATCTTTTGGATAAGTAGGAAAAGGATTTGAATTTTTAACTGTATTTAATTGATCTGTAATAATTTTGATTAAACTAAAAATATCATAGCAATATTTATTAGTAGTCATAAATTTTTTCCATTCACTAACATCTTTCCATTCGTCACCACTGACATTGGAATCATTCTGACAAATTCGATTAAATAATGATGTTTTACCTTGATTATTTAAATTTGTTAAATAAATACTACTTTTTTTATGTTTACCTAATAATGGTTCAATTGTATTACCAAAATTAGTTCTATAATAATGTGACAATGGATCTGGAACAAAATAATTATCCATACTTTTAATTAAATATTTATTAGAATGTTTGACAAAGTATAAACCAGTTTTTAATGGTTCATAAACAGTCTTATATTTTTTTTCGACTGACAAAAAGTAATATACAAACATTAAAATTAAACTTCTTCCAACACCGTGAATACAAGAATTACCATTATTAGCAGCGGTGATTAATGAATGTAGAGTTAAATTAAATGATACAACATCGACTAAATTATTAATAATTTCTTTATCTCTAGCATTTAATTTCTCAATCATTTCAGTTAAACTAATAAGAGCTTCAATAGAATATTCAAAAGGTGAGGAATCTGTACTAAAAGATGTAATATTATTATAATAACAAATTCTTCCAACTCTACCAATATTATATAGAATATCCATATGTTTATGAAGAATATCTATAATTATATCACGTTCGGATTTTTTTGATTTAAAATATCTTTCTACTTTAGATTTTAACTGAGGATGTTTGACTAATTGTGAAATTTTATCTTCGTAAAATAAATCTTGAGAATTATCATGTGGATTTTTATTATTAAATGTATCACTATCTAACCAAGAAATTAGTTCATTTATTGAAAAACAATATCCATTTTCAGTTCTAAATAGATCTTCTCGTGGAATATCTTTTATATCTGTCATAAGAAAAAAAGTTTCGTTATTTTTACAAGTTAAATTCTGTATAACATTTACAGGAACATTTACATCTTTATCATGAAAATTAACTCCTTCTTTAAGTAATTTTTTATATAAAACTCCTTTAATTTCAATACATCTATTAGATTTTGGGTTTAATACTTTTCCTTCTGGACATATTTTTTTCTTATTTTTTTGTTGAATGTTTTCTTTTATCTGAACATTATTTGTTTTTGGATTTAAAACACCATTTTTCACTAATTTTTTATATAAAGGTGTATTTATTTTTATACATCTTTTTGTATGAGGATTGAATATTTTACCCTCCGGACAAATTTTAGGTTGAGCTTCTTCTTTAATTTGTGCATTATTTTTTTTTAATATTCCATCTTTAAGTAATTTTTTATACATAGCACCATTGAGTTTAATACAACGATTAGTTTTAGGGTTTAAAATCTCATTCGATTTACAGATTTTTATAGGTGGCATTTTTATTATATAATACATTTTTTTTAATTTTGAAATTGAAAAATATATAAACAATAAATACAAAATTAAATAAATAAAAATTAGATGTCTAAATTATCAGGTATTATACATTCGATTGGTTCATTGACTAATATTAATGATTTAGGATTAAGATTAGTAATAAATTTACAAGGATCCTTTAAAAAATATTGTGTATTTGAAAATCCAGATATGGTAGAGTTATGTAGAACTGGAAAAAGGATATCAGTTAATAATATACTTAAACAAATGGAAAACGACTATGAATATTTAAAACCAAATAGAGGAGGTTTAACAGTAAGTGGAGGTGATCCTTTAGTACAAGGACATTTTGTGAGTGATCTTTTTAAAAATACACAAGAAATAGGATTAACAACATATTTAGATACATCTGGTATGGGATATATACAACATTATAAAGATGTTTTAAAATACACTAATTTTACAAGATTATGTGTTAAATCATTAAATCCATTACAACATATAATAATTTCAGGTGTTGATATATGTCATTTAAATAAATTTGTAAAAGAACTTGATAATTATAATAAAGATTTTATAGTGAGACAAATATTAGTTACTAATGGTAGATATCAAACAAATGATGATGATAATATATCTAGATTAGTTGATTTTATTAATAGCAGAAAACATTGTCGAGGAATTGAAATAATGCCTTTTCAAAATTTAGAACAATATAAATTAAATAATATAATAATACCATCAACAGAAGAAGAATTACAACAATTTGTTGATAAAATAAAAAATAAACTTTGTAATGATAAAAAAATAATAGTATAATTATGTTATTTTTTTCTATTTTTGATAATACTTTTAGGAGGGGGTGGTGGTAATGGTAAAGTATTTATTTTATGTTTACAATTATTAGAAACAGCAAACGTCGATGAGTTTGCAATTATATTTCTTAATGAAGTTACTTTTTTTGATTTATGTGAATGAGTAATATTATGTGAAGAGTCATAAATTTTTTTAGAATTATGAGGATTTTGAGAATTAGAAGATATATTATAACCTACAGTACGACGTGATTTTGCAACTTTATCTCTTAATGAAGAAACCTTTTTAGAATTATAAGGATTTTGAGAATTAGAAGATATATTATAAACTGCAGTACGACGTGATTTTGCAACTTTATCTCTTAATAAAGAAACCTTTTTAGAACTATAGTGTTTATTAGAAGGACTATTCGATTTTATTTTGTTTAAGATTATATTACTTTTAACAACAGGAGCTTGTAAATTATGATGGATGATTGGTGTATTATTATTAACTGATAGTTTAGCTAAAGCATTTGATAAAATAGGTATAGAATTTATTGAATTATTTCTCATTTGTCTAATAATATTATAGCGCATATTATATTATATTATATATTAAATTTAGAAGTTGTGTAAAATTACAAAATTTGAAATTATTTTATAATTATTTAAGGATAACAATTTAATTTATAATTAAAATGAATAAATCTATATTTGATAGAGGAGTTTTACAATATTCTTTAGATGGTGATGTAATAGCTCTATTTCTATCAATTAGAAAAGCAACAACCTCAACAGGAATTCATTCATCTAGTATTTTAAATTGTTGTAAAAAAAGAAGTAAAACTGGTGGTGGTTTCAAGTGGAAATTTATTTCTAGAGAAAAAAGATTTTTTGATAAACAAAATTTTGTTAAAATAAAAGGTTATGATAACTATTATATTAATCCTAATGGAGATATTTATAATTATTGCATAAAAAGATTTATTAAAACAAAAAAAAATTTAATAAATTATAATACAGTTATACTAAAACATGAAAAAGATTCTTTTAAGTATTGGGTTGATTATTTAGTAGCACATCATTTTTTGCCAAAAGATAGTAACACTAATAAAATATATATTAGACATATTGATGGTAATAATTCTAATAATCATGTTAGCAATCTAGAATGGTATGATAGATATTGAATACTAAAAATATTTATTATAAGCTTTAGAAAATAGATATTTATCATCAGTTTTTGTTATACGCCAATCCATATATTTTTTATCTTCTAAGAATATATTTACCATTTTAATATCTTTAAAATTATTTTTTAATGATTTAAACATATCTTGGTACCAAATACCTTTAGATCCACATTTACCACTAGTTGCTGTTTCTGCAATACCTAGTGGTTTATCACTATTTATACTTTGTAATTTTTTATAAACTTTTTCAAATATTTTTTGAAAACTTTCTTCTTTTTCACCATTATCACATCTATTATAAGAACTAGCTAATATCATATCAACATACTGTCCACCAGGATAATATTTTATAAAAGGTGTTTGATCATCTCCTGGTTGTTTACCATTATATGATAATTGCCATTTTACGTTATTCCCACCATGTTTTCTTATGGTATTAACAATATGAATATAAGCTTTTTTAAATTTTTTTATCGAATTTCCATGTAAATAAGTTCCATAAGAATACCAATCTCCGTTAAATTCATGTAATGGTCTTATGTATAAATTTTTTTTAGTAGATATATGATTTAATTGTTGTCCCCATTGAATTAAATATTTATCTACATCTCCATCTATTATATTTTGAAGTGTATATCCATCAAAAATTATTACCAAAGATACATCTTTACTATATATATTACGTTTAATAGATTCTATACCCATAATAGGATCTTCTACTCTATAAAATTGTAAAGCAGCATGAAAATTTACATTTAATTGATCCTCCCAAGATTTTAAAGATATTTGTGGACCATCTGTCACACCAATTACTTCCGAATATACTGATATAGAATTTACTAAAAAAAATGTATATATAAACAGATTTCTAAATAATTTAAAAGATGTCATTTATAAAAATATTTATTATATTATAGCCTTATATGATAATTATTTGTTTGCTTGAAAATTATAAATTTATCTTATAGGACACACACCACCTTTACATTCGGTATCATTATCAATATCACCAAAATCATTTATATTAGAAGTTGTAATTGGTTGTATATTTTTAATTAATTCATTATATTTTTCTTCTGAAATTTCTTCATAAGGTGCTTGTTCAAAACAATGATCATAATGTAATAAGAAACTTACAGTTTTAACATTATTAGTATAATTTTTTTTTAACCATTCTTTAATAACATCTAATTCTTCTTTTCTATAATAAATTGTACAACTAACACTATTATCTGACCAAATAGTTTGAAGTTTTTTAATAACTTCTAATTCATCAATAGCAGTCATATTTTTTGCTAAAATTGCATTATCTGCTGATTTACACGGAAATTCAATTATGGATGTAGTATAATCAAGTGTTTTATCAAAATTTTTTTGGTATTCTATGTTATAACCTTTATTACGACATAATTTAACTAAATCATTTTCTGTATTTATTCTAACTCTTCGAATATAATATTTGAAAATAGCAGCATGAGCTCCTGGTGTTACACCTGGTAATAATGATAATGTACCAGAAGGTTTAATTGTTGTAATTTTTACACTTCGTTGTAGATTATTTTCTTTTGAATAATTATAATCTAACTCACGTATATAATTATACAGAGGATCTAACCAATCTTTTTGTTCTTGTGTTGTTTGTAAAAAACCTGTTATACCTATACCCATTCTCATATTAGAATGAACAATATCTTCGGTTTTCTTATGATGACAAGGTAATAGTAATGATTTTTTACAAATCTTATACAAATAAGTTGCAATTTCCTTTAATTCGTTATATGAATGAATATTTGGTAAAAATATTTCAGCTAAACAACACGTTTCGTGATTTGCTAGACCTTGTTCACAACAATTATGAGATATTATACCATTTGCAGAAAAACAATCAATGTTAGGAATTGTACAATCATATACATTTTTAAGTTCATTAGTGTGTTTAATAAATTTAACTTTCGAAATTAATTCTGTTTTATTATAATTATTTTCGAGTCTTTTAATCAAGTTATTTAATTTTTCATCTTTATTAATATTATCAAAGCCGATAATACTATTAAATTTAATTACTTCATAATTTTTTATTATTAGTTTATTGGTGTCTACATAAGTATATATATTTAAAGATAATAGAAGAATTTGTAGATATTTGATCACATCAATGTCTTTAATATAAATAGTTATATATATTATATTTTTGTTTTTATCAAAATCTATTTTAGAACTATTATCAAATAATCCTTTAATAAATTTAAGAGTAAAGTCATATGATTCAAATAACTTAAAATCTATTCTATTAAATTTTTGTTTTACGTTATTATAATTATACCCATATAAATATCCATCTATATTAGAAATGCTATTTTTATTTTCCCATTTAAAATTGATATTATTTGATAAAAATATATCATCATTTACATTTAAGTCTTTAACTTCTTTCCAACCATTTATAGTTTTAAATTTATGATTATTAGTAGCTTCTATTTCACAACCATTATCTAATTGTATCATATAAGTATTTTTTTTCCCAGATAACCAAAAACCTTTATCAGTCGAGCTATATTCTTTGCCATTAATTATTGCTGTAAATTTTTTACCAATTAAATCTTTAATTTGAATTAATCCATAAGTTGTTAATATCCATGTGGTATCTACTAAACAAGGATTATAACCCTGAATTAGGGGATCTGGATATTTATTTCCATCATGTAATCTGCCAATTTTTTTTGATAATTCTATATTAATTAATCCATAAGGTTCTCCTTTACCTTCATATCCATCCCAAAATTCTTGCGGAAGTTTGGTAATATCATTACAATCAACAGAATTGTTGCTCATACATCTCCAATTTGGTATAGTACCAATATCCCATCTTTTTGCTTTTAGATAATCAATATCATCATAATCACCAATACATAATAATGCACTATTATGTGTTAAATACCCATTACAATAAAATTCATGAACAGTATCTACTTCAATATCAAATGTTTCGTCAATATCATTATTATCTTCTATTCTGAGAACTTTGACAAGATTGTATTTTAAAAGATCATTTGTGTCTTTCAATATTAAATTATCAAATTCTAGCACCTTAATTATTTGTGGGATTAATTCAATTATATTTTTCGCATATTTTGTTGTTATTTTTAGATCATAATTTTCATTGATAGATTTTTCGACTGTGGTTTCAAATCCACAAGAGTAACATAAGTTTTGTAACTCTTGAATCCATTTCAAAGATTTATCATAAACTATTGTATTTTTAATATTACCATCAATACCATCTATAATACCTGCTAAATATGCTAATTTAATACTAGTAGTACTTTCATATATAAAATCCGGAATAGTTTTAAAAAATTTATTATTCTCAAAATAACTAGTTATAAAATTATATATATATTTGTTATTATCAAATTTATTTGTAATATTTATTAATGTTTCTAAATCGATACCGGTTTTTTGATAAATACCAATAATCCAAGCTAAATCTTCTTCTGATATTTCTGATTCAATTAATTCTTCAGATTTTTGATTTATATGTATACATAAATTATTATACCCATTTATTTCTTGTCTAGTAGTCATTAATAAATCATTCTTTGTCAAATCTTTTGCTTTTTTCCATATATAGTTGTTTGTATCTTTATATACAGCCATTTTATGATTTTTAGTACATTTGAATATTCCGTTTTCTGTTTTGATAGTTATTAAATTTTGTATTCCTTGATTAAAAATATTATTAACTTTGTAATAACCTTTAGATGTTAATACTTCATCATTTATCTTAATATTTTCGATTTTTACTAAGCCATTTTTTGTATGAATTAAACTACCTTTTGGTAAACATCTTCTTACATTACCACTAACTACAATTGTAGCAATAATATTTACTATATCTAAACAATCAATCGAACTTAGTTTTTTACCCTTTTGTTTATTTAAAATGTTTGCTATAGAATCAATTCCCTCACATAACTTATCAGGACCTGATGATATTCCACCAAAACCTCTTATTAAGGCACCTTTTCCTCTAATTAATATAGTTGAATATGTAAAACTTTTTCCTGTTACAAAATATGCTTTTAATACTTCTTCTAAGAGTTTTACCCAGCCTTCTCTTGAATCAGGAATTATAAAATCAGCATCTTTCTCATCATATCTAGTTATTTTAATATCAGTATCTAGTACAACTGGTATCTTATTAATATTATTTCTCTGAATATTAAAACCTACACCACATCCTAACATTAACATATCAAATATCCAAGTAAAACATTCTATAGAATTATCTATATTTACAAAAGCACAATTTTGAGTACTAGCGATACCCAATTTATCTACTGTTTTTGTTCCTAATTGCCAAAGAAATCTCCCAGCAACACTACATTTTAATTCTAGAAAATATCTAAAAGCTTTTTCTAGTTCAAATTGAGTAAAATTTACTTTTAACTGTGTTTGACAAGCATTTAATACTCTTTGAATTGTATCCTTAAACTCTTCTAAATTACCATCTTCCTTAATTCTTGCATAAGTTCTTTTATATACTATATATCCTATCGGACCCCAAGGAATATCAATTGTATTAGCAATTTTATCAACTATTTTTTGTGTTAGAATTGGGACTTTTTCTTTATTTCTAATAAAATTTCTTTGTTCTCTATAAATAATGTAATGTTTCATAATTTCATAATAATTATTTTTCATAAGAGTTTTCTCTACTAAATTCTGAATTTCTTCGATATCAATAATATCTCCATCTTTATAATTTTTATTAATATCATTTAATATTTCATTTGATACAATCTGTGAAATATTATTTGACTCCTCTTCATTTACGAAATGTCTTGATGCTTGATATACAACATTTTTTATTTTTGATAAATCGAAATCCTGAATAGTTTTGTTTCTTTTAGAAATTTTATACATTATTTAAGATGTATGAATAATAATAATCTTATATTTTTAAATCATTTTTTTATTATCAAATTTTATATTTTTTATTTTATACAAATAATAATATTACAATAAGTAATATTATTATTATCATTTCTAATAAAAAATCATACATTTTAGTACTTATAGAAATTTTTAGTGTAGAAATTTTTGGTGTAGAAGTTTTTGGTGTAGAAGTTTTTGGTGTAGAAGTTTTTGGTGTAGAAGTTTTTGGTGTAGAAGTTTTTGGTGTAGAAGTTTTTGGCGGAACAGTTCTTGATGACGAAGAAGAAGTATTTATTCTTGATGTATCATTTATATTATCATTCGAAAAGCGAACTTTTTTTTTTAATTTGGCATTTTTTTTATATATTATTAAATATATATTATTAGTATCTGATTCTAATTCTGTTTCTATTATTCTTACCTCTGGTTTATTAAATGTAAATTCTTTTTCAAAATTTGTTAGTTCTAGTTGATTTTGATATATATCTACTGTTCTTTCTATTGAATTTATTGATTCATCTGATAAAAAGGATAAAAATGCGATTAGTCCGAAAGGTTTTAGCATATTACATACTATTTTTCGCATATCCTCAAAAGCTTTACTTTTATAATTATAAATTGGACAATGTATTCCAAATATTGCATGATATCTTGACATTAAATATTTTGAGGTATGCTTAAATTTAAATGATTCTGAATTAACATTATTTAAAATTATATTACTATTCTCTATATCTATTGTTTCCCATTCGAATTCTTTATTAGCTGGTATATTATATTCATTTCTTAGATATATTTTAATAGAATTTTTTATTGTTACTAATGCTCTTTTTTTTGATGGTGTCTTTCTCCCACGATTTGTTTCACATAATAAACCTATTTTAATTTTATCTGCAGAAATATCTAATGTTCCTTCTTTTGTTTTTAATTCATGATAACTACTCACTTGACCCATTATTTATATATAAAAAGAAATTTAATTTTCTTTTTAGTTTAAAAAATATTTAATATATTCGACTCATTTTTTGATGTCCGTTTTTATAGGAAATTTTACTGAATTTTATAATATATTTTTAGGTAAATTAATTTAGATTAATTTTAGACTATAATTTCAATTTAATACCAATGAATCCTTTATCATATTTTGATACATATTTTTTAGTCAATTTAAAGTCATTCATTAGACAATCATAAAATTGTTTTCTAACAATCTTAATATAAATATTTTTATCTTTTATATATTTTTGATAAGTTTCCCATAAAATAGTGGTTTTAACTCGGTATCCATAAGATAATTCACAACAGTCATTAATATATTCTTGTATACTCTCTTTAATTGTTAATAAATTGTTGAATGTTAAACCTGTATATCCATGTTTTTTTCCTTCTATAATCCATTCTTTATATCCATATCCAAATTCTATTAGTTTTCTTTTAATATATGTTGGTGTAATTCCTAAATATTTTACTGCTTTTTCATCAGGTTCTTTTTCTTCACAATATTCTTTGAATGACTCATTGAATAATTTTGTATCAATAAAATTGCCTTCTCCAGTTTTACAATTATTTTGAATAAAATTTCGTAAATATATATCTAACTTAGTTTCATGTTTATATTGTGCTTTGATTTTAATTCCCATCCAAGTATTATAAGATTTTAAAAACCAATTGCAAACAGCTTCTTTTAATTCAAAAGTTACTCTAATATATTTGTTAAATTGTAAATAATCAATAGGGTCTAAACATTTTTCACAATAAAATTTGTATAAATCTTCAAAAGATATTCTGAATTTATCATTTGAACTTGTATCTTCTCCAAATTCTGTATAAATATCAAAGAATTCTTGAATATTTTTAATATTTATTATTTCTTCAACTATCTCTTTTTCTTCATTTTTATTTTCTTCGATTATTTCATTTTTCTCAATTATTTCATTTTGGTCTTTATTATTATTTTGTAATTCTTTTTGAACTAATAAAGATATATGATTATTTAATTGTTCTGTTTGATTTTTTCTAATATCTTCAAGTTCTTTTATTTTATTTTTTAATTCTTTATTTTCATCAGTCATTTCCATTAATTTTAATTTTACACTATTAAGTTCTATCTTTAAATTTTTAACAATTGGTAAAGGATTTTGTTCTATACAATCTTTAAGTAATTTAATTATTTTATCTAAATCAAATTGAGGAGTAATTGTAAATAATTCTGTTTGATTTTTAGAGTTAAATATTTGTTTTCTTAATAAACTAAGAGCACTCAACATTTTCTTAAATGTTGCTTCAACTACACGCTTATTATCACAAATTTCAATATGAACCATTTTAAATATTTCAAAATTTTTTCTATGCTGTTCAAATTCTCTTGTATAAATTTGCTCGGATATACCAAATTTAAATAATTGCTCGTTATTATGAATTCCAATATATCCTACATAAATAACATTTTTATCATCATATTCTACAATACTATTATCAACCCAATAATTACTTTCAAGTAATTTTTTATCTGATTGTATTGAGTAACTACCAGTTTTTCTAATCTGTGGTAACACATCATTAAAAATCCATTTTTTAAAATTTTTAGCAATTTCAAGTTTTGAATTCATAATTAATTCATATAAACCACTTTCATTAATATAAGTTGTTATTTTTTCATTATTTGATAGAGGTGGGTCCATTTTGGACCCACTTGAAATATAAATATCATTATACGATTTTTTATAGTCACTATCAACATGATTTCTTATAGATTTTGATGGATTAACATATCCTAATATTTTGGCAACATCAACTGCCTTAAACCATAATTCATTTTCGTTATCATTAGTATAAATTATTTCCTTATTATCAAAGATAAGTTTATTGTTATTTAAGTCTATAAGGGTATTTGCCATTTTCTATATTATATATGTATGTATATAAATTGTCTTTAAATAGTTTTTCGGATTTAAATATTGTATTTTTTATATAAATATTTTCATAGATATTTATCAAATTTTTATAAAAATATTGCTTAATTTTTGTTGAATAAATTTAATTGGTCTCATAGACCTCTTTAAAATAAAAGAAATAAAGGTATAATAAGATAAATTGAAAGAGAATTTAAAAGGGATATTTGGTAATAAAAGGAAAATTTAAAGAGAACAAATGTAAATAAAATGAATAAGAAATATATTATATAATGTAATTAATAGTAATTAAGACAGATGACAGATACATATCAGAAGTCAGTACAATCCCTGTCTCTTGAAGGTTATACTTTTGGAAGTACTGCTAACTCAGTAGTTGGTATTAATTTAACAGCTAATTATTCGACAGTAATAGGAACTGGTACAGCAGCAAATAATTATGGACAGTATAATACAATAATTGGATATGAAGCAAGCCCAAATGCACAGGCGATCGCAGACTCCCTTATAATTGGATATCATGCTGGTTATAGTTTAATAACTGAAAGTGCTGCTAACAATATTCTAATGGGAAAAAATTCAGGTTTCAGTTTAACAATTGGAAATAATAATGTTTTTCTAGGCAACGATACTGGTAGTGCTGCCTCTCAAATTAAGGAATCTATTAATATAGGAAACAAGGCAGGTTCTGCTGTAAGTACAGCAACAGAATATAATACCAACATAGGTGTATTTTCTGGCTATATGAATACTGGAAAAAATAATTTAAATCTTGGAACCATGAGTGGTTATGCTACACAAGGAGTGTATAATATTGGTATTGGAAATAAAGCTAGTTATAATACAATTGGAAATTATAATATATTATTAGGAACTAAGGGTGATATAAGTACATTAACAGAGAGTACTATTGTAAATCAGGGACATAATAATATTGAAATAGGTAGAATAAGCGATTCAATATCATATACCGCATCCGGAAATTTTAATATATCATTGGGATACGATAGTTATAGTCATAGTACTGGTCATAGAAATACAACAATCGGAAATAATAATGTAAATACAGGTAATCAGAGTATAATAATGGGCGAAAATATTAATAATTGTGGGTCTAATAATATAATATTACTACCTTATAATATTACTACTACTGTAATTACTAAAGATAATTATATCAATATTGGTAATATAATTTATGGAGATTCTACAAAATTATATTTAAGTTCTCAAGATCTAGAAGCAAAAATTTCGGGAAATTTTGTAATTAATCAAGCAATAATGTCTAATGCTACTATTCTAAATACTTTAACAGTTAATAATACTATACATACTTCGAATATAAATATAGCATCTAATGCAATTATTTCTAATGATTTATACGTCAAATCAAATGTTAGTATATCTAATAATCTAACTGTTAATTCAAATATTTATACTAAAAATTTATATGCTTCTAATGATATAGGTATATCTAATAATTTAACTGTTAATTCAAATATTTATACTACTAATTTATATGCTTATAATAATGTAGATATTTATAATAATTTAACAGTTAATTCAAATATTTATACTAAAAATTTATATGTATCCAATGATATTAGTATGTCTAATAATTTAACAGTTAATTCAAATATTTATACTACTAATTTATATGCTTTAAATGATATAGGTATTTCTAATAATTTAATGGTTAATTCTAATATTTATACCAATAATTTATATGCTTCTAATAGTTTAATAGTTAATTCTAATATTTATACCAATAATTTATATGCTTCTAGTAATTTAATAGTTAATTCTAATATTTATACCAAAAATTTATATACATCTAATGATGTAGGTATTTCTAATAATTTAATAGTTAATTCAAATATTTATACCAAAAATTTATATGCTTCTAATGATATAGGTATTTCTAATAATTTAATAGTTAATTCAAATATTTATACTACTAATTTATATGCTTCTAATGATATAGGTATTTCTAATAATTTAATAGTTAATTCAAATATTTATACTACTAATTTATATGCTTCTAATGATGTAGGTATTTCTAATAATTTAACAGTTAATTCGAATATTTATACTATTAATTTATATGCTTCTAATGATGTAGGTATTTCTAATAATTTAACAGTTAGTTCGAATATTTATACTACTAATTTAAATGTGTTATCAAATATATCTATAGGTGGAACCCTTACTGTATTAAATAAAGTATCTATATCTAATGATATTGAATTAACTGGAAATTTAACTGTTCATGGAATAATTAATGCTGATAATATGTGCATTAGCAATAATTTATTAGTATCATCTAATGTTAATATCGCAGGAATTTTAAATATAGAAGGAAACACTAGTTTTTCTAATAATGTTTATATTTCTTCTAATATTGATATTTTAGGAACTATGAATATAGGAGGTATTACTAGTTTTTCTAATAATGTTTATATTTCTTCTAATATTGATATTTTAGGAACTATGAATATAGGAGGTATTACTAGTTTTTCCAATAATGTATTCATTTCTTCTAATGTTAATATTTTAGGAACATTAAATACGGAAGGTAATAGTTGTTTTTCTAATAATGTAGATATTTTAGGAATTTTAAATGTAAAAGATAAAACATATTTAAATGACGAATTATATGTAAATTCAAATGTTACTATAAATAATAGTTTAAACGTTACTGATAATGTAAGTTTTTCAAATAATCTAATTGTACTGAATAATATTTATTCTTCTCAAATGAATGCCAATTCGTTAGTATTATCAGGTAGTACTAGAATTTTAGATGGTCCTTTGTTAGATTTATTAACTGCGCCTAGTGGCGAAGTTGCAAATGCTGATACAATACTTACAAATTATTTAGATATTGCAAATACATTAGGTTATTTTAATAATCAAGGTAGTACATATTTACATGGTAATACATATATTACAGGTTTAACATCAATAAATACCTTATATTCAAGTAATATTGAGAGTTCAAATTTAACGTTATTGGGTAATTTTATTGTAGACAGTTCTAGTGCTATTTTTAATAGTAATCTAATTGTTAATGGAATTACTACTCTTAAGAATGTTTATATGGATAATTTACAAGTTAATAGTAATATTAGTGTTTCTAATTTAACTATTTTAGGTGATATAGTTATTAATAGTTATGACGCAGTTTTTAATAGTAATTTGACCGTTAATGGTACAAGTACATTAAAAGATTTATATGTTGATACTATTTATTTTAACAGTAACACAAATGGATCAAATTTAACATTATCTGGTAATGTAATAATAGATGGCTCTAATACTATTATTCAAAATAATTTAGATATTAATGGAATTACAACTCTTAAAGATGTATATATGAATAATTTACAGGTTAGTAGTAATGTTAGTATTTCTAATTTAACTATTTTAGGTGATATAGTTATTAATAGTTCTAATGCAGTTTTTAATAGTAATTTAACTGTTAACGGTACAAGTACATTAAAAGATTTATATGTTGATAATATTTATTTTAATAGTAACATAAATGGATCCAATTTAACGTTATCTGGTAATGTAATAATAAACGGATCTAATACTATTATACAAAATAATTTAGATATTAATGGAATTACAACTCTTAAAGATGTATATATGAATAATTTACAGGTTAATAGTAATGTTAGTATTTCTAATTTATCTATTTTAGGTGATATAATTATTAATAGTTCAAATGCATTTTTGAATAGTAATTTAACTGTTAATGGAACAAGTACGTTAAAAGATTTATATGTTGATAATATTTATTTTAATAGTAATATAAATGGTTCAAATTTAACATTATCTGGTGATGTAATAATAAACGGATCTAATACTATTATTCACAATAATTTAGATATTAATGGAATTACAACTCTTAAAGATGTATATATGAATAATTTACAGGTTAGTAGTAATGTTAGTATTTCTAATTTAACTATTTTAGGTGATATAGTTATTAAT